>ENA-OQCP01001196-OQCP01001196.1-human-gut-metagenome-genome-assembly--contig:-NODE-1196-length-10213-cov-2.467381_pt1 | contig 10213 bp, 19 predicted proteins | sample MGYA00242760_ERZ504583 | MGnify/ENA primary metagenome ERZ504583 (study PRJEB26092, sample SAMD00036308) | human gut metagenome | host: Homo sapiens | study: EMG produced TPA metagenomics assembly of...
AGCCGTGATAGAGTTCATCATGGTGACGCCGCAGTTCTTCCCGGGAACGGCAGAGCCGCCCACAGCCTTGCGCAGAAGGGCAGGGTCTGCGATGAGGCCCCTGCCACCATGATGCCCGACAGTTCCGGGAATGCTGCTTCCAGTGCCCGCAGGTCATCCACGGTGGTCACATCGCCGTTGTAGCTGACCGGAGCAGTGCAGGCGGGCAGGTAAGTAGCAAAGGCTTCCCGGTCGGCCTGTCCGCGGTAGAGCTGTTTCATCACCCGGGGATGGATGGTCAGCTCACAGAGGGGGTATTTGTTGTAAACGTTCAGGATCTCCCCGAACTCCTCCGCCCGGGCCACACCCAACCGGGTCTTGACCGACACCGACCCACCTGCCTGCGAAAAAACAGCGTCCAGAAAGGCATCCAGCTTCTGCGAGTCCCGGAGCATCCCGGAGCCCTTGCCCTTGGCTGTCACGGTGCCGGAGGGACACCCGAAGTTCAGGTTGACCTCGGTATAGCCCATCCGGCGCAGTTCCCCGATCATCCAGGCCGCAAGTTCGCCGTCCTTTGCCAGCAGCTGCGGGATGACCTGCACCCCCGGGTTGGCCGCCGGTTCCAGCTCAGCCATCTTCTTTTTGATGAGCACCCGGTTCTCCGGCGGCGAAAGAAACGGCGCATAGTACCGCACCGGGGCCTCCGGTGCACCGAACCAGCGCTGGTGGGCCTGCCGCCAGATGCGGTCTGTCAGCCCCTCCATCGGGGCGGCGTAGTAGTTCATAACAGTTCTCCTTGGAATTGATGGGTTTATTGTAGCACAAAAAAAGCCGCTGCGCAAAAATTTCTGCGCAGCAGCTTTGGGGTTACAGCTTATTCGGCAAACAGCGGGGTGGACAGGTAACGGTCGCCGGTATCGGGCAGCAGGACAACGATCTTCTTGCCTGCGTTCTCGGGGCGCTTTGCCAGCTCCAGCGCAGCCCAGACAGCAGCGCCGGAAGAGATCCCCACCAGAACGCCTTCCTTGTGGCCGATGAGGCGGCCGGTCGCAAAGGCATCCTCATTGGTCACGGTGATGATCTCATCGTAGACCTTGGTATCCAGCACATCCGGCACAAAGCCCGCGCCGATGCCCTGGATCTTGTGCGCACCTGCAACGCCCTTGCTCAGCACAGGAGAGGAGGCAGGCTCCACAGCCACGACCTTGACATTGGGGTTCTTGCTCTTGAGGTACTTGCCCACGCCGGTAACGGTGCCGCCGGTGCCAACGCCAGCCACAAAGAGATCGACCTGACCATCGGTGTCCTCCCAGATCTCAGCCGGTGGTCTCGATGTGTGCCTGCGGATTGGCAGGGTTCACGAACTGGCCGGGGATAAAGGCGTTGGGGATCTCCTTTGCCAGCTCATCCGCCTTGGCAATGGCACCTTTCATGCCCTTTGCGCCCTCGCTCAGGACCAGCTCTGCGCCGTAAGCCTTCATCAGCTGGCGGCGCTCCACGCTCATGGTCTCGGCATCACGATGATGATGCGGTAGCCCTTGGCAGCGGCCACAGCGGCCAGACCAATGCCGGTGTTGCCGGAGGTAGGCTCAATGATCACGGAACCGGGCTTCAGCTTGCCGGTGGCCTCGGCATCGTCGATCATCTTCTTGGCAATGCGATCCTTGACAGAGCCGGCGGGGTTGAAGTATTCCAGCTTGGCCAGAACGGTGGCCTTCAGGTCGGCTTCCTTCTCGATATGGGTCAGCTCCAGCAGCGGAGTGTGGCCAATCAGCTGATCTGCGGAAGTGTAAATCTTGCTCATAGTAAAAGTCCTCCCTCTGCGGGCGCAGAGCCCGGGATGTTATTCTGACGCAAACCATATTTCCTGTAAACCAACATGGTTTGTAGGTTTGATGGTATTATAGTCCTCTTTTCCCCCTTTGTCAATGGAAAAACGAAAAAGCGATTGAAAAGTTACAAACCCTGTTGTATAATAGGTTTGTTAATGAGAAGAGGACAACCCCACCATCCATGCCTGCGCATTACCGCCCCTGACCGGGCCGCTGGCGCAAAGCGTCTGAGGGGTTGATAAGGAGAAAAGCTATGATCGTTTCAACCAAGGGCCGTTACGCACTGCGCGTAATGATCGACCTGGCCGAACACCAGGCGGAGCGGTATGTGCCGCTGAAGGAGGTCGCCGAACGGCAGGAGATCTCGGAAAAATATCTGGAAAACATCCTGAAGGTGCTGGTGCAGAACGGCTTTCTGGAAGGTCTGCGCGGCAAGGGCGGCGGCTACCGGCTGACCCGCACCCCCGACCAGTACACCGTGGCAGAGATCCTGCTGCTGACCGAGGGCAGCCTTGCCCCCGTGAGCTGCCTTGTGCCCGGTGCTCCCGCCTGCGAACGGATGCCCAACTGCCGAACCTATACGATGTGGAAGGGCCTGAACGACATGATCGCCGACTACTTTGGCAAGATCACTCTGGCCGACCTTGCCGCACCCGATCAGGCGGGGAATGATTATATCATTTAAATAACAGAAATAAAGCCAAAAAGGCACAAATCAGAGTTTTCAGAGCATTTATGCAACAAAAAAAGCCACGACAAAACCGCATTTATAAACGGTTCATCGTGGCTTTTCTTGTGGTCGGAGTGGCGAGACTCGAACTCGCGGCCTCCTGCTCCCAAAGCAGGCGCGCTACCAACTGCGCAACACCCCGTAGAAATGAATACTACCATACTATACCCTTTTTTTGTGCATTCGTCAAGTGCGCAGAATGCAGAAATCTGCTCATGGCACCGAAAACCACCCTTACTTTGTATTTTTGCCTTGAAGCAGAGCCAAAAATGGTGTATTATAAAGTGTATTGAAAGAAGTGTAATTCCGGGCTGCGATGCCTGAAACCAAGGGGGAAACCACTATGGCAGATAAAAACTTTTTGACGGAGATCATCGATGCTGACCTGGCCGAGGGCAAGATCAGCGAGATCCATACCCGCTTCCCGCCGGAGCCCAACGGCTACCTGCACATCGGCAGCGCCAAGGCCATCTACATCAACTGGTCCATCGCAAACCAGTATGGCGGCAAGTTCAACCTGCGCCTGGACGACACCAACCCCGCCCGCGAGGGTGAGGAGTATGTCAACAGCATCATTGAGGATCTGCACTGGCTGGGCGCTGACCCCAACGGCGGCATCTTCTATGGCAGCGATTACTTTGACAAGTGCTACGAGTACGCCGAGAAGCTCATCCTGGAGGCAAGGCCTACGTGGACGACCTGACCCGTGACGAGATGCGCGAGTACCGTGGTGCCGATGCCGGCAAGCCCAGCCGTCCCTCTCCGTGGCGTGACCGCACCCCGGAGGAGAATCTGGACCTGTTCCGCCGGATGCGTGCCGGTGAGTTCCAGGAGGGCGAAAAGACCCTGCGTGCCAAGATCGACCTGGCCAGCCCCAACATGAACATGCGCGACCCGGCCATCTACCGCATCAAGTATGCTGAACACCACCGCCAGGGCAATAAGTGTGCATCTACCCCATGTACGATTTTGCGCATCCCATCCAGGATGCCATTGAGGGCATCACCCACAGCATGTGCAGCCTGGAGTTCGAGAATCATCGTCCCCTGTACAACTGGGTCATCGAGAATATCTTTGGCACCGAGTTCCCCAAGCAGCGCGAGTTCGCCCGCCTGAACATGACCAACACCGTGATGAGCAAGCGCTACCTGCGCGAGCTGGTGGAAATGGGCATCGTGGACGGCTGGATGATCCCCGGATGCCGACCCTGTGCGGCCTGCGCCGCCGCGGCTACACCCCCACCTCCATCTTCACCTTTGTGCGGGAGGCCGGCATCTCCAAGTCCGACAACCTGATCGACATGCGTCAGCTGGAAGCCTGCATCCGCAGTGAGCTGGACCTGACCGCCCAGCGCCGGATTGCCGTACTGGACCCCGTGAAGCTGGTCGTGGACAACTACCCCGCCGACAAGACCGAATTCTTTGACGTGGCCAACAACCCCAACCGCGAAGCCAACGATGCCTCCACCCGCAAGGTCGCCTTTACCCGCGAGCTGTGGATCGAGAGCGAGGACTTTGCTGAGGTGCCGCCCCCGAAGTTCAAGCGCCTGACCATTGGCGGCGAGGTTCGTCTGATGGCGCTTATATCGTCAAGTGCGAGAGCGTGGAGAAGAACCCCGATGGCAGCATTGCCGCCATCCACTGCACCGCCGACCTTGAGACCGGCAACGGCAACCCCGCCGATGGCCGCAAGGTCAAGGGCACCATCCACTGGGTCAGCGCTGACCACGCTGTGGATGCTGAAGTCCGCCTGTACGACAAGCTGTTTACCGAGGCCAACATGAACGCCATCCCCGAGGGCAGTGATTACAAGGACTACCTGAACCCCGAGAGCGTTGTGGTGCGCAAGGGCTGCAAGCTGGAAGAAAGCCTGAAGGATGCCAAGCCCGGCGAGAAGTTCCAGTTTGTCCGCACCGGTTTCTTCACCCCGGACAGCAAGAACCCCGGCGTGTACAACCGCGTGGTCACTCTGCGCGACAGCTTCAAGCCTGCAAAGTAAATCCTTTCAAAGGAGTACAAACAGATGAAAAAGCATCTGATCCGGAATGCGATCCTGATGGCTGTTGCCACCCTCATTATGGGTGTGTTCCTCAGCCTGTATATTGCCAATACCGGCACGGTTCCAGCTGCCGACAATGCGGCCGCCTCTACCGCTTCTTCACAGGCCGCACAGTAACCGCATCCCTCCCAACTGCTGCACGGCTCTGCCCGTGCAGCAGTTTTTTTGTTAGGAGACCCTATGTTTATCGATATCATCCCGTTACAGAAGAACACCGCCCGCCTGACCCGTGTTTACGGCGACGCGCCCTGTGCGGCCCTTCCCGCAAGCGTGCCGGGCCCGGAGGGCGGGGTGCTGGCCATCACCGAGCTGGGGGACTACTGCTTCTCCGAGAAGCCCAGAAGCCTGCCCGGGGCCGATGCGCTCTGCCGCTATGAAGTCGGCCCGGACGGCACCTGCACCCTTGTGCAGGCCTTTGGCCGTGATCTGACCGGACGGCATGGCCGCTATGACCTCGACTTCGGGGAAGAGCCTGCCGCCCCGGAGGAGCTGCACCCGGTGTGCGGCAATTTCGTGGAGGAGGTCATCCTGCCGGACAGCCTGCAGGTCATCGGCAGCTGCGCCTTTTACAACTGCCGCAGGCTGCGGCGGCTCAGTGTGGGAGCCGGCGACCTGACCGTGGGCAGTGACGTGTTCCTGAACTGTTTTGCGCTGGCAGACCTCCTTGTCCGGGCCGCTCCGGGGGAAAAGACCGGCCTGTTCGCCTTGTGAACAACATCACCGAGGCCGTGCGGGCACTGTTCTGGCTCCCGGGTGAGGCACGTCCCCGGGCGGGGCTGTGGTACCCCGCCTACTGGGAGGACGTAGAAGAAAGCCCCGCCCACATCCTGCTTCACACCTTTTCGGGGCAGGGATATCATTACAGGCAGTGTTTTCTGGATGGAAAAATCCTTTCCGCAGAATATGATGCCATCTTCCCCGACGGCCACGCCGCCGAGGATCAGGGCGTGGCGGCCATGCTCTGCTTCGACCGCCTGCGCTGGCCATGGAACCTGACCGAAAAGGCAAAGGCCCCCTACCGTGAATTTCTGGCCGCTCACACCGGCCTTGTGCTCCAGCGCCTGCTGAAGGCACAGGATACCGACAGCATAAAGGATCTGCTGGCGCTGGATGTGCTGGATGCTGCTGCCTTTGCTGAGGGCGCGGCACTTGCCGCCAAGGCAGACAACGCAGCTGCCGCGGCATTGCTGGCCGACGCAGAGCACAAAAAGAAGGGTTCCGCCCCGAAGAAGCGGAGGTATGATTTTGATTTCTGAAAAAGAGAAATTCTTCGACCCCCGCAAGCCTTTTGCGTCCAAACGGCCAGAGACCCACGAAGAGTGGCAGGCCCGGATGGGCGGCGAGGTGCTGGCTGTGTACGCAGCGGCTGTACCTCGACTTCCGCTTTCTGGATATGGCGCTCAGTGCCCTGACCCCGGTACCGACGAGCGGTGCGGCGTGCTGGCCACAGACGGCGTGAACCTCTATTATCAGCCCAGCGCCCTGCTGCGGCTCTACCAGGAGAATCCAAAATATCTCAATCGGTTGTATCTGCACACGGTATTCCACTGCGTATTCCGGCATCTCTGGCTCAAGAGCAAGCGGGATGCCCGGCTGTGGAATCTGGCCTGCGATATTGCCGTGGAGAATGTGCTGGACAGCCTGAATCGTTCCAGTGTCAAGCGCCCGCTGACTGGGTGCGCCAGAACGCCTACGCCGCCATTGCCGCGGAGGGCAGGGTGGTGGCCGCTGCCCCGGCTTACCGATGGCTGGCAGGCCAGACCCCCGGCATTCTGCGCCAGCTGGAGCGGGAATTCTACACCGATGACCACCGCCTGTGGCCCAAGGATGCCCCCGAGCAGCCCCAGCAGATGCCCACGCCCCTGCCCCAGAAGACGTGGCAGAAGATCGGTGAGCGGATGCAGACCGAGCTGGACCTGCGGGACAAGGAAGCCGGTGACGGTGCCGATGCCCTGAAGCAGCAGGTCAAGGCCGCCAACCGCAGCCGCCGGAGCTATCAGGATTTCCTGCGGCGGTTCTGCGTGACCCGGGAGGAGGTCCACCTCGATCCGGATGAGTTCGACCTGAACTTCTACACCTACGGCCTGTCGGTCTACGGTAACATGCCCCTGATCGAGCCGCTGGAGACCCGGGAAAGCAAGAAGATCGAGGAGCTGGCGCTGGTCATTGACACCAGCTACTCCACCTCCGGCGAGCTGGTACGGGCCTTTCTGGCCGAAACCTACACCCTGCTGAAAGGGCGGGAGAACTTCTTCCACCGGATGAATCTGCATCTCATTCAGGCAGACAACGCCATCCGGCAGGATCTGCTCATCCGTAACGAAGACGAGCTCATCCATGCCATGAACCACTTTGAGCTGCGGGGCGGCGGCGGCACCGATTTCCGGCCTGCCTTTGAATATGTGAACCAGCTCTGCGCCGAAAAGAAGTTCTCCAACCTGCGGGGCCTGCTCTATTTTACCGATGGCATGGGCACCTACCCGGCCCGCCGCCCGGCCTACGATACCGCGTTCCTGTTCCTGGGCGAAAAATTCGACGATGCCAACGTTCCTCCCTGGGCCATGAAGGTGGTTCTGGATGAGGATGAATTTTCAGGGCCAACGGCCCGGGCCGCATCGGCACTGACCGACGCGCTGGCCGAAGAGGACGACCCTTACCGTGAATTGAACAACTCGTGAGGATGTGAACTTATGAATATCAAACGCGCCAAAGAAGAGATCGAACACACTGTCAAAGCCTACCTGGCCAAGGACACATTGGTGAGTATGCCATCCCCTCCATCCGGCAGCGCCCCATCCTGCTGATGGGCCCTCCGGGCATCGGCAAGACCCAGATCATGGAGCAGGCCGCCCGGGAGTGCGGCGTGGCACTGGTGGCCTACACCATCACCCACCACACCCGCCAGAGCGCCGTGGGCCTGCCCTTCATCCGGCAGCGCCATTACGGCGACAAGGATGTCTCTGTGACCGAATACACCATGAGCGAGATCATTTCCAGCGTCTACGCCAAGATGGAAGCTACTGGTCTGAAAGAGGGCATCCTCTTCATCGACGAGATCAACTGCGTTTCTGAGACGCTGGCCCCACCATGCTGCAATTCCTGCAGTGCAAGACCTTCGGCAACCAGGCCGTACCTGCCGGCTGGGTCATCGTGGCGGCAGCAACCCGCCGGAGTATAACAAATCTGTCCGCGATTTCGATATCGTCACGCTGGATCGTGTCCGTCGGATGGACATTGAGCCCGACCTGCAGGTATGGAAAGATTACGCCCGCACAGCCACATCCACAGTGCCATCCTGAGCTATCTCGATCTGCATCCACAGAACTTCTACCAGATCAACGCCGACGTGGACGGCACACAGTTCGTCACTGCCCGCGGCTGGGAGGATCTGTCCAACCTGCTGGACACCTATGAATCGCTGGGCCTGCAGGCAGATGAAGCGCTCATCCGGCAGTATCTCCAGCACCAGAAGATCGCAGAGGACTTCTCTGCCTATCTTGATCTCTATTATAAGTATCGTGATGACTACGGCGTAGAGGAGATCCTGGCCGGTCAGGTCAAGCCTGCCGTTTATGCCCGCCTGCTCAATGCACCGTTTGATGAACGGCTCTCGCTGGTCAGTCTGATCCTGTCCGGTCTGAATACCCGGTTCACTGCTTCTCGGCAGGCCGATGCCGTCGCTGATGCCTGCTACGCCTTCCTGCGGGAGGCCAAACAGGGCTTTTCCACCCTGCCTGCAGACATCCCGGATGGGGAGCTTACCCTGTTCGGTCAGATGGTCACGGACTATGATGCCGAGACCCAGCGCCAGCGTGCCGCCGGTCTGCTGGGCCATGACGCGCTGAATACCCGCCTGCAGGTATATGCCGTCCTCCGCAGCTGGGATGCGGAGCTGCGCCGCGCCAATGCTGTGAGCACACAGCCCGCCTTTGACCTCCTGCGCACACAGTTCCAGTCCCTTGCCGAGGCCCGGATCAGGCACAGGAAGCCGCCAGCGCCGCGCTGGAAGCTGCATTCGACTTTATGGAGAACGCCTTTGCCGAAAGCCAGGAGATGGTGGTGTTCGTCACGGAGCTGACCTTGAACCCTGCTTCCCATGCTTCATCACCGAAAATGGCTGCGACCGCTATTTCCGGTACAACAAAGACCTGCTGCTCGACCATCGCAAGGCCGCACTGCAGCAGGAGCTTACCGCCGAAGCCCGCCGCCACGGAGGGCAGTAAGCACCCATTATTTATGAGAAAAGAAGCGCCTCATCCGTGAGAGGATGAAGCGCTTCTGTACTTTGTTCAGGTCAGGGATGAGCTCGTTTTCCACGGCCCGGCAGACGTGCATCATAAGGAGGATTCAGATACGTTCTCTCAAGCGTTCATCTTTGCCATACTTCCAAAATTTTATACCATACAGCCCCGCACCCAGCAGGAGGCTGAAAAGGGCATAAGGCAAAATCGGCAGGCGCAGCAAAACAAAAGCTCCAGCGATCCGTGTAAAAAATGCACCTGTTGCATACAGCACTGCAATATAAAGCACCAGCCAACCGCAGTATTTCAGACGATGCTTGCTTGGCGGAAACCCCGCCTGCTCCATCATTCTCCGGAACAGCCAGCAAAAAGCAGTTATGCAGACCACAAGCTGCATCAAATACCCAAGTGAGAGTTCAAACACCCAGTCCGGAACCACCGGATACAGCAGCAGACTCTCTATCCCCCAGCCAAAGAAGAAATACAGTGGTGCCACAAACCAGAAATAATCTCCAGTCCTCAAAGTTTTAAGGCTTGGCTTAACCTCCTCAGCAAAGGTTTTTGCATCCTCAATCACGTTGAATAGTTCCTGTCCATTCTCATTGGCCTGCACCGCCATATCGATCAGGTCACTGTATATCAGCTCTACGCCGCACTCATCCAACTGGTACGCCGCAGATATCGAATAACCTCTCTGATTTGCTCCTGGCTTTTGCTGTTGAGTAGTTTTACGCGCAGACGGTTCGCTCTTCGCAAGGTGAAATAGTTATTCATCTTCTATCCTCCCGAAAAATCTTTTCTACCAAACCGCACAGTCGGTTCCATTCCTGTTGAAAATCCAAAAGAGAATCCGTCCCCTTTTCGGTGATCACATAGTACTTTCGGCTTGGGCCCTTGGGAGAAGGTCGCCGCTCCACTGTCACCTTCTCCTGCTGCTCCAGGCGTAAAAGCAGCGGATACAGCGTGCTTTCGCTGATCTCTGCAAAACCGACCTGTTTTAACTGCATCACTATTTCATAGCCATAGGTTGGTTCTTTTTCAATCAGCCGCAACACGCAATATTCCAATACACCCTTTAGCAGCTGTGCATTATTTTCCAATCCGCTTCCTCCTTTCTATCTACTATGCAATGCGTTGTAGCTTATCTATATTGTATTACATAGTAGTCAGTTTGTCAAGCAGTACGCTATGCGCGGTTTGAACAAACTATATCTTCGCATTTCGGTAATACACAACAAAAAAGCCCTGAGACTTTCATCTCAGAGCTTTTCGTTTAAGGTCGGCGACTACCTTATTTTCACGCGCCGTTCCAGCAACTATCTTGGGCACGAGTGAGCTTAACTTCTGTGTTCGGAATGGGAACAGGTGGAACC
>ENA-OQCP01001197-OQCP01001197.1-human-gut-metagenome-genome-assembly--contig:-NODE-1197-length-10203-cov-9.829595_pt1 | contig 10203 bp, 13 predicted proteins | sample MGYA00242760_ERZ504583 | MGnify/ENA primary metagenome ERZ504583 (study PRJEB26092, sample SAMD00036308) | human gut metagenome | host: Homo sapiens | study: EMG produced TPA metagenomics assembly of...
GGCAAATATATAAGGTCGCCTGCTCGAACAGTCCTGACTCGCACGGAGAGCACATTAAGTGCTCTCCGGCTCGTGCGGAACTCGCGATCGACCTTATATATTTGCCCTCCCCGGGGCTCCCGCACAACGGGACCTCAGTTGGGTTCTATCCCGGTTGCAGTTGCTTCGCTCCTGCACCACTAGGCTGGTACGGCGGCTTGGCATTGGAACGGTTTTTTCTGATATATGCTGGTTGCGGCTCTTCTTTTGGGAGGAGTCGCTTTTTTGTTGTGAGGGGAAATGGCCCGTGGCTGATGATTTGATTCATTCTGAGCTGCTTTCCGCGGATTGGAATGGCGAATGGTGCGCTTGCAAGCTAGTCGGCGGCGGGCTGATGATTCTTTTGAATGGGATAAGCGAGCTCGGCATTTTCGGCCACTTGAGACTGCTCCGTATGCCCGGGATTTTATAAAGCTATTGGCGCTTGAGCCCCGCGAGTCGGTGCTGGATATGGGATGTGGGGCTGGGTCGATTGCTATTCCGCTTGCTCAGGCTGGGCATCCTGTGATTGCGGCTGATTTCTCCCCTGCTATGTTGGGCACGCTTGATGCTGGCATTGAGTACTATGGGCTCGAGAATCGCATTACGCCGCTTGAGCTTGCTTGGGATGATGATTGGGATTTGGTTGGACCGGTCGCAAAGGCGGTGGATGTTGCCTTTGCCAGTCGGTCGGTTACGACGACTAATCTAAAAGGTGCGCTTGCCAAGCTTGATCGTACGGCTCGTCGGCGTTGTGCCGTCACGATGGTCGCCAACTCCAGCCCGCGCTATGATCTGCACCTGATGAACGCCATCGGCGCCTCGGTTACCTGCAGCAATGGCTTTGTGTATGCCTTTAATATCCTTATTCAGATGGGTGCGCTGCCGCAGGTCACGTACTTTGAATCGCCTCGTCGCGATACCTTCGACAGCCTTGAAGCAGGTGTGGCGGATTTTTCCCGTATGCTCGATCATGTCCGCAAGGTTCGTTGGGCGTTTATTGCATGGGAGCCGGTCTCTGCGCCCAGCTCATAGCCTGTTCGCAGCCCGCACCGCCCACTCACTCGGCATCCGCATTCTTTGCGAACTGGGCAAACGCACTCCACACCGCGCCGTTCCTGCGCTATCGTGGGACAGCTCACGTAGATTAAGGCCCCGTCGCGGGGCGCCCCATACATAGAAAGCGAGAACCCATGGCACTGACAGGAGCCCAGGTCAAGCAGCTTCGCAGCATGGCCCATCACCTTAACCCCGCCATCATCATCGGCAAGTCCGATGTCAACGAGGCACCGTCGAGCAGACGGTCGCCTACCTGGAGAAGCACGAGCTCGTTAAGTGCTCTGTGCTGGACGGCTCCAGCCTTTCCGTCCGCGAGGCCGCCGAAGAGCTCGCTGAGCGCTGCCACGCCGAGGTCGTCCAGGTCATCGGCCGCAAGTTCTCGCTGTATCGCGAGTCCTCGCGCAAGGATATCGAGAAGATCAAGCTCGTCTAAGAGCCAATGATCCGGCGAGCCAACACATAACAAGCTTACGGGCGCCCAAGCACTTCGGCGCCCGTTTTTTATCGCTCGACCAGCACGCGGTTGAGCCGACCCTCCACCAAGCGCTCATATAGACGCCGCGTCTCGGGCTCGGGTACGCCATTGACCTGCTCCCTCAGATGGTGCATATGCCCGCTGTACAGCTCGACAATATCGCGCCTCCGCCCCGCCGCACTGTAGACACGCATGGCACAGCGCACCATATCCTCACGCGCCGTTTCCTGCCGAAGCCCCGACTCCGCCAGCCAAATCGCCGACTGCAGATCGTTTTCTTCTAGAGATGCATTTGCTCCCTTAATCATGCAATCGATGTACTTTGACTGCATAATGCGTCGCATACGCAAAAAGTAGGTGGGATTAGGCCATTGGAACATACAGCGTCCGGCATAAAGCTGCTCAATCTTAAGGCACAGCTCAACTAAATGGGGCCCGCGCGCACCCGTACGATTTCCCAAAACCTCACGGCTTATCTGGTCAAACAGCCGCACATCGGTCTTGACGTAGTCGCCGTTGAGTCCGATGCATTCATTTTGGATGAGTACACACGACTTGCCATCCGGCGTCGGTCCCAAAGCCGACCGCAAGCGCGATATCGTCGAGTACAGGTTATTACGGGCGCTATTAAACTCGGCATGGGGCCACAGCTCCATTGCCAGCGTCTCGCGGTCGACGAGCGCATCCATGCCCAGTGCAAGCCGCTCGGCAAGCGTCGCCGCCTTCTTGCGGCGCCACATTTTGTCCGTAATGGGAAACCCGTCGCGCTCGGCGCGAAACGCACCAAACATGCGATTCTCGATATGGTCGATGGTATCAACGGCTTCAACCTCGCTGGCCTGGAACAGCGCTCGCCCTCCCCTTCCAAATCGTCGCGCAGCGAGTACCGCGACAGCTCGCGCACGGGAAGCTTCTTGCGTATCCTGGCCGCCGGCTCGCCCAGACAATGCATGGCAAGGCGCGCAAAGAGCCGATACGATGGCTCTAGAATCCCCGCACGATTCATGGACATCCAGGCCGCAAGGTCGCTGTCTCGACCCGCACAGGCCAAATGCAGCGCCACCATCCAGGCCTCCGCTCCACCAACCTGTGTCTGGCTTATATCGAGTAACTCCGCTTCCTCGCGCACCGAAACCATCGAGGTGTTACGCAGATACGCCGCGCGCTCCAGCAGCAATGCGTTATCGCGCATGTACGCAATCGACTCCTCGGCAAGTTTGAGCACTTGGACCGCACGGAACTTTGCATTAACCGGCCGTCCCTCTGCCAGCGACTGCCAGCCTTCTAGCAACAGGCCAAACAGCTGAATCTGGTTGTCGCGCATGCGCACGGCAAAACGATCGAGCTCGTTGAACGCCGCGTCGTCGGTTACCGGCAAGCCGGAAAGGAGCCGCCGTGCCGCCAACACCATTCGCACCCAGATAGCCATCGCCTTAAGCCACGTACGTCGAGCGCCTCCCGCACCACCGTCATCTCGTCGTCGCGCTCGTCGGTTCCCGCGAACGACCCATCAAAGAGCTCCACCAGCATGCTATCGGCCCGTGTAACAATCCCCGCAATGTCGAGCTCACAGTCGTAGGCCTTGCTCGTTTTGAGTCGCTGTAGAACGCCGCCGTCATCTCCCCGCTCGGTCAGACAGCGCTTGACCTCGATATGCGCGGACAACATATCGAGTGCAGTATGGGATGTCTCGATTTCTGGCACGGCCAGGTTCGCAGGAAGCCCAAGCCCGTTGTCCCCATAGCAAACAGCCGTCAGTGTCTGGGCCACCCTCCACGAAACAGGGTCTATTTCGCAGGCCGCCCGTTCGCCCCCGCGCTCGATAACCGATGCCATATAGCGAGCGAGCTTTGTATTGGACACGCTAACCGCTGCCAGATATACGCCAAGCGCCTCGGCAGGCGTTGGCTCTGGAGCCGGATCGTCGACATCGATCGTGCCCAACGCCGCTCGGCAGATATCGGCCCCGTGCCCCGTCAGAGCAAGATCGACCCCATACTGACCAGCAAGTTCAAGGAACGCATCACGGTCCAAAAAGGCGTCCGCCAGGCCCATCGCCGCATCGCATCGGCCCGCCTTAAGCAAAATCCGGGCCGCCCTCGGAACAAGTTCGGGGCGAACCTCGGCCACCAACTTACGCAAACGCAAGCGTCCGTTATCCTCCGTACCCAGACACGTAAAACTCCGCTCGGCGGGGTCCAAGCCAAAGATCGGGTAGTCGCGTACAAAGTAGGACTGGTCGACCATCGACAGCCTCACCCCACAAGCCTCGAGTTCTGCGATATTGCCCTCGCCCATCAAAACCATGAGACATGCCACGCAAAACAGCGCATTATTGTCGAGCGAAGCCAGATCGGCAAGTGCCGCGCCATATACGTTGACAATCTCGTTCTCGAGCAGACCGGCTACGTCGCTTGGCCATACAGACCCGTCTGCAATGCCGAAACAAGCTCGGGCACGCCCTGCGTGAGCTGATAAAAGTCGAGCGACGTGCTGATCGAAAACGCCAATGCCCACGCCGAATACTCATAGGCATGCACCTTGAGCATCTGCGCATTGATCTTAACCGAATCGCCCAGCCCGTGAATCAGCTGACGATTTGAAGGACGGCAGGAGATAAAGACCCCTACCCCCATAGCGCGCAGGCCGCGAATCCTGTCGATGAGGTCTTCGGTATCGTGCTGATCGAGGTTTGGCACATTATCAATCGCGATAAGGGAGTGCGGTTTGTCTTTGAGTTCTTCGGTAACCACCTCGAGCTGCATAAACACCTCGCGCCCAATGGCGCGATCGGCCTCGATAATCCGCACGGGGCCTCGCGTCGGGTCGCATTTAACCTCATGGGTGTACTGCAACAGCACCGAGGTCTTCCCAAACCCGTCGGGCGCATAAAGAACCACGATGCCGGCCTTTCGGCCCTTGGCTATAAGCTCATTCATCAAGCGCTCGCGTCGCACCATATAGCCTCCGCCCAGCGGCATCAGCTCGAGGTCGTCTATACTGCTCAAATCGTTTACCATGCCCGCTCCTCAACTCGACCGTATGGACACTGTAACCGCAAGACCATACAGGCCGCGCTATGAATAGAGCGACCTTGTGCTTTAGGTTGTCTTTTGGTACGCAAGCGGCAAGTTTTTGTACAGCAAGGGCAGATTGTTATTAATCCCCCGACTAATCGGTCTTTAAGCAGGTAAATGAGCTTGTCAGCTTGTCCCATCTAAGCGGCAGTGTAACGTAAATGAACAAGGTTCAGCCATGTCATTCAACTCGCCTAGCACCCGCTACCGTCTACGACCTTTTAGTGGCATTTTTGCATAGAATATGGTATGGAATGAATCAAGCTGTTGGGCATCCAGCATTCGTCAAGTTTGCGGCAAGATCTTGGTCAAGTGGGCGGAAAGGGATAGCAAAAAGGCCCCCGCAATGCGGAGGCCTTAGGCAAGGCTATGTCGAGGTGCAGGATTCGCGCTACTCGCAGAGCGAAAGGGCGGCCTCGTCGGCAACGACAACGCAGTTGGTGTGCAGCTGTAGGATCGAAGCCGGGCACTCGGGCGTAACCGGGCCATAGCACATGTCATGCACGGCCTGAGCCTTGGCCTCGCCGTTGGCGACGACCAGGATCATGCGGGCATACATGATGGTCTGGGTACCCATGGTGTAGGCCTGACGAGGGACATCGTCGATGCTGTCGAACAGACGGCTGTTGGCTGAATGGTGCTCTCGGTGAGATCGACGCAGTGCGTGCCCTTGGAGAAGTGGTCGTCGGGCTCGTTGAAGCCGATATGACCGTTGTTACCAATGCCGAGCAGCTGCAGATCGGGATAACCGGCGGCAGCGACGACCTTGTCGTACTCAGAGCAGGCAGCGGCGGCATCGGGGTTGGAACCGTCGGGCACATGCGTGTTGTTCAGGTCGATGTTGATGTGATCGAAGAAGTTCTTACGCATAAAGTAGTGATAGCTCTGGGGATCGTCGTGCGAAAGGCCGCGATACTCGTCCAGGTTGTAGGTGCTGACCTCGGCAAAGTCGACGTCGCCCTTCTTGTACCAAGCAGCGAGCTGCTTGTAGGCACCGATCGGGGTAGAGCCGGTGGCAAGGCCCAGCACACAGTCGGGCTTGAGGATAACCTGCGCCGAGATAATATTGGCGGCCTTGCGGCTCATATCCTCGTAGTCTTTAGCTTTAATGATCTTCATTACGCATCCTTTCTCGTACAAGAGAGGCAAGGCTCCCCTTACAAGCACTTGCCCGCGGCCTGCGTCGCCGCAACCAACGTGTGCGGCCACCAGGGCGAGGTCGCGTAATGTATGTGTCTCGTGTCTAGCCGCGTCGAGGCCCCTGCCCGTCCACGGTGACCCGAAGCCTTTTAGCTTCGGACAAATCCCATCTTGCCACGGAGGCGCCCTCTTTCAAGGCGCCCTCCGTAAACGTGTTTGAATTGTAGCTAATGGCCACGTGCACTTACTAGCGCTCGCGAGCAACGATGAGCTGGTCCATCTCTTCGACATGCACGCCAACGGAGCCCTTGATGCTCGAGAACTCAACGGAGTTGCACACCAAGATGGGAACCGTCACATCGTAGCCCTCGGCAGCAATTGCCTCGCGATCAAACTCAATGAGCACATCGCCCTTATGGACGATGTCACCCACTTGCGCATGTACGGTAAAGTGCTTGCCCTCGAGCTGAACAGTGTCCAAACCAACGTGGATGAGCACGTCCAGGCCATCGACCGTGTTAAGCGCAACGGCGTGCCCCGTGGGAAAAATGGCCTCGACCTTGGCATCAGCCGGTGCAATCACACGCGTTCCGGTGGCTGAATCGCCACGCCCTGGCCCAAAAGACCGGTGGCAAACGTCTGGTCGTTTACCTCGGAGAGCGGAATGACGTCGCCCGAGATGGGAGCATCCAGCGTAAGGACTCGACCACGCATACCAAAAGACCTTAGGACTTTAGTGAACATGCTCCCCCTCGGACATACCAATCAATCAAATAACCTTAACAGTTTACCACTTGGCACCCATTTTTGACCATTAGGGAAGTTCGCGCTTGACAACCTCGACGATGTCGTCGACAACGCGCTGGGTCAGCTCGTGCGTCTCGGCCTCGGCCATCACGCGGACCAGTGGCTCGGTACCGCTCGGACGCACCAGAATGCGGCCGCGGCCGTCAAGCTCCTTCTCGGCAGCAGCGACGGCATCCCAGATGGGCTGGCAATCGTCCAGACCAGCCTTGTTGTCGGAATGCACGTTAACGAGTACCTGCGGGTACTTCTTCATGATGCCGGCAAGATCGGTGAGGGTACGACCGGTGCGCTTGAGCACGGCCAGCAGCTGCAGAGCCGTCACCAGGCCGTCACCGGTGGTGTTGTGCTCCAGGAAGATGATGTGGCCGGACTGTTCGCCGCCGATGACGGCGCCGTCCGCGAGCATGCGCTCCAGAACGTAGCGGTCGCCCACGCAGTCTGAACCATCTCGAAGCCTTGCTCCTTCATAGCGATGGAGAAGCCAAGGTTGCACATGACGGTCGAGACGATCTCGGAGTTGGCGAGCTTGCCGCGAGCGGCGAGGTCAGAACCGCAGATAGCCAGGATGTAGTCACCGTCGATCTCATTGCCCTCGCTGTCCACGAACAGTACGCGGTCGGCGTCGCGTCGTGGGCCAGACCGATGTCAGCATGGGTGCGCAGTACGAGCTCGCGCAGGGGCTCGAGGTGAGTGGAGCCGCACTCAACGTTAATGTCAGTGCCGCAGTAATCGGTGTTGATGGCATGGACCGTGGCACCCAAGCGCTGCAGAGCGGCGGGCGTAGTCTGGCAGGAAGCACCGTGACCGCAGTCGACGGCAACGACCAGGCCGTCGAGCCTCAGGCCATCAAGCGTATCGATGGCGTGGTCGACGTATGCCTTGCGGGCATCCTTCATCTTAATGATGTGGCCCACGCCGGCACCGGTCGGCAGCGTGTCGGCAGCCATGGCTTCTTCGGACATGACCCAGGCGCTGATCTCTTCCTCGACAGCATCGGGAAGCTTCATGCCCTTGCGGCTAAAAAACTTGATGCCGTTGAACTCCGGCGGATTGTGCGAAGCGAGATGACGATGCCGCCGTCGAGCTCGTTCTGAACGGTGAGCAGCGCCACGGCGGGCGTGGGGATGACGCCGCAGCAGTGCGGACGGCCGCCCTCGGCCATGATGCCGGCGGTCAGAGCGCTCTCGAGCATGGTGCCCGAAAGACGCGTGTCGCGGCCGACACAGATATCCGGACCAAGGAACTTGGTCGCCGCGCGGCCCAGGCGAAACGCGAGGTCGCACGAGAGGTCGGCATTGGCGACGCCACGGACGCCGTCGGTACCGAAGATGTTCTGGGGCATAGGATCGCTCCTTCCCTAGCAGGCGATATGCAACCGCCCACCCTAGTCGAAAAAGAAAAGCGGGACCCGCCGAGGAATCGGCAGGCCCCGCTTGTACATTGTATCTCGAAAGGAGATAAAACCTTAGCGCTTGGAGAACTGGGGAGCGCGGCGGGCCTTCTTGAGGCCGTACTTCTTGCGCTCGACCACGCGAGCATCGCGCGTAAGGAAACCGGCCTTCTTGAGGTCAGCACGGTAGTCGCCAGCGTTCAGAAGAGCGCGGGCGATGCCCAGGCGCAGAGCGCCGGACTGACCGGAGATGCCGCCGCCATCGCACAGAGCGATGACGTCGAACTGACCGGCGGTGTCGGTCACCTTGAAGGAGCAAGGGCGTTCTCAACGAGCTGATGACGGCCGAAATACTGCTCGGCGTCACGCTTGTTGATGGTCACCTTGCCGGTGCCGGGGACGAGACGGACGCGGGCGACGGCGTTCTTACGACGGCCGGTACCTGGTAGACAACGGTGTTCTCAGCCATCTTTAAGCCTCCAGCTCAATCTTCGTGGGGTTCTGGGCAGCGTGCGGATGCTCGGCACCAGCGTAGACCTTAAGCTTGGTCATCTGGCACGGCCGAGGGTGGTCTTGGGCAGCATACCGCGAACGGCGCGCTCGATAACCTTCTCCGGGTGCTTCTCCATAGCCTGGCGGAAGCTCTCAGCCTTGAGGCCGCCGTTGTAGCCGCTGTGGCGATAATAGGTCTTCGTGTCGGCCTTGTTACCGGTAAGCTGGACCTTATCGGCGTTGATGACGACAACGAAGTCGCCGCAGTCGCTGTTGGGCGTGAACTGGGGCTTGTTCTTACCGCGCAGGATCATTGCGATCTGGGTGGCAAGACGGCCCAGGACAGCACCATCGGCGTCGACGAGAACCCAGTTGCGCTGGACCTCGCCCTGCTTGGCGTAGTGAGTCGATTTCGAAATCACTTAGACTCCTCCATGTACAGTACGTGTTGTTACAGAGATTCACGGGGCTCTGCAAGTAACCCGTCCATATTACCCCGCTCGCCGTACGAGTCAACAGGTATTTTGGCTCCGACCAGAGTTTCTGCACATGTCATCCACGAGCCGTGACGTTGCAGCGCTAGCGCTCGACAAATGCCTCGATATCTCCCAGCAAGCGCTTTGCCTCCTGACGGCCCTGGATATACAGGTCCAAAAGCTTTGCCGGATCATGCTCGACATGGCCGACCTCGACCGGCTTTTGCGGAGAGATGACCAGCGCGCGGCCCTCGCGCTCATACTTCCACAGGTGCATGCGCTGGAGGTTATAGCGGTCGTGGCGCGTCTCGATAGCCTCGAGCAGGTAGGGGTAGTCGGCATAGCGGGCGCGCGCGGCAGGCATAAACTCGTAGGGCTTTTTCTCGTACGAGCGGTCCTGCGTGACAATGACAACCGCGCGCTCGAAGCCGGCCTCCTCCAGCACATGCTCGATAGGAACCGAATCGGCTACGCCGCCGTCGACGTATTTGTGCCCGTCAATCTCGACCGGCGGCGTCACCAGCGGCAACGAGGTCGAGGCACGCACGGCGTCGAGGTCGAGCACGGCGCTTTTGACCGGCAGGTATGCGGCAGTTCCAAAGAGCATGTCCGTCGCGACGGCGTACATCTCGATGGGGCTCGCGTCGAACGCCTCGTTGTCAAAGGGATCCAGGCGGTCCTGGATATCGTTGAAGATAAGTCGTAACCCACGATGGAGCCCGTGGATGCGAAGGATGCGGCACCCATGTAGCGGTTGTCATTGCAGAAGGTCAGGTTGATGCGATTGACGCGACCGATCTGGTGTGACTTGTAGTTGACGCCGTTGAGCGCACCGGCCGATACGCCATATACCGCCGGGATTTCGACACCGGCCTCCATGAGAACGTCGAGCACGCCGGCGGTAAACTGCCCACGAAAACTGCCACCCTCCAAGACGAGCGCGACCTTGCCGACGTTCTTTGCCTTATCTTCTGCAGTCATATTGACCTCCTGCGATTGCGTTTTGGCTTTCTTCTACCAGTTTTGGAATGGAGGGCGCGCAGGTTTTTCGAGGCGGCAGGTGAAGCGGAAAGTGCGTCCCAGTTTGAGGCGGGATTCCGGGATGAACTTTCCGTTTGGACCGCCGTTGGAAAGCGCATCCCGTTCTGAGCGCGGATTCCGGGATGAACTTTCCACTTGAGCGTCATCCGGAAAATGTATCCCATTCCGAGCTTAGATTCCGGGATGCAGTTTCCGCTTGAAATGTCATCCGGAAACCGCATCCCAGTC
>ENA-OQCP01001198-OQCP01001198.1-human-gut-metagenome-genome-assembly--contig:-NODE-1198-length-10200-cov-1.968828_pt1 | contig 10200 bp, 16 predicted proteins | sample MGYA00242760_ERZ504583 | MGnify/ENA primary metagenome ERZ504583 (study PRJEB26092, sample SAMD00036308) | human gut metagenome | host: Homo sapiens | study: EMG produced TPA metagenomics assembly of...
CACCGGCAAACTGTACAACTGCGCCGCCGTTGTGTGCAACGGCGAGCTGCTGGGCCTTGTACCAAAGCTGCATCTGCCCAACTACGGTGAGTTCTATGAAAAGCGCCACTTCATCCCCGGTATGCGTTCGCCGGAGTGCATCGAGCTGGCCGGGCAGGAGACGCTGATCGGCACCAACCTGCTGTTTGCCTGCAAGCAGATGCCTGCCTTTGTGCTGCGCCGAGGTCTGCGAGGATCTGTGGGCGCCTGTCCCGCCAAGCTGCGCCCACGCGCTGGCCGGGGCCACGGTGGTGGCAAATCTCTCCGCCAGTGATGAGACCGTCGGCAAGTCCGCCTACCGCCGGGCGCTCGTCTGCGGGCAGAGTGCGCGGCTGCTCTGCGCCTATCTCTACGCCGATGCCGGCCATGGGGAAAGCACCACCGATATGACCTTTGCCGGGCACAATCTGATTGCCGAAAACGGCAGTCTGCTGGCCGACACCGCCCCCTTTGCAGGTGAGGTGCCGTGACCGAGCTGGATCTTGGCCGCATGGTGCAGGAGCGCCAGCGCAACACGACCTTTATGCCGGAAACGGCTGGCTATACCACGGTAGAATTTGATCTGCCGCCGATCAGCCTTGCCCTGACGCGCCCTGTCTCCTGCACGCCCTTCGTGCCGCAGGACGCTGCCACCCGCGCCGAGCGCTGTGAGCTGATCCTGCGCATTCAGGCCGAGGGCCTTGCCAAGCGGATGGAGCATACCCACGCCAAATGCGGGGTGATCGGCATCTCCGGCGGGCTGGACAGTTGTCTGGCCCTGCTGGTGGCCGTGCGCGCCTGCAAGGTTCTGGGCCGCGATGCCAAGGACATTGTAGCGCTGACAATGCCTGCTTCGGCACCACAAAGCGCACCCGCTCCAACGCCGAGATTCTGTGCGAGGCGTTGGGCGTGACCTTCGCCGAGATCAATATCACGGAGACTGTCAAAAGTCACTTCGCAGACATCGGTCAGCCTGCCGACAAATACGATGTCACCTTTGAAAACTGTCAGGCCCGCGTGCGCACACTGGAGCTGATGGATTACGCCAACAAGAATGGTGGCTTTGTCATCGGCACCGGCGATCTGAGCGAGCTTGCACTGGGCTGGGCCACCTACAACGGCGACCACATGAGCATGTACGGCGTCAATGCCGGCGTGCCCAAGACGCTTGTGCGGCATATCGTGCAGTATGTAGCAGACACCTGCGGCAGCGACACGCTGCGCGGGGTGCTGCTTGACATTCTGGACACCCCAGTCAGCCCCGAGCTGTTGCCCACCGCCGAGGACGGCACCATTGCCCAGCAGACGGAAAAGCTGGTCGGCCCGTATGAGCTGCACGACTTCTATCTCTACTATGTGCTGCGCTTTGGCTTCAGCCCGGCAAAAATCTATCATCTGCCCGCACCGCCTTTGACGGCAAGTATGAGCCGGAGGTTCTGCTGGCTTGGTTAAAGAACTTCTATCGCCGCTTCTTTGCCCAGCAGTTCAAGCGCAGCTGCCTGCCCGATGGGCCTAAGGTCGGCTCGGTCACGCTGTCCCCCCGCGGTGACTGGCGTATGCCCAGCGATGCCTGCAACACCCTGTGGATGGCCGAGCTGGAAAAGCTCGAGGTTTGATCTGACTGCAGCAAAAAAGCATCCCGAGTCATTTTGACTCCGGGATATTTTTATAGGGTTTTGATTTCTGCGCAGAGGGCATCATAGGTGTACAGCGTGTTCAGCACCTGCAGCAGCTCCTTTTTGCTAAGCCGCGGCGGAAGGCCCAGCCGATGCAGCAGCGCACGGCGGTTTTCCGCACTGTTGGCCGTGCCGGAGATACCCCAGTCATACAGGTCTGTGTAGGTGATGGCGCGGCTTTTTGCGGTGTCTGCGCGAGGCACAGCACTCTCCAGCGCCGTCGTCAGCCCCTGCAGGATCAATGCATCGGGTACGCCTCAACGCCCAGCAGGCCCTCTTTGCCGGGCTCTGCCTTGCGCGCCTCCTTGCCCGGCAGCGCCGGCACATAGGCCTGCAGGACATGCTCTGCCCCTACCAGACCTGTCACATAGTGGCGTATCTTAAAGCCTGCCGCATCGGAATCTGTCAAAATGATGAGGCCCTGCGCAGCGGCTATTCGCTTGAGCAGCTTTTGCAGCGCAGCGTCCCGGAAGACACGGAAACCGTCCGTTGTCAGGATCGTGCCGTCCACGATATTGGCGAGCCGGGCGGCATCGTATTTTCCCTCCACCAGCAGGGCCTGCTCTACTTTTATCATGCTTTCCTCCCGGCCAGTGCCAGCTCACACAGCGCCTTCTGCATCAGCAGGTCGCGTCCAGCTTGCTGCTTTTCAGATCGGTGTCCAGCTGCTGCAGGATGCGCAGGCAGCTTTCCAGCTGCTGCGGTTGAACCGCGCCGCCGTTTTTTCCGTTGCATTGAGCCGGTAGTTCCAGTTGCCCTTATAGCCGAAATCCTTGGCTACATCCCCCAGACTGCGGCGGCTGCGGCGGCCCAGCAGCACGCGGTACAGATCCAGATAATTGCTGATCAGCGCGCCCGTGATCATGATCGGGTCATTCTGCAGCGCCAGCAGCGTCTTGAGCTTTTGCTGTGCCTTATCGGTTTGGCCGCCGGTAAGCAGCTTTACCATGTCAAAGGTATCCGCATCCAGCGTCACAGTGCCCAGCTGGCCAACCATCTGCTGTGTGATTGTGCCATAGCCGGACAGAGCCGCCAGCTTTTCGATCTCGTTTTTCAAAAGGAACTGATCCTCACCGCAGCGCACCAGCAGGGCGGCCTCCGCCCCCGGTGCAAAGGCAGCACCGGCCTGCTTTGCCCAATCGCGGGCCATAGCCTGCAGCGCCGCCCCTGTGGGGCGGTTGATCTGCACGCAGTACCCCAGCTTTTCGCAGCAGCCGATGAGCTTTTGCTCCCGCTTGCCGGGGCGCAGCTTGCCGTACGCTTCCTCCACGACCCCCGTCATGACGAAGATCGCGTTTTCAGTGTCCGCCAAAGTATCGCAAAGCTCCTGCAAATCCTTGTCGGAGTAGGTCGATGGGCGTATCAGCGGCATAAGCACCAGCCGCTTACCGCCAAAGAAGGAGATCGTACCCGCTGCCAGCACGATCTCCTCCACCGAGGGGGTCGGGCCGTCCAGCACGGTCGTCTCCGGGTCATCGCGGTTCAGATATTTTAAGGCCTTCTGTGCAGCGGCGTGGACAAGGGCCTCATCCGATGCATAAAAATAGTACAGTGCGCAGCCGGACTGCAGGCGTTTTTCAAGTTCTTTTTCACTGTATAGCAATCGTCTGTGCCTCCTCCCAGATCATGCTGCGGCCGGGGCGCAGTGTCAGGCCCGGTGCCTCATCGCCATAGCGCAGCTCGCAGCTTTCGATTTCATCCAGCCATTTTGGATGGCGTACCGCAGTCAGGATCGTGTCCGCCTGCACGGCATCGGACAGCGCCCCCGGCGCACAGAGTACATCCACACGGATCGGTTCGGCCAACTGTATGCTGCCTGCCCCCACCGCAATATGGCGGTCGCCGATGCCCAGCACCGCCAGACTCGCGCTTTTATTATGATACAGGTCGAGCGTCAATCCGTCAAGCACCGTGCGGGTATCAAATTCCGGCTGGGCCTGCATCGTCACGACCTCCGCCGCCGTAAAGTCCAGTGCCGTAGGTCTGGCGCGCAGATCCACCAGCAGGGCAAGTTTTTGTCTGCTGCGCCCGGCAAGATACCGCTCAACGGCGCTCAGGTTGCTTTCGCCGCCGCGGAAAAGCACCACTGCCTGCCCGTTCTGCACACAGACCACGCAGGGATTGTTGGACGCGCCGACAAGATTTATCTCCACCACATCCCGCTGCATCCATATCCCCATGACAACGGCGGCGGCTGTGCAGATCAGCGCAGCAATCGGATACACCCGCATCCCTTTTCCATGCCAGTAGTATAGAGCCAGCGCGCCCAGCACCGCCAGCACAAACAGCGTGTACCGCTGCGGTAAATAGACAGACGCAAACGGCAGTGCCGCACAGCGCTCAACGATTCCGAGCATTGCCTTAAGCCAAAGGCTGAGTGCCAGCCCGTAAGGTTTACAAGCGGCAGTAAAAACGGCACAGCACTGAAAATCAACAGCAGGATACCCATCTGCAGGGCGGGCTGCAGCATCCACACGACCAGCACATTGCAGACAATGCCCACAAGACTGGTGGACATGCCATGGGCTACCAACACCGGCAGGGTGGCAAGGCTGGCGAGTGCTGCCACCTGTACAGCTCCGCAAGGCGGCAAACCAAACGCAAAGCGGCCGACTTGCCTTGCGCCGCCGCATGCCGCTCAGCCTCGGTCAGAGCCGCCGCAGCCTGCACGCCCAGCACGGCACAGAATGACAGCTGAAAGCCTATATCACAGGGTGCGTAGCATTTAGCAGCCCCATCAGGACTGCGGCAAAGCCAGTGGATGTCAGCAGATCGACAGGCTGCAGAAGAAATTCCCCGCCAGCGCTACCGCCAGCACCAGCCCGCGCGCAGCACCGACACCGGTGCCCCGGTCAGCAGCAGATAAAACAGCGCCGCCGCACCGCGCAGCAGGATAAGCGGCTTATAGAACCGCCACCGCCTGCCGAAGCCCAGCACCCCGCAGAGCAGCGCCAGATGCAGCCCTGACACCGCCAGCAGGTGCGACACCCCTGCGGCGCGGAACGCCTGCTGTACGGCATCCTCAAGGTGACTTTTATCGGCCAGCAGCATCGCCGCCTCCATGCCGTCCAGCCGCTTCGGCAGCCAGCGCCGCAGCACGGCGCTCCAGCGCTGCCGCAGACGAAAAAGTGCAAATCGCGGTGCCTTGCTGGCCGCAAGGCCGCGGTAGCTGCCGAGATATTCCGCCTGCAGGTAGACGCCCTTGCTGTTGCGGCTCAGGCGGTAGCGGTTGTCCGGAAGACTGCTCAGCGCAAAGCTTGCCTCAAACCGCTCTCCCGCGCTTTCCCCGGGAAAGGACGAGCATTGCACCCGCAGCCGGGCGGGCTTACCGTTGATCTCAGTCAGCCGCAATGTGCCGCGCAGACGGCTATCACTGTAGGAAGCCTCTGCGTCTGTCTCCACCACAGCCGTACAGGTGACTGTCTGCCCCGCCAGCGCCCGGCAGGCTGTACAAAGATAAGCGTAAACAGTGCAAACCATACCAGCCCGCACAGCGCCCCCAGCAGAGGAATTCTTACATCCCTGCGCCTTTTCCAAAATGCCAGCAATGCCAAAAATGCCGCCGCGGGCACACAGACCAGCGGCGGCAGATTGGCCGCAGCAAGCTCAGCCCCGGCAAAACCGAGACCGAACCAACCGAGCTTTCGTTTCATTGCTTAGTGCAGGAAGAGCGGCAGCGGCTCCAGGAAGAAGATGTCTGTGCGCTTGGCGGCATCACCCTCCGCCAAAGCGGCACAGCAGCCCACAACGGTGCCGGTGCTCTTGGCCGCCAGCGTCTCCAGCGCGTGCAGAGAGCCGCCGGTGGAGATGACATCATCCACGATCAGGATGCGCTTGCCATCCATATACTCGATGTCCTTCTTGTCGATGACAAGCTTCTGCTTGCCTGAGGTGGTGATGGACTGATCCTCAATGATGACCGGCTCACGCATATACAGCTTCGGGCCTTGCGTGCCGGGATCCAGTATTTGCCGCTCTGGCGTGCCATTTCATAGGCCAGAGGGATACCCTTGGCCTCGGCGGTCAGGATCACATCAAACTCCGGCGCCTTTTTCAGCAGAGCAGCGGCGCAGGCCTCGGTCAGCTCCACATCGCTGAACATGATAAAAGCAGCAATGTCCAAGTGATCATTGACCTTGCAGATGGGCAGTTCACGGGTCAGGCCCGCGATATGCAATGTATAGGTATCTGCCATGATGGTTTTACCTCTCCTTACTTTTACAAATGCGCTGCAGCCTTCGCCATCAGCCGGAGCAAGCGAGGCTGCGCTTGGCCAGCACATGAAAGTGCAGGTGCTTCACGCTCTGGCCGCCGTCCTCACCCACATTGGTGACAACTCGGTAGCCGCTCTCATCCACACCCAGCTTGCGGCAAAGCTGCGCAATCACGGCATAGATATGGCCCAGCAGGGCAGCATCATCCTCCGTCAGCGCCGCAGCAGACGCAATGTGGCGCTTCGGGATAACAAGGAAATGCACAGGGGCCTGCGGGTCGATGTCGTAGAAGGCCAGCAGGGTGTCATCCTCATACAATTTGTTTGAGGGGATCTCGCCTGCGGCAATCTTACAAAACAGACAATCCTCCATCCGGAATCCCTCCTTTGCATTGGATTTTATGAGAACCAGATCAATGGTTCATCTCGGTCTTGACGATCTCCGGCACAGCGTTCAGCGCCTCATCGATCTTGGAGGCATCGCGGATACCGGCCATTGCAAGTCCGGCTTGCCGCCGCCGTTGCCGCCTGCGATGGCAGCGATCTTCTTAACGAGAGCGCCGGCCTTCAGGCCGCGGGCCATGGCATTTTTGGAAACACCGACAGCCATCATCGTCTTGGCACCATCGCTGCCGATCAGAACCGTCACGGCGTTGGGGGCCTTGTCGCGGACCTTATCGACCATATCGCGCAGGGTATCGGCACGGTACCGGTCAGATAGGCAGAGACGATGCGCACGCCGTCAACATCGGCGGCATCCTCAAACAAACCGTCGATCTTGGAGGCAGCAATCTGTGCCTTGAGGATATCCAACTGCTTCGCAGTTTCCTTCAGCTCAGCGGCCAGAGCCTCAGCGCGGGCCGGAGCATCCTTGAGGTTGTTGGCCTTCAGGCACCGCCGTCTTGGCCAGCGTCTCGGTGCGGTCATCCAGCAGGTCAAGCACACCGAAAGCGGTGGTAGCCTCGACACGGCGGATACCGGCGGCCACGCTGGACTCGCTCAGGATCTTAAAGCAGCCGATCTGTGCGGTGTTGGTTACATGGGTGCCGCCGCAGAACTCCGTGCTCCAGCCGCCTGCATCGACAACACGGACGACATTGCCGTACTTCTCTCCGAACAGTGCCATAGCGCCCATCTTCTTAGCTTCCTCAATGGGCAGGTTCTTCACGGTGACAGGCAGGGCCTCGTAGATTTTCTCATTCACGCGGCGCTCGACCTCGGCCAGCTCGGCGGGGGTCACAGCGCTGAAATGGGTAAAGTCAAAGTGGGTCAGGCGGTCATCCTGATAGCTGCCGGCCTGATGGACATGCTCGCCCAGAACCTCGCGCAGAGCCTTCTGCAGCAGGTGGGTAGCCGTGTGGTTGCGGCAGATAGCGGCGCGGCGCTTCTCGTCCACAGAGGCAGTGACCTCATCCTCAACATGGATGGTGCCGTCCAGCAGCTCGCAGGTATGGACAAAGTAGCTCGGGTCGTTTTGACCTGCGTGACCTTCAGCTTGGCATCACCGCTGACAAGGTAGCCGTGGTCTGCGACCTGACCGCCCATCTCGGCATAGAACGGGGTCTTGTCCAGTACGACAAGCACACCCTCCTTGACCTCGCCGGCTTCATCGGTGGCAATGGCGTCCACAAGCTCCTCACCGTCGGACAGTGCCAGCACCTTGGCCTTCTCGCTCAGCGTCTCATAGCCGTCAAAGCGGGTAGGCTCTGCCGTCAGCTCACCGAACAGGTCGGCGCTCCAGCCGGAAATATCCTTTGCCAGACGCTCGGCGCGGGCGCGCTCACGCTGCTTGGTCATCTCAATATGGAAGGCTGCCTCGTCGACTGCAAGGCCGGCCTCCGCAGCAATCTCACGGGTCAGATCGAGGGGGAAGCCGAAGGTGTCATTCAGCTTGAATGCCTCAACGCCGGACAGAACCTTCTCATGCGCCTCCTTCAGGCGGCCCATCATGCCGTTCAGAATGCTCAGACCAGCATCAATGGTACGGCCGAAACGCTGCTCCTCGGTACCGATGACCTTCTTGATATAGGACTCATGCTCACGCAGCTCGGGGTAGCCTGCTCGCTGGATTCGATAACCGTGTCTACCAGCTCGGTCAGGAACGGGCGGTCGATGCCCAGCATACGGCCATGGCGTGCAGCACGGCGCAGCAGACGGCGCATAACATAGCCGCGGCCCTCGTTGGAGGCAGGATGCCATCGGACGCCATAAAGACCGTGGCGCGGATGTGGTCGGTGATAACGCGGATGGAAATGTCATCCTTCTCGTCCTCGCCGTATTTCTTGCCTGCAATGCGCTCCACATGGTGCAGAACAGCGGCAACGGTATCGACCTCAAACAGGTTGTTGACATCCTGCATGACAACGGCCAGACGCTCCAGACCCATGCCGGTATCAATGTTGGGTCTGGCCAGCAGCTCATAGTTGCCCTTGCCGTCAGCATCGTACTGGCTGAACACAAGGTTCCAGATCTCCATGAAGCGGTCGCAGTCACAGCCGACACCACAGGTGGGCTTGCCGCAGCCGTACTTCAGGCCGCGGTCATAGTAAATCTCCGAGCAGGGGCCGCAGGGGCCGGAGCCATGCTCCCAGAAGTTATCCTCCTTGCCCAGACGGACCATGTGATCCTCGGGGATGCCGACCTGCTTCGTCCAGATGTCGTAAGCCTCGTCATCCTCCTGATACACGGAAATATACAGGCGGTCAGCGGGAATCTCCAGTTCCTTGGTCAGGAACTCCCATGCCCAGGGAATAACTTCCTTCTTGAAGTAGTCCTGAAAGCTGAAGTTGCCCAGCATCTCAAAGAAGCAGCCATGGCGGGCCGTGATGCCGACACGCTCAATATCCGGGGTGCGGATGCACTTCTGGCAGGTAGTCACGCGATGGCGCGGCGGCTCCTCCTGACCAAGGAACCACTTTTTCATGGGGGCCATGCCGCTGTTGATCAGCAGCAGGCTGGGGTCATCCTTCGGCACCAGCGGGAAGCTGCCCAGGCGCAGATGATCCTTCGTCTCAAAATAGTGCAGGTACTTCTCACGCAGTTCGTTCAATCCGGTCCATTGCATAGGTATTGTTCTCCCATCCATAAAATTGCGATCGCGCCGCCACAAAAAAATACAGCCCACGCCCCACTGCAGGACGAAGGCTGTTATGCTTCCGTGGTACCACCCAGTTTGCGATACGCACTGCGCACCGCCGCTTTGTGTCTGCGTTAACGCCGCAGGTACGCTCAGCTCTACGCCGAAAGCTCCGGGGTGGCTCTGCCGTACTCACGCTGAAAACCTTGCACCGTGCAGTTTTCTCTCTAAGAAGCGGAGAGGCGGCATTGGCCTTTCATCGCTATTTTTCCTTTTACAGGCTTATTATATGCCGTTTTGCCCGTCTTGTCAACGGTTTTCCGTATAAAAAAGCGCAACTGCGCAAAAGCTACCCGCAGGAGGGTGTGTTTTTATGTCTGACATTTTTACAGAGATCGGGCAGGTCGTGCTGACGAGCCTGCTCTCTTTGGCCGCCATGTTCATTTTTACCCGCGCGGGCGGCAAGCGGCAGATTGCCAGATGAGTCCGTTCGACTACCTGAATGCCGTCACGGTGGGTCCATCGGTGCGGAGCTTGCTACAAATCTCGAGCAATGGCTGCGCCCCTTCTCCGCGCTGATCGTATACGGCGTTGTGACATGGTTCGTCCACTACAGCGCCTGCAAAAGCAACCGGATGCGCAGCTTTTGGAGCGGGCGCAGCCTGATTCTGATGGACGGCGGCACGATTTTAAAAGCCAACCTGCAGCGGTGCGCCATCGACCTGAATGAATTCCTCGGTCAGGCCCGTGTAGCCGGATACTTTGACCCCAACGAGATCGAGACCGCGATTCTGGAAACCAACGGACAGATCAGCTTTTTGCCCAAAAGCCGTGCCCGTCCCCTGACGCCGGAGGATATGCAGCTGCACCCTGCCGCCGCCAGTGCTTGGTATGACCTTATCATTGATGGGCAGCTTATGCAGGACAATCTGCGGGCAGCCGGACGCGATGAGCGATGGCTTGATGCCCGCCTTCACGCAGAAGGCATCGGACAGCGCAGCGAGGTGTTCTATGCCGCCTGCGACAAGGGCGATGGTTTTTTTGCCTGCCGCGCGAAATAAACAAAAACGACCCGACAGAAATCTCTGTCGGGTCGTTGTGGTGGAGAATACCGGGATCGAACCGGTGACCTCTTGCATGCCATGCAAGCGCTCTCCCAGCTGAGCTAATCCCCCATGCTGGCCGCCGTCAGTGCCGTTCGCTCCTGACAACGGTTG
>ENA-OQCP01001199-OQCP01001199.1-human-gut-metagenome-genome-assembly--contig:-NODE-1199-length-10197-cov-2.141311_pt1 | contig 10197 bp, 18 predicted proteins | sample MGYA00242760_ERZ504583 | MGnify/ENA primary metagenome ERZ504583 (study PRJEB26092, sample SAMD00036308) | human gut metagenome | host: Homo sapiens | study: EMG produced TPA metagenomics assembly of...
AATATGCCATCAAGATGCCGGGCGCGGACGGCGGCACGGTCTGGCTGCCCATCGACTCCAAATTCCCCGGCGACACCTATGCGCACTTGCAGGATGCCCAGCTCCGGCGATGCGCAGGCGGTGGAGAATGCCCGCCATGCGCTGGAGCTGGTGCTGCGGAGCGAGGCAAAGGATATCCGGGAAAAGTATGTGGAGCCGCCCTACACCACGACCTTTGGCATCCTCTTCCTGCCTTTTGAAGGATTGTACGCGAGGTGGTGAACGCCGGTCTGCTGGAGGTGCTGCAGCGGGATTATCAGGTGAACATTGCAGGCCCCAGCACCATGGCGGCTCTGCTCAACAGCCTGCAGATGGGCTTCAAGACCCTTGCCATCCAGAAGCGCTCCGGCGAGGTCTGGCAGCTGCTGGGTGCCGTTAAGACGGAGTTCGACAAGTTCGGGCAGGGGCTCTCCAAGATGCAGCAGCGTCTGCGCCAGACCGATGAAGAGCTGGACAACCTCATTGGTGTCCGCAGCCGGGCCATCAGCCGCAAGCTCCGCAGTGTCCAGAGCCTGGATGATGCCAGCGCAGCAGCCCTGCTGGAGCTGGACAACGAGCCCGGCCGGCCGGTGGCAGCAAGACTGCCGGAGGAGCTTGAATAATCTTTAACAATGTGCTATACTAGGAACCGCTATTAGTATTATGCTGCCACTTTTCCGGCACAGCAATATGGATAGAGAGGATGTCTGCTATGAGCGTGAAAAAGATCAGCGAAGCCATTCTGGGCGTGGGTGTGGACGATACCACCATTGACCTGTTCGAGAGCCAGTACCCGGTGCCCACCGGCGTGAGCTACAATTCCTATGTCATTCTGGACGAAAAGACCGCCATTCTGGATACGGTGGACAACCGTGCCACGGAGCCCTGGCTTGCCAACCTGACCGAGGCACTGGCCGGACGCAAGCCGGATTATCTGGTGGTCAGCCACATGGAGCCTGACACGGTGCCAACATCGCCAGACTGGCCGCCCTCTACCCGGAAATGCAGGTGGTGGGCAACGCCAAAACTTTCCTGTATATGGATCAGTTCTTTGGGGCGGATGCCGTTGCCAAGGAGCGCCGCGTGGTGGTGAAGGACGGCGAGAGCCTGAGCCTGGGCACCCACACCCTGACCTTTGTGCTTGCCCCCATGGTGCATTGGCCTGAGGTCATGGTGAGCTATGAGAGCAGTGAAAGGTGCTTTTCTCTGCAGACGGCTTTGGCCGGTTTGGTGCAGTGGCCAGGTTTGACGAAAACGCCGACTGGGCCAGCGAGGCCCGCCGCTACTACCTGAACATCGTGGGCAAGTACGGCCCGCAGGTGCAGGCTCTGCTGAAAAAGGCCGCCGCGCTGGATATCGCCACCATCTGCCCCCTGCACGGCCCCGTGCTGACCGGCGATCTGAGCAAGTACCTGAACTACTATGACCTGTGGTCCAGCTACAAGGCTGAGGAGCCGGAGAAGATCCTGGTGGCCAGCGCTTCCATCCACGGCCACACCAAAGCCGCCGCCCACACCATGCTGAGAAGCTGCGCGCCAAGGGTGCCAAGGTGGTGGAGATGGATCTGACCCGCACCGATGTCTCCTATGCCGTCACTGAGGCCTTCCGCTGTGGCCGGATCGTGCTGGCCTGTGCCACCTACGATGCTTCCTCTTCCCGCCGATGGAGAATCTGCTGGCACACCTCAAGACCAAGAACTTCCAGGCCGCACCGTTGGCCTGATGGAGAACGGCACCTGGGCCCCCATGGCTGCAAAGCTGATGCGTGCCGAGCTGGACGGCATGAAGAACATCACCGTCTGTGATGCCGTTGTGACCATCCGCTCTGCCGCAAATGCTGCCGCTGAGGCACAGATGGATGTGCTGGCTGATGAGCTGCTGGCAAAGTAACGAATCGACCCCATAAAAACGAACGAACGCCTGCCGTGTGAGAAAAGCCCGGCAGGCGTTCGTTTTGTCTATGCGGGAGGTATAGCAGAGTAGCATCTTCGCACGGGGGGTAGGCGGCAAAGTCTTTTATGTGTGGAGTTCGCCTTTCTTTGTCAGAACAAATCGTACTGCTTCATAGTTTCAGCTTTTCGGGAATCATGCTTCTCGTAGTAGCCGATCAGGGTACCGTCCTCGTCCCGCAGCTACCATGTAGACGTCGCGGTCGTGCTTTGCGTTGTGATAGGTATAGACGATGTTGTGGCTGGCATCCGCCGCGAACCACTCGACCACCTTGCGGATGGCTTCCACCGAATGGGGGTTGTGGCAGGCCAGAAGGCTTTTGCCCAGCAGGGAAGCGCCGCCGTATTTTTTGTAATCCACCACGGCAGCAGGATTCATGTAAATGATGATGTGGTTCAGATCGCAGATGACCACCGATTCGCGGTCCTGGTCGATGATGCTTTTGAAATAGGCGTTCAGTCTGCCATGATGCTGCTCCTTCTTTATTCTTATCCAGTGCGTCGAACTGTTTGACGATCTGGGGTCTTTCAGCTTGATGACCTTGCCGGAGAGATAGCGCAGGGTGTTCTCCTCCGGGATATCCAGGAAGCTGATGCGGACGGCGCAGAGAGCCTGCGTCCGGGTGCCGGTGCGCTCGTTCATCTTGCGGTTGCCGTATTTGATATCTCCCAGCACCGGCCTGCCCAGGTAGGCCAGATGCGCGCGGATCTGGTGGGTGCGGCCCGTGACCAGGCCGATCCTGCACAGGGCAAAGGGCCCGGCGGTGCGCAGCACGTCCACATCGGTGATGATCTGCTTGCGGCGCTCATCCTGAGATTGGTGGGCATGGATGCTGACCTTGTTGTTCTTTTCGTCGTGCTCCCACCAGGCCGTGAACCGCCCGCTTTGGGGGATGCCCACGGTGATGGTGTAGTATTCCTTTTTGAGCAGGTCGGTGCGGATGATCTCGTTCATGTCCCGCAGGGCGGCGTAGCTCTTGGCAGCGATGACAAGGCCTCGGTGCCGCGGTCCAGCCGGTTGCAGATGCCGGGCTTGAAGCGGTTCTCACCGCCCGCATCGTACTCGCCCTTCTGGGCCAGATACTGGGTGAATGCGTCCACAAGGTTGGCATCGCCGGTGCGGTCGCTGTGGCAGAGCAGGTGGGTGGGCTTGTACAGCACGGCAATGTTCTCGTCCTCATAGATGACGGTCACCTTGGGCTGGTTCTGCTGCTTTTTGGGGGCAGGCTTGCGGGCTGCAGGCTTTGCGCCTCGGGCGGGAAGAATTCATCGTTGATGTACAGCTCAATGAGGTCGCCCGCCTTGAGCCGATCCTCGGGGGCGCCCTTTTTGCCGTTGACCTTGACCCGCTTGTTGCGGAAGCTCTTGTACAGCAGGCTGGTGGGGAGATCGCGCGTCACGCTCTGGACAAAGCGGGAGAGCCGCACGCCCTCGTCGTTTGCGGTGGCAGTAAATTGTTTCATAAAATCGTTCCTTTTGTTGGATGAAAGACAAGCCCTCTCCGTCTTTGCTTCGCAAATCCACCTCTCCCAAAGGGAGAGGCAATGCATCTCCCGGGTTCAGTACATGCTGACCGAGAGCCACAAGAGGCTCTCCCTTTGGGAGAGCTGGCAAAGCCGCAGGCTTTGACTGAGAGGGCATATTGATTCATAAAAAAGCCTTTTCTCTATAATAAACCACCCTTCTTTGAAGTCAACGCAGAATATTTCCTGTGCCCCCTTGTGTTTTGCTGAAAAAACGGTACTATTAAAGTAATAACACAAAAGGAGAACGACCATGGCGAAGGAAAGCAGCCCGCATACGGGGCACCGCCAGCGGATGCGCGCCCGGGTGGAGCAGTACGGACTGGAAAGTCTGGAACCCCACGAAGCGCTGGAATATGTCCTTTATATCACCAACACCCGCAAGGACACCAACGGCCTTGCCCATGTCCTCATGGACCGGTTCGGAGACTTTGCCGGGGTGCTGGATGCCTCCGAGGAGGATCTGCTGACGGTGGAGGGGGTAGCCCCTCCACGCCCGGATGCTGCATCTTTTGCCGCAGGTCGGCAGATACTATACCCAATGTGCGGTCAACGGCAAAAATGCATGAAGACCACCGACCAGCTGGCCGAATACCTGATGGCACAGTTTGCCGGGACTGTGCAGGAACGCGCCCTGCTGACTGCGCTGGATGGCCGCAGCCGCATCAAGGGGCTGTTCTGGCTGCGGGACGGCACCAGCGACCGGGTGAGTCTGGAGATCAAGGATGTGGTGGCGGCAGCCTCAAGGGCGGTACCGACAGTGTGGTGCTCTGCCATAACCACCCCAACGGCGTGGCCCTGCCTCGCGGGAGGATCTGATGGCCACCGAGAATATCGTCCGGGCACTGGGGCTGGTCAAGGTACATCTGCGGGATCACATCATCCTGACCGAGAGCGAATATTTCTCCATGCGGGAGGCCAACCGCCTGCCGTTTTACGATTTTCAGACCGGAGAGATGCTCAGGCCGTATTGATATTATAAAATAATTGTGTTATAATCAACATGAAAAGCACAACTATTTGTAGTTCTATCTGAGAACAGAAAGGAGAACCGAGACATGGCCGATGAACAGTTCCATCTCGTCTCCAACTATGCCCCACGGGTGATCAGCCAGCCATTGAGCAGCTGGTAGAGGGCGTTGAGCGGGGCGACCGCTGCCAGACCCTGCTGGGTGTGACCGGCAGCGGCAAGACCTTTACCATGGCCAACGTGATCGCCCGGTGCAACCGCCCCACGCTGGTGCTGGCCCATAATAAGACGCTGGCGGCCCAGCTCTGCACCGAGTTCCGCTCGTTCTTCCCGGACAATGCGGTGGAGTATTTTGTTTCCTACTACGATTACTACCAGCCCGAAGCCTACATCCCCAGCACCGATACCTACATTGAAAAGGACAGCGCCATCAACGATGAAATCGACCGCCTGCGTCATTCGGCCACGGCGGCGCTTTCGGAGCGGCGGGATGTCATCATTGTGGCATCGGTGTCCTGTATCTACTCTCTGGGTGACCCCATCGATTACCGCAGCATGGTCATCAGCCTGCGGCCCGGGATGCAGATGGAGCGTGACGACCTGTGCAAAAAGCTCGTCACCCTGCAATATGAGCGGAACGACATCAATTTTATCCGCAATAAGTTCCGTGTTCACGGCGACACGGTGGATATCTATCTGGCCTACATGAGCGACCTTGCCATCCGGGTGGAGTTCTTTGGGGATGAGATCGACCGCATCACGGAGTTCAACCCCGTTACCGGCACCCGGCAGAATGTGGTGAAGCATGTGGCCATCTTCCGGCCAGCCACTACATCGTCAGTGCCGATAAAAAGGCAGCGGCCATTGAAAAGATCCGCGCCGAGTGCGACGAGCAGGTGAAGAAGTTTACCGCCGAGGGCAAGCTCATTGAAGCCCAGCGCATCCAGCAGCGAACGAATTACGACATCGAGATGCTGACCGAAGTGGGGATCTGCAAGGGCATCGAGAACTATTCTGCGGTGCTGTCGGGCCGCGCGCCGGGCAGTATGCCCACCACCCTGCTGGATTATTTCCCGGAGGATTTTCTGCTTTTTGTGGATGAGAGCCATGTGACCCTGCCGCAGGTGCGTGCTATGTATGGCGGCGACTACGCCCGCAAAAAGACGCTGGTGGAATACGGCTTCCGTCTGCCGTCGGCCTTTGACAACCGCCCCCTCAAGTTTGAGGAGGTGGAGAGCAAACTGAACCAGATGGTGTTCGTCTCGGCCACGCCGGGCGAGTACGAGCGCCGGAACAGCACCCGGATCGCGCAGCAGGTCATCCGGCCCACCGGCCTGCTGGACCCGCTGATCTCGGTGCGGCCCGTGGAGGGGCAGGTGACTGACCTGCTGGGCGAGATCAACGCCCGCACGGCGAAGAACGAGCGCGTTCTTGTGACCACCCTGACCAAGAAGATGGCCGAGGACCTGACCGACTTTTTGACTGAGCAGGGCATCAAGGTCAAATATATGCACCACGAGGTGGATACCTTTGAACGGATGGAGATCATCAAAGATCTGCGCCTGGGCTCTATCGATGTGGTGGTGGGCATCAACCTTCTGCGCGAGGGTCTGGATCTGCCCGAGGTCAGCCTTGTGGCGATCCTGGATGCGACAAGGAAGGCTTCCTGCGCAGTGAGACCAGCCTCATCCAGACCATCGGCCGCGCGGCCCGCAACGCAGAGGGTCTGGTCATTATGTACGCCGATGAGGTGACGGACAGCATGGAACGCGCCATCACCGAGACCGAGCGCCGCCGTGCCATCCAGATGGCCTATAATGAAGAACACGGCATCGTGCCTAAGACCATCGTCAAGGCCATTGCGGACAGCATTGAGATCAGCGATAAGGCGGAGAACGCAAAGCGGAATACCCGCCGCATGGGCAAACTGGAGCGGGAAGCTGCCATCGAGCGCCTGACCCGGGAGATGAAGGAGGCCGCCAAGCTGCTGGAATTTGAGCATGCGGCCTTCCTGCGTGACCAGATCGACCGCCTGCGCCGGGGCGAGAACCCCACCGTGGACTCGGATGCCGAGACCGAGCGCAGGCAGAACCATGCACAGACACAGAGAAGAGGGAGAAAGTACCTTGGCAAACGATAAGATCGTCATCAAAGGCGCACGGGAGCACAACCTGAAGAATATTGATCTGACCCTCCCGCGCGAAAAATTCATTGTTATGACCGGCCTGTCCGGTTCCGGCAAGTCGAGCCTTGCCTTCGATACCATTTATGCCGACGGCCAGCGCCGCTATGTGGAGAGCCTTTCCAGCTACGCCCGGATGTTCCTGGGCCGGATGGATAAGCCGATGTGGATGAGATCACCGGCCTGTCGCCGGCCATTTCCATTGACCAGAAGACCACCAGCACAACCCCCGCTCTACCGTGGGCACCGTGACCGAAATCTATGATTACCTGCGCCTGTTGTATGCCCGCGTGGGCGTGCCCCACTGCCCGGTGTGCGGCCGTGTCATCAGCCAGCAGACCGTGGATGAGATGGTGGATGCCGTGCTCAAGCTGGAGGACGGCACCAAATTCCAGGTGCTGGCTCCTGTGGTGCGCCAGCGCAAGGGCACGCAGCAGAAGGAACTGGATGCCGCCCGGCGGGGCGGCTATTCCCGTGTGAAGATCGACGGCAATCTGTACGACCTGGACGAAGAGATCACGCTGGAAAAGAACATCAAGCACACGGTGGAGATCGTGGTGGACCGCCTTGCCATGCGCAAGGGCATCCGCGGCCGTCTGGCGGATTCGCTGGAAACTGCGCTGGCTCTGACCGGCGGCATCGTCGAGATCGATGTCATCGGTGGGGAGTGCATGACCTTCAGCCAGAACTTTGCCTGCCCGGAGCATGGCATCTCCATCGGGGACCTGTCGCCCCGGCTCTTCTCCTTCAACAACCCCCAGGGTGCCTGTGAGAAGTGCACGGGCCTTGGTACGTTTATGCGGGTGGACGAGGAGCGCATCCTGCCCAATAAGAACCTGTCCATCCGGCAGGGGGCCATCAAGCCAGCGGCTGGTACTACGCCGAGGGCTCTGTCAGCGAAATGTACTACCTTGGTCTGGGTAAAAAATACGGCTTTACGCTGGACACACCCATCAAGGATATGAGCACCGAGGCAGTGAACGCCCTGCTCTACGGCACCAACGGCGAAAAGATCGAGATGCACCGAACCAACGAGTTCGGCAGCGGTGTCTACTATAATACGTTTGAGGGCATCGTGGAGAACCTGGAGCGCCGCTTCCGGGAGACCAACAGCGAGTGGATGAAGGAAGAGATCGGCAGCTTCATGTCCGGCGTGGAGTGCCCGGACTGCCACGCAAGCGCCTGAAGCCGGTGGTGCTGGCAGTGACCGTTGGGGATAAGAACATCAGCGAGTTCTGCGAAATGTCCATCCGGGATGAGCTGAAATTTATTGCCGAAAATGAGCCGAACCTGACCGAGAAGCAGAGGCAGATCGGCGGCCAGATCATGAAGGAGATCCGGAACCGCCTGCAGTTTTTGCAGAGCGTGGGTCTGGATTACCTGACCCTGGCCCGCGCGGCTGGCACCCTGTCCGGCGGCGAAAGCCAACGCATCCGCCTCACCACCCAGATCGGCAGTGCGCTGTCCGGCGTGCTCTATGTGTTGGACGAGCCCAGCATCGGCCTGCACCAGCGCGATAACGACAAGCTCATTGCGACGCTAAAGAACCTGCGGGACCTCGGTAATACCGTCATCGTGGTCGAGCACGATGAGGATACCATGCGCAGTGCGGACTATATCGTGGATGTGGGCCCCGGCGCGGGCGTTCACGGCGGCGAGATCGTGGCGGCGGCTCTGTGAAGGATATCTGTAAGGCCAAGCGGAGCATCACCGGCGATTACCTTTCCGGCCGCAAGCGCATTGCCGTGCCCCAGACCCGCCGCACCGGCAATGGAAACTTCCTGACCGTGAAGGGTGCCCGGGAGAACAACCTGCGCAACATTGATGTCCGGTTCCGCTGGGGGAGTTCGTCTGTGTGACCGGCATTTCCGGTTCCGGCAAGTCCAGCCTGATCAATGAGATCCTGTACAAGACGCTGGCCTGTGAGCTGAACGGTGCCCGCAGCCGTGCGGGCAAGTGCGATGGGGTGGAGGGTCTGGAGTTTGTGGATAAGGTCATTGGCATCGACCAGCAGCCCATCGGCCGCACGCCCCGCTCCAACCCAGCCACCTATACCGGCGTGTTCAACGATATCCGCGCCGTCTTTGCCGAGACCCAGGATGCAAAGATGCGCGGCTACGGCCCGGGAAGGTTCAGTTTCAATGTCAAGGGCGGCCGCTGTGAGGCCTGCGAAGGCAATGGCATCCTGCAGATCGAGATGCACTTTCTGCCGGATGTTTATGTTCCCTGTGAGGTATGCAAGGCGCGCGCTATAACCGCGAGACGCTGGAGGTAAAGTATAAGGAAAAGACCATCTCCGACGTGCTGAACATGACCGTGGAGGAGGCGGTGGTGTTCTTTGCCAACCAGCCCAAGATCGCCCGCAAGCTGCAGACCCTGCTGGACGTGGGCCTTGGCTATGTCACCTTAGGGCAGAGCGCCACCACCCTGTCCGGCGGCGAAGCCCAGCGTGTGAAGCTGGCCAATGAGCTGGCCCGCCGCAGCACCGGCAAGACGGTGTATATCCTCGATGAGCCCACCACCGGCCTGCACATTGCGGACGTGCATCGTCTGATCGAGGTACTGCAGAAGCTGGTGGATGCGGGCAACACGGTCATTGTCATCGAGCACAACCTGGATCTCATCAAGTGTGCGGACCACATCATTGACCTTGGCCTGAAGGCGGCAGCGCCGGTGGCTGGTGATTGCCGAGGGTACGCCTGAGCAGGTGGCCGAGGTGCCCGGCAGCTTTACCGGCCAGTACCTCAAGCCCCTGCTGGAAAAGGACAGACAGCTGCGGGCCGCAGAAGCGGAAACTGGCGTAAAAGCAAAAAAGTAAAGCGGCGCTCATACGATAAAAATCATACTTTTCTTGAAAAAATCAGAAAAAGATGCAGAAAAGTGTTGACAAAACCCGGAAAGATGCGTATAATATCTTTTGTCGCCAATGCTTCGGTAGGGAGGCAGAGGACGATATCCGGGTGTAGCGCAGTTTTGGTAGCGCGCTTGAATGGGGTTCAAGAGGCCGTGAGTTCGATTCTCGCCACTCGGACCATTTAAATCCAACGATTTCACGTTAGAAATCGTTGGATTTTTTTGTTTATAGCTGGCCTCAATTTGATTTTGACCACAATTTTGACCACAATGCCATAAAGAAAGTTTGGAGAACCATTCAAAGAAATGCTCTGAACAAAAACTGAATACGGTTATTTTGACATAGCAACGCTGCTTATATAGAGCGAAGCACTACTTATAAATAGTGGTGTCAGGAATTGAGATTTTGTGATACCAAAAAAGACACCCTCGCTTTTGATAGGAATCTCATGCAGGGCTGTCCTTGTCTCAACGCGAAGGTGTCTTAATAACGAGGGTCAGATGCCACGGAACGTAAAGGTGAACTCCACAGGCTTGGTCACATCAGGAATATACTCCGGGTGGACATTGGCACCCCAGCTGTCATCGCCGCCAACGCCATCTGCTCGCCCATAGCACGGATGACCGTGTAATGGACCGGGGGTAGCTCGTAGGGATGCTTGGCATTCTCCATTTCATGGGGAGTGTAGGCAGCGCAGAGAAG
>ENA-OQCP01001200-OQCP01001200.1-human-gut-metagenome-genome-assembly--contig:-NODE-1200-length-10193-cov-6.717266_pt1 | contig 10193 bp, 13 predicted proteins | sample MGYA00242760_ERZ504583 | MGnify/ENA primary metagenome ERZ504583 (study PRJEB26092, sample SAMD00036308) | human gut metagenome | host: Homo sapiens | study: EMG produced TPA metagenomics assembly of...
TAACAGCACATCGGAATAGGTATTCCGTGGGACCTCGACAGGAATAATGGAGGAGTGGCAATACTCCTCCTTATGAGAAGAGCGGCAACAGCGAGTGGTACACAGGTACAGCCAATGCAATCTACCAGAATATGAGGTATATAGACAGTTACAACCCGGACTATGTGTTGATACTGTCAGGAGACCATATTTACAAGATGGACTATGAGGTGATGCTTGATTTCCACAAGGAAAACAATGCAGATGTGACCATAGCAACAATGCCGGTGCCTATCGAGGAGGCCAGCCGATTTGGTATCGTCATAGCCGATGATGATAAGCGCATCAATGCATTTGAGGAAAAGCCGGTTCATCCGCGTAGCAATCTCGCATCAATGGGCATTTACATATTCTCATGGCCGGTGCTAAAGGAAGCCTTACTTGCACTAAAGAATCAGGAAAACTGTGATTTTGGCAAGCATGTCATACCATACTGCTTTGAAAACGACAGACGTATGTTTGCATACGAGTTCAACGGATACTGGAAGGACGTAGGTACACTGCTCATACTGGGAGGCCAATATGGAGCTTGTGGACATCATTCCGGAGTTCAACCTGTACGAGGAGTATTGGAAGATTTACACAAAGAATGATGCAATCGAGCCACTTTATATAGCCAAAGGAGGTCATGTGGAGCGAAGCATCATGGGTGAGGGCTGTGAATGCTATGGTCATGTGGAACATTCTGTTATAGGTGCCAACGTCAAGATTGGAAGAGGCGCAGTAATACGTGATTCCATCATCATGCGTGACACGGAGATAGGCTCCAATGTCACGATAGACAAGTCCATTATTGCCGAAAATTGCAAGGTGGGCGACAATGTGACACTTGGCTTCGGACAGGAGAAGCCGAACGTATTAAATGAGAGCATATACTCATTTGGGCTTGTCACTATAGGAGAAGATTCTGTGATACCGGATGGGGTAAAGATAGCAAAAATACAGCAATCTCCGGTGTTACATACGAAGAGGATTACAAAGATGGTGTGCTTGAGGGCGGAGAAGTTATTATCAAGGCAGGTGACGGAAAATGAAGGCAATAGGAATAATTTTGGCCGGCGGCAACAATAATAGGATGAAGGAACTGACAGCAAAACGAGCAGTACCGGCCCTGCCGGTAGCAGGCAGCTTCAGGGCTATAGATTTTTCACTCAGCAGCATGTCAAACTCACATATACAGACAGTTGCGATATTGACACAATATAATGCACGCTCACTGAATGAGCATTTAAGCTCATCAAAATGGTGGAATTTTGGCAGAAAGCAGGAGGATTATTCCTCTTTACACCTACAGTCACAGCGGACAACAGTGACTGGTACAGGGGTACGCAGATGCGATGTATCAGAATATTGATTTTCTCAAGAGACGCCATGAGCCATATGTCATCATCAGTAGCGGTGACTGTGTATACAAGCTGGATTTCAACAGAGTGCTTGATTTTCACATCGAGAAAAAATCAGACATTACAGTGGTATGCAAGGACATGATGTACAACGACGATGTCAGCCGTTTTGGTGTGGTACGCATGGATGAGGAGTCAAGAATCACAGAGTTTGATGAAAAGCCAATCGAGGCTTCATCCAATACCATTTCCACAGGTATCTATGTCATAAGAAGACGACAGCTCATAGAGCTTTGGAGGCAGCAGCTGAGGAAAACAGATTCGATTTCGTAAATGATATCCTCGTGCGCTACAAAAATGTAAAGAAAATATATGGCTACAAGATAAATTCATATTGGAACAATATCGCCGATATTGATGCATACTTCAAGACCAATATGGATTTCTTAAGACTGACGTCAGAAGCTATTTCTTCAGGGAGGAGCCGACAATCTGTTCAAAGGTGGACGATCTGCCACCAGCCAAGTTTAATCCGGGATCAGACATTTCAAACAGCCTCGTATCAAGTGGCTGTATCGTAAACGGCAGAGTGGAGGATTCGGTGCTTTTCAAGCAGGTATTTGTGGGCAAAAACACCACAGTGAAGAACTGCGTGATACTCAATGATGTCTACATAGACGACAATGTGCACCTTGAGAATTGCATCGTAGAGAGTCGCGGAACCATCAGTCCAAACACATACTACTGTGGTGAGGATGGAGTCAGAATAGTAAAAGAAAAAAATGTAAGATATGTAATTTAAAAACAGACCAGGGGGACAAAAATATGCAGATTACAGACATCAGAATTCGTAAGGTAGAAAAGGAAGGCAAGATGAAGGCGGTCGTGTCAATTACAATCGATGATGAATTCGTGGTACATGACATCAAGGTAATCGAAGGAGAAAAGGAACTTTTCATCGCCATGCCAAGCCGTAAGGCAAATGATGGCGAGTACAGGGATATAGCCCATCCGATTAACTCTGCTACACGCGAGAAGATCCAGAATATGATTCTTGAAAAGTATAAGACAGAGATTGAGAATGCATAAAATCAAACAATAACTTTGAAAAAGCGATGAGCAAGGCGGGCTATAAAATTCCTGAGTTGGTATAATAATCCAAATATATTTCACACAAACCGGTCTATCCGTGGTACAATAAGCCACAGACAGACCGGCTTTTTAGAATGTGCGTGGGATGTTCTGAATAGTTACGAGTATAGCTACAATAAAAGAGGATAGACAAACAGATATGTACAAGACGAAAATAGATAATCTGGATTTAAAACAGATTGCTGACAGTGGTCAGTGCTTCAGATGGAAGAACACAGGAGAAAACGAATACACGGTAGTGGCATTTGACAGGGCACTTCGGATTAAGCAGGATGGGAATGAGTTTGAGCTGGACTGTGATGAGGCAGACTGGAACAATATATGGAAAAGCTATCTGGATATGGATACGGATTATGCGGGGATTGCAAAGCTGATAGCAGACGGAGATGACGCGCATCTGAAGGAGGCATATGCATATGGCAGTGGTGTGCGCATTTTAAGGCAGGATTTGTGGAGATGATTGTTACTTTTATGATTTCCCAGAATAATAACATAAAGCGAATCACAAATAGTGTGGATTTACTTTGCAGGCGGTGCGGACATAAAATAGACGGCAGTGCAGAGGAGGAAGAACTGTATACATTTCCAAAGCCTCTTGAGGTGCCGGATGAGGTATTTGATGACAGGAGCATGGGCTTTGGCTATAGGGCACCGTATCTGAAGGGAATATATGAGTATGGCGCTAATAATCCTGACTGGCTTGATAATCTGCGCAAAATGAGCTATGATGAGGCGATGGAAAGCCTGCTTACTCGCAAAGGAATTGGCAAAAAGGTGGCGAACTGCATATGTCTTTTTGGTTTGCATCATGTGGATGCGTTCCCGATAGATACGCATGTAAAGCAGCTTTTGGACAAATATTATAGTGACGGCTTTGATTTTGAACGCTACAAGGGTGTGGCGGGAATTATCCAGCAGTATTTGTTTTATTTTGAATTGTAAATGATATGAGAAAGAGAAAGGATAAACGATGTACGTTATAGTAGGACTTGGAAATCCTGATAAAAAATATGAGCACACAAGACACAATATCGGATTTGATGTGATAGATGCGCTTGCGGATAAATATAATATAAGTGTGACAGACAAAAAGCACAAGGCGCTCTGTGGAAGCGGAGTGATTGAGGGCATGAAGGTGCTGCTCGTGAAGCCGCAGACATACATGAACTTAAGCGGTGAGTCTGTTGCTGAGGTGATGAATTTTTATAAGCTTGATCCGGATGAGGAAATGATTGTTATTTTTGATGATATTTCGCTTGAGCCGGGGCGTATCCGTATCCGCAAAAAGGGCAGCGCCGGCGGTCACAACGGGATTAAGAGCATCATTGCAATGACCGGCACACAGGGCTTCAGCCGTATCAAGGTCGGTGTTGGAGAGAAGCCGCAGGGCTGGGATCTTGCTGACCATGTGCTCGGGCGTTTCAGTTCTGAGGACAGGGCAAAGGTGGAGGAAGCTATAGGTCATGCGATGGATGCAGCAGTTCTTATGATGCAGGGCGAGACGGATAAGGCTATGAACATATATAACTAGCTGGAAATCGACAAGGTGATTTTGAACAGACAGAAATGGAGAATTGAAAGTGAAAGCATTTACAGAGCCACTCCTTTCCCTTGCGGGCTTTGAGGAGATGACAAAAACGGCAGAAAAATCGTCCGGACTTATATCTGTCACGGGATGTATAGATGCGCAAAAATCACAGATGATATATGCCTTTGGAGGTCACAGGAAAAACAAGCTTATTGTGACCTTTGGAGAGCAGAAAGCGAAGGAACTGTACGATGAGTACAGTTTTTTTGACAAAGAGGTGGTGTATTATCCATCAAAGGATGTGCTTTTTTACCAGTCGGATATCAGGGGCAATCTCCTTACAGCAGAGCGTATCAGGGCTTTGAAGGCTATCCACGAGCAGGAGAGAGTGACGCTTGTGACCACCTTCGACGCGCTGATGAATACAATGGCGCCGATAGAAAAGATGTGGGAAAATGTGCTTACACTTGAGCAGAGACAGCTTTTGGATTTGAAGGAAATTCAGGCTGCTCTTATCAGAATGGGCTATGAAAAAGAGTATCAGGTCCAGACGATGGGACAGTTTTCTGTCAGGGGTGGTATTCTTGATGTTTTTCCGCTGACGGAGGAGAATCCTATCCGAATCGAGCTGTGGGGAGACGATATAGACACCATCAGATATTTTGACTGCGAGAGCCAGAAATCCATCGAAAATATTGACCGGGTGAGCATATATCCGGCGGCAGAGCTTGTACTTAGTGATGAGGAAAAGGCCGGGGGAATTGAAAAGCTTAAGGCAGAGGCAAAGCGGGTGTCTGACAAGCTTAGAAAGCAGATGAAGACAGAGGAAGCACACAGAGTGACTGTGATGGCAGACGAGCTTACTGAGGAGTGGGGAGAGCTGTCCATGTATGCGGGCATGGATGCTTTTTTGTCGTACTTTTTTGACGAGAGAGTCGGGCTTTTGGATTATTTTAAACCATCGGACAGCCTTATTTTCTTCGATGAGCTGACCAGATGTACAGAGCAGGGAAAGCTTACTGAGACTGAGTTTTCAGAGAGCATGAAGCAGAGACTTGCGATGGGATATATACTTCCGGGCAGATGAACGGTCTTTTTACAGAAAAGGAGATTGTGGCAAAGCTTGGGAAGTATTCGTGTATCGCACTCGGTGCGCTTGATAATAAAGCAAACGGACTGCACCAGCTGGGAAGCTATGGTATCCACTGTCAGAGTGTCAGCCCATACAATAACAGCTTTGAGCTTTTGATAAAGGACTTAAAGCGCTATAAGAAAAACGGTTACAGAGTCATTCTTTTATCCGGTTCAAGGACGAGGGCAAAGCGGCTTTCAGAGGATATCACAGACCAGGGAATCACATGCTTTTACACTGAAAACTATGACCATGAGCTTTTTGAGGGGCAGATTATGGTCTGCTACGGCAAGGTGAGAAGAGGCTTTGAGTATCCTATTCTAAAGTTTGCCGTGATTACGGAGTCAGATATTTTTGGGGCGCAGCAGAAGAAAAAGAAGCGTCACCGCACCTATGAGGGTGAAAAAATACAGAGCTTTACCGATCTGTCGGTTGGGGACTATGTAGTGCATGAAAACCACGGACTAGGTATTTATCGCGGCATTGAAAAGCTTGAGGTGGACAAAAAGGTAAAGGACTACATCAAGATAGAGTATCAGGGTGGCTCTAATCTCTATATTCTTGCCACTCAGCTTGACATGATACAAAAGTATGCCGGAAAGGATGCCAGAAAACCAAAGCTCAACAAGCTTGGCGGTCAGGAATGGACCAGGACTAAGAATCGTGTCAGAGGTGCGGTAAAGCAGATTGCAGGAGACCTGGTGAAGCTGTATGCCCAGCGTGAGCAGCAAAACGGATATGCCTTCGGCGAGGATACGGTATGGCAGAGAGAGTTTGAGGAGCTTTTCCCTTTTGATGAGACTGAGGATCAGATTCTTGCAATTGAAGCCACAAAGACTGATATGCAGAGTCATAAAATAATGGACAGACTGATTTGCGGTGACGTGGGCTACGGCAAGACGGAGGTTGCGATCCGTGCGGCCTTTAAGGCGGTGCAGGACAGCAAGCAGGTGGCATATCTTGCCCCGACAACCATTCTGGCACAGCAGATTTACGATACGTTTTCGCAGAGGATGAAGGATTTTCCGGTGAATGTGGATTTGATGTGCCGTTTCAGAAGCGCAGCGGAGCAGAAAAAGACGATAGAAAAGCTCAAAAAGGGTGAGGTCGATATCATTATCGGAACACACCGCATACTCTCAAAGGATGTGCAGTTTAAGGATCTGGGGCTTTTGGTAATCGATGAGGAGCAGCGCTTCGGAGTGGCTCACAAGGAGAAAATTAAGCAGATGAAGGTCAATGTGGATGTGCTCACACTGACTGCTACACCGATTCCGAGGACACTCCACATGAGTTTAATCGGCATAAGGGATATGAGTGTGCTTGAGGAGCCGCCGATGGACCGTGTACCGATTCAGACATATGTCATGGAGTACAATGATGAGCTTGTCAGAGAGGCAATTAACAGGGAGCTTGCCAGAAACGGACAGGTGTACTATGTGTACAATAAAGTGCGCGACATAGCAGACATAACAGCAAAGCTGCAGGAGCTGGTGCCGGATGCGACTGTTGCATTTGCGCACGGACAGATGAAGGAGACGGAGCTTGAGCGCATCATGTACCGTTTCATAAATGGTGAAATAGATGTGCTTGTATCCACGACCATTATAGAGACCGGACTTGACATCTCAAACGTCAATACAATGATTATACACGATGCGGACAACATGGGGCTTTCACAGCTTTATCAGCTCCGCGGACGAGTCGGCAGGTCTAACCGTACTGCGTATGCATTCCTCATGTACAGGCGCAACAAGATGTTAAAAGAGGTGGCAGAAAAGCGTCTTGCAGCGATAAAGGAGTACTCAGACCTTGGCAGCGGCTTTAAGATTGCCATGAGAGACCTTGAAATCCGTGGTGCGGGCAATTTGCTCGGTGCGGAGCAGAGCGGACACATGGAGGCAGTGGGCTACGATTTGTATTGCAAGATGTTGAGCGAGGCTGTAAAAGAGGCAAAGGGCATCGAGGATATCAGTGATAAATTTGACACGACCGTGGATATTGTGACCGATGCTTATATTCCGGCAGGTTATATTGCAAACGAATTCCAGAAGCTGGATATATACAAGCGTATTGCAGGCATAGATACAGAGGAAGAGAAGGATGAGATGCTCGAGGAGCTCATAGACAGGTTTGGTGAACCACCAAAATCAGTGCTCAGCCTGCTTCGCGTGGCAAGGCTTAAGGCGCTGGCACATGCCGTATATATCACTGAGATAAAGCAGACCGGCTCACTGATAAAGCTTACTATGTTTGAACGGGCAAGGATAAATCCGGAGAAAATACCGGAGCTTATTGCCCGGTATAAATCCTCACTCAAATTTAATATGGCAGAAAACCCATATTTTACATTTGATTTAAAAAATGGCAGCGTGGCGAAGAAGCGGGATGTGCTTGATGTGGTGGAGGAACTGATTTCGCAAATGCGTAAGGAACTGATTACAGCTGAATAGTTACCCGAATTTTGGAATCATGTAGCATATAGCATAGGAAACACCACATGCTTTACGCGAAATTGACGATAATTTACAAAGTTTAGAAAATGCTTGCCAGCAGGCCCGAAAAGCTCTATAATATACGAGCGATACTATACCATTTTTAAAGAGGATAGATACAATGAAAGCGAAAAAAGTAATAGCTATGTTATTAGCTGCAACACTCTCAGTTACAGCTTTTACAGGATGTTCAATAAATAAAACCGCAACAGTTGCGACACTAGATAAAGAGGATATCAAGCTTGGGCTTGTTAATTTTATGATAAGGTACCAGGAGGCCGGTTATGATGACATGTATATACAGTACATGGGCGAGGGCTACTGGGACAAGACAGTATCAGGCAATAATACTGTGCTTGAAACATGGAAGAAAAATGCTATCGAGGAGGCTCATGAGCTTTACACATTAAAGGCGCATCAGTCAGATTACGATGTAGAGGTTTCTGATGATGAGAAAAAGGAAATCAAAAAGGCCGCAGAGAAGTTTATGAAGGCAAATTCCGATGATGTGATAGACGAGATGAGTGCTACAGAGGAGATTGTCGAGGAATATTTAGAGCTTCGCCTCATAAAGAGTAAGATGTATGCTGCAATCATCAAAAATGCTGATTCAAGCGTGACGGATGAGGAAGCCAATATGGCTGCATACACCGTTGTGAAGCTTGATTACAAGGGTGCATATGACTCTAATTACCAGTATCAGACATATACAGATGAGCAGTCAGCACAGATAAAGGCACAGGCAGATGCAGTGGTAGAGGCGCTTGCAGGCGGATCATCCTTAGAGGATGCAGCCAAGGCAGCAGGCACTACAGCCACAACAGGCACATACGCCACATACGTTGATCCGGATGCGGAGAAGACAGATGATTCAGATAAGAAATCAGATGACACAGAGTCCACCGAGTCTGTAAGCGATACCGAGTCTAAAGAGAGCTCAGAGTCATCGAATAGCAAGACAAAGGACAGTGTATATACTACAAACAATCTTGATCAGAGCGTTGTAGATGCACTCAATGCCCTCGAGGAGGGACAGACCTCAGACCTCATCACTACAGACAGCACTTACTATATCGTAAGGCTTGACAAAAAGACCGATGAGGAAGCAACAGAGTCAAACAGGAAGACTGTAAAGGGCAATAAAGAGGACAAATATTACAATGGCATCCTTTCAGGATGGCAGGACGATGAAAAATGGTCTGTAAAGCAGAAGCAGCTTGACAAGATCAAGATTCACAATTATTTTACTACTACCAAGAAGGACAAAAAGGCAGCAGACACAAGCGCTACAGAGAGCACACAGCAGTCAGAAAGCACCAATAGTACAGATACAGAGAATACTGAGGCAGTAGATGGAACAGAAAACTAATATCGTACTTATAGGCATGCCGGGAGTTGGAAAGAGTACCATAGGCGTAATACTTGCAAAGGTGCTGGGATACAGCTTCCTGGATGCGGATTTACTGATACAGGAGCAGGAGGGAAAGCTTCTGCGTGAGATAATTGAGGAAAAGGGCACGGACGGTTTTATAGAGGTAGAAAACCGTGTCAATGCTCTATCAGGCTGATAGGGCCATTATAGCTACAGGCGGTTCGGTGGTATACGGAAAAGAGGCCATGGAGCATCTTAAGGAGATAGGCAGAGTTGTGTATCTCAAGGTTTCTTATGCTATTTTGGAAAAACGACTTGCAGATATAAAGGGTAGAGGTGTAGTATTAAAGAAAGGGCAGACTTTAGAGACCCTTTTTGAAGAGCGCTCAAAATTGTATGAGCAGTATGCAGACATCGAGGTTTCCGAGGAGTGGCTTGATGTGGAGCAGACAGTAGAGAAGCTGGTGGAGGCACTTGAATTATAGTGCTTATTTATCGTGATATGATTAGATAATAGTAGCTGCTGCGTCATTTATTAAAAGCAGCACCGGCACAAATGGCGGCTTAAATACGTCGTCATAAATGAAATTTGTAGTTGGATGTATAACAATAGTGTAAATTGAGAATAGTATATTAGGAGGAAGTATACTCCTGAATTCATAGAGGTGGAATATGGAACAGTACGTAATCAAAGGTGGAAATCCTTTATACGGTGAAGTTGAAATTGGTGGAGCTAAAAATGCTGCACTTGCTATTTTGGCCGCTGCCATAATGACAGACGAGACTGTAACAATAGATAATTTGCCAAATGTAAGGGATATTAATGTCTTACTTCAGGCAATCGAAGAAATCGGCGCACATGTGGAGCGCGTGGATATACACAAGGTAAAAATAAACGGTTCATTTATCAGGGGCGTAAATGTCGATAATGAATTCATCAGACGAATCAGGGCATCATATTATTTGATTGGTGCATTACTTGGAAAATACAAGCATGCAGAGGTTGCGCTTCCGGGAGGCTGTGATATCGGAAGCAGGCCGATTGACCTTCATATGAAGGGCTTCCGCTCCATGGGAGCAGACATAGACATAGCTCATGGCCTTGTCATCGCCAGGGCAAAGGAGCTTAAGG
>ENA-OQCP01001201-OQCP01001201.1-human-gut-metagenome-genome-assembly--contig:-NODE-1201-length-10174-cov-2.337812_pt1 | contig 10174 bp, 14 predicted proteins | sample MGYA00242760_ERZ504583 | MGnify/ENA primary metagenome ERZ504583 (study PRJEB26092, sample SAMD00036308) | human gut metagenome | host: Homo sapiens | study: EMG produced TPA metagenomics assembly of...
AGAAAGAAATATCCAATTCCTACGGCAGTACTAACTGCATCAGGTTCGAGGGTATAATCTCAGCCGTCGGGGCACCCCTTTGTCTTTACGGCAACAAAGGTAAGGGAAAATCGGAAATAAAAAACAAAAGAACGTACTTTTTATTTCAGTGATTACTTTTTGTTTACTCGCGCCCCTTTGTGGCACGTATCTTTTTCAGCGTATTCCGAACAGTGGTTCTGACTCCAGTTGAATAAAAATCAAGCTCTGTATTTTCCAGTATCAGTTGCAATTCCTGCAGCAGTTCCGGCTCCTTCCTGCAAAGCAGATAGGCTATTCTGATGGAAAGGGCTTGCACTCCTATGCTTTCTTGCGGAGATAGCATGTGGTCCAGGCAGTAATTCAGCAAATCGACGGAGATTGGAGTAGGGATGGGAATATTATACAGTATAGATAATAAGAGACGTTTGGAACCGTCGTGCGTGCAGTCTATCAGCCGTTGAATGATTTCATCGTACAGTAGGATGAACCAGCCGGGATGGATTTCGCTCAATTTCTCGCATACCCATATTGCCCGCCATGACACCGTCTGTTTTTCATCGTATGTCAATCGGTATATATCTTCAAAATACTCGGGGCAGAGGCATACCTCTTGTACCAGAGAGTCTATCGATAACTTATGAATAGGTACTGCCAAGGTATTTCTGAACTCCGTAATCTTTTCCATATATCCCATTTTGTTGTGAGTGGCAAATATAAAGGAAATGGCCTATTAAAACAAGAAAGGCTGTCTATTTGAAGAAAGACAGCCTTGAAAATATTCTATTTAAGGAATTATGCAATCCCGTGAGCCGTAGCTTCCGGTGCAATCTTCTTGATAAGACCTTGCAGCACTGCACCAGGACCGCACTCTGTGAAGTCCGTAGCACCATCGGCAACCATGTTCTTCACTGTTTGCGTCCAACGTACCGATGCTGTCAGCTGAGCCACCAGGTTCTTCTTGATTTCTACCGGGTCAGTATGAGGCATAGCGTCTACATTCTGATATACGGGGCACTTCGGAGCATGGATTCTGTTGCATTGATGGCTGCTTCCAGTTCAACTTTGGCAGGGTTCATCAGCGGAGAGTGGAACGCACCGCCTACCTTCAACGGCAGAGCACGCTTTGCACCTGCAGCCTTCATCAGTTCGCAAGCCTTGTTGATACCTTCTATGGAACCGGAAATTACAATCTGTCCCGGGCAGTTATAGTTGGCTGCCACGCAAACTTCACCTTCAGCACTTACTTGAGCGCAGATTTCCTCAACCTTTTCATCCGGCAGGGCAATAATGGCTGCCATAGTGGAGGGCTGTGCCTCACAAGCCTTTTGCATAGCATGGCACGGGCATACACCAGTTTCAGACCATCTTCAAAGCTCAGTGCACCGGCAGCAACCAAGGCAGAGAACTCGCCCAATGAGTGACCGGCGGTCATCTCCGGCTTAAAGTCATCGCCCATGCAGAGGGCGGAAATAACGGAATGAAGGAATACGGCAGGTTGGGTAACTTTAGTCTGGCGCAGGTCTTCATCTGTTCCGTTGAACATAATATCAGTAATACGATACCCGAGGATATCATTTGCTTTCTCAAAAAGTTCCTTGCTAATGCCGAATTTTCGTACAGGTCCTTTCCCATGCCAACGAATTGGGCACCTTGACCCGGAAATACAAATGCTTTCATATTTACTCGTTTTTTAGTGTTTAAATAAAAAGTGCTGCAAAGGTAGAGGTTTTTCTGATATTCACCGCACAAACGGATGTTTTTTGTGCAATGCCCTTACTTTAAGGAGGGAAGCTAAAATACAATATGTATGCTTGGGCCTTCTGTGGTATCCGGAGGCTGAAATACTTATAAATGAAACACTTTCTCCTTATTGTACTTCCTACAATTAGACCTCTTGTATATTCTTGTAAATTACATATTGTATTCCATACGATAACAACTGAAAATGATATTGTATAAAGTAAGATATGTATTCAGTTGAAAAATAATGCTTTATAACATTATAAAAATAATCTTTTCCTTTATTGCAAATTAGAAAAACCTATTTATATTTGCAGCGCTTAACGAGATATATTATGCAAAACATAGAACAAAAAACGCCGTTGGCAAACAATCATATCTCTGTGGACTGTGTAGTGATTGGTTTTGACGGAGAACAGCTAAAGGTTCTGCTGATTAAGCGTGCAGGAGAGGAAGAAGGAGAAATCTTTCATGATATGAAGCTTCCCGGAAGTTTGATTTACATGGATGAGGATTTGGATGAAGCTGCCAAACGGGTGTTGAATGAATTGACGGGCTGAAGAACGTCAATCTGATGCAATTCAAGGCATTCGGCTCAAAAAACCGTACGAAGGACCCCAGAGATGTACATTGGCTGGAACGTGCCATGCAGTCCAAGGTAGAGCGTATTGTCACCATAGCCTATCTTTCCCTGGTGAAGATAGACCGCGCATTGAACCGTGATTTGGACAATTATCAAGCTAGTTGGGTAGCCATGCCGGATATAAAGCTCTGGCATTCGACCACAACCTGATTATCAAGGAAGCCATTACCTATGTCCGTCAGTACGTCGAGTTCAACCCGTCTTCACTGTTCGACTTGTTGCCGCGTAAGTTCACCGCATCCCAGCTTCGCACTTTGTACGAACTGGTGTATGACAAGCAGTACGACGTACGCAATTTCCATAAAAAAATTGCCTTGATGGAGTATGTCGTCCCCCTGGAAGAAAAACAGCAGGGCGTGGCCCACCGGGCGGCACGCTACTACCGTTTCGACAAAAAGATATACAATAAAATCCGACGGTAGCCGGATTGTAAATTCTTCATATCACTTTCATTTTAATATTGATAGAAATGTATTTATTAGGTTATGACATCGGCAGCTCGTCTGTAAAAGCGAGTCTGGTAAATGCGGAAAGCGGCAAGTGTGTATCGTCTGCCTTCTTCCCCAAGACTGAAGCGGAAATTATCGCAGTGAAGCCCGGCTGGGCAGAGCAAGACCCCGGAAACTGGTGGGAAAACTTGAAACTGGCCACACAAGCGGTATTGGCAGAATCCGGAGTAAACGCAGAAGACATCAAGGCGATCGGTATCTCTTATCAGATGCATGGCTTGGTATGTGTAGATAAAAACCAGCAGGTGTTGCGTCCTGCCATTATCTGGTGCGACTCCAGAGCCGTGCCCTACGGACAAAAGGCTTTCGAAACATTGGGAGAGGAGACTTGCCTTTCACATCTGCTGAATTCTCCGGGCAACTTCACGGCCTCCAAACTGGCTTGGATTAAGGAGAATGAGCCTTCCGTTTACGAAAAGATTCATAAGATAATGCTGCCGGGCGACTATATCGCCATGAAGTTGAGCGGTACCATCTGTACCACGGTGTCCGGTTTGTCCGAAGGGATGTTCTGGGATTTCAAGAACAACCGGGTTGCCGACTTTCTGATGGACTATTATGGATTCGACTCCTCTCTGATTGCCGACATCAAACCGACTTTCTCCGAGCAGGGACGTGTCAATGCTGCTGCAGCCGCAGAGCTGGGTCTGAAAGAAGGTACGCCTATCACTTACCGTGCCGGCGACCAGCCCAACAATGCCCTTTCCCTGAATGTATTCAATCCGGGTGAAATTGCTTCTACCGCCGGAACGTCCGGCGTGGTATACGGCGTGAACGGTGAGGTGAACTACGACCCCAAGTCACGTGTCAACACCTTTGCACACGTCAACCATGCTGCCGGGCAAACCCGTCTGGGTGTTCTGCTGTGCATCAATGGTACGGGCATTCTCAATTCATGGGTAAAACGCACCGTTGCTCCCGAAGGCATCTCCTACAGCGATATGAATCTGCTGGCGGCGCAAGCTCCCATCGGCAGTGCCGGTATCAGTATCCTGCCCTTTGGAAACGGTGCGGAGCGTATGCTGGAGAACAAGGAAATAGGCTGCTCCATTCATGGCATCAACTTCAACCAGCACGGCAAACAGCATATCATCCGTGCAGCGCAGGAAGGTATCGTTTTTTCCTTTAAATATGGAATCGACATCATGGAACAAATGGGCATTCCCGTGCAGAAAATTCATGCAGGCAAGGCTAATATGTTCCTCAGCCCGCTGTTCCGCGAGACATTGGCCGGTGTGACGGGAGCTGTCATCGAACTGTATGATACCGACGGCTCTGTAGGTGCCGCCAAAGCGCCGGAATCGGTGTGGCATATACAAGGACAACAACGAAGCATTTGCCACGCTTGAGAAGCTCGAGGTGATAGAGCCGAAAGTGGCAGACCGCCAGGCTTATGCCGACGCATATGCGCGCTGGAAACACTGGGTAATGTGCTAATGTGCACATTAAAACGTTAGCACGTTAAAACAATAAATTAATAATTAACCCCGTGATGAATGTGTCTGTCATTGGCACATTCTCACATTAAAACATTAAATTCTTATGGCAACAAAAGAGTATTTTCCCGGAATAGGAAAGATTAAATTCGAAGGTAAAGAGAGCAAGAACCCGATGGCATTCCGTTATTACGATGCCGATAAAGTAATCATGGGTAAGAAAATGAGCGAATGGCTGAAGTTCGCCATGGCATGGTGGCACACTCTTTGCGCAGAAGGTGGTGACCAATTCGGTGGCGGAACAAAGAAATTCCCCTGGAACGGTGAGGCTGACAAGGTTCAGGCTGCCAAGAACAAAATGGACGCCGGCTTTGAATTCATGCAGAAAATGGGTATCGAATACTACTGCTTCCACGATGTAGACCTCTGCGAAGAAGCCGAGACCATTGAAGAATACGAAGCCAACTTGAAGGAAATCGTAGCGTATGCCAAGCAGAAACAAGCAGAAACCGGCATCAAACTGTTGTGGGGTACTGCCAACGTATTCGGCCATGCCCGCTACATGAATGGTGCAGCCACCAATCCCGATTTCGATGTTGTGGCACGTGCCGCCATCCAAATCAAAAACGCCATCGACGCTACTATCGAACTGGGAGGTTCAAACTATGTATTCTGGGGCGGTCGCGAAGGCTACATGTCATTGCTGAATACAGACCAGAAGCGTGAGAAAGAGCACCTCGCACAGATGTTGACCATCGCCCGCGACTATGCACGTGCCCGCGGCTTCAAAGGTACCTTCTTGATTGAACCGAAACCGATGGAACCTACAAAACACCAGTATGATGTAGACACCGAAACCGTTATCGGCTTCTTGAAGGCTCACAATCTGGACAAAGATTTCAAGGTGAACATCGAAGTGAACCACGCTACTTTGGCGGGCCACACCTTCGAGCACGAACTCGCAGTAGCCGTAGACAACGGTATGCTCGGCTCCATCGACGCCAACCGTGGTGACTACCAGAACGGCTGGGATACAGACCAGTTCCCCATTGACAACTTCGAACTGACCCAGGCAATGATGCAAATCATCCGTAACGGAGGCTTTGGCAATGGCGGTACAAACTTCGATGCCAAGACCCGTCGCAACTCCACCGACCTGGAAGACATTTTCATTGCCCACATCGCCGGTATGGACGTGATGGCACGTGCACTGGAAAGTGCAGCCAAACTGCTTGAAGAGTCTCCTTACAAGAAGATGCTGGCCGACCGCTATGCTTCCTTCGACAGTGGTAAAGGCAAGGAATTTGAAGATGGCAAACTGACGCTAGAGGATTTGGTAGCTTACGCAAAAGCCAACGGTGAGCCGAAACAGACCAGCGGCAAGCAGGAATTGTATGAGGCAATCGTGAATATGTACTGCTAATAATGATCAATGTTTAGTGATTAGTGGTTAATAAGTTGCGCATGAGGTGTTTCAATATTAATCATTAATCGCTAATCATTAATCGCTAATCATTAACCATTAATCATTAATATCATGAATTATACAGAAAAAGGCAGTAAACTCTACCTCTTCTCTATTGTGCTGGTAGCCGTCATCGGGGGCTTGCTTTTCGGCTACGATACAGCAGTCATATCCGGTGCCGATAAAGGGCTTCAGGCATTTTTTATGGGTGCCTCCGATTTTGTCTACACAGATACGATTCACGGCATTACCTCTTCCAGTGCACTTATCGGATGTATCATCGGTAGTGCTCTTTCGGGATTCTTCGCATCCAATCTGGGACGTAAGAATTCTCTTTTCATAGCCGGCGTCTTGTTCTTTCTGTCGGCATTGGGCTCCTACTACCCGGAATTCCTTTTTCTTCGACTATGGTGTTCCTTCCTATTCCTTGCTCGTGGCATTCAATTTCTACCGTGTATTGGGAGGAATCGGCGTAGGTTTGGCATCGGCCATCTGCCCGATGTATATTGCGGAAATTGCGCCGAGCAACATTCGCGGGACTCTGGTATCATGGAATCAGTTTGCCATTATCTTCGGCCAGTTGGTGGTTTACTTCGTGAATTTCCTTATTCTGGGCGAGAATTCAAATCCGGTGATAAAGGCCATTGAAGGAGTCAACCAGATTCTGAATCCCGAAGCGGCAGCATGGACCACAGAGATAGGATGGCGTCTGATGTTTGTCAGTGAGGCTGTTCCTGCAGGAGTCTTTGCGTTGCTCGTACTGTTTGTTCCCGAAACGCCACGCTATCTTGCCATGAGTGGCAAGGATGATAAGGCACTCCAGGTGTTAAGCCGTATCAACGGCTTGGCTCAGGCAAAGGTTATTCTGTCTCAAATCAAAGCCACGGCAGAGGAAAAGACGGAAAAGCTTTTCACTTATGGCTGGATGGTTATCTTTATCGGTATCATGCTGAGTGTATTCCAGCAAGCGGTAGGTATCAACGCCGTACTCTATTTCGCACCGCGTATCTTCGAAACGATGGGAATGGGTAACCCGATGGTGCAGACTGTCATCATGGGCATCATCAATATTCTGTTCACGTTGCTGGCTGTCTTTACAGTCGAGAAATGGGGACGTAAACCGCTGCTCATCTCGGGGTCTATCGGCATGGCTATAGGTGCTTTCGGAGTAGCTCTTTGCAACGTTGTGGCAGGGCTTCCTCCATGTTGCTGTTGTCAGCATCATGGTCTACAGTGCTTCGTTCATGTTCAGCTGGGGCCATCTGCTGGGTACTGATTGCTGAAATCTTCCCGAATACCATCCGTGGCGCTGCAGTAGCCATTGCCGTAGCCTTCCAATGGATATTCAATTTCATTGTATCTTCCACCTTCGTACCTATGTACAATATGAGTTTGGGAGATATGGGAGACAAGTTCGGGCACATGTTTGCTTATGGCTTATACGGATCATCTGTGTGGTGGCTGCTCTGTTTGTCTGGAAGCTTGTTCCCGAAACGAAAGGCAAGACACTGGAAGACATGACCAAGCTGTGGAAGAATAGAAGAAACAATAGATAAGACCGTCATTGAAACTGTCCATATAAGGCGGGAAAGAGGAGGCCTGATGAATGCCTCCTCTTTTTGTTATCAATTCCGTATCTTTTCCCTTATCCGTTCAAGATGGGAAAGAAAAATCTTCGGAGGGGAAGATAACATGTAAGGATAAACCGTACCTTTGCACTGTTTTTAATCAGGAATAGCAAGAAAGTTATGGATTCAATGAAAATCAATAAGGTGCAGATACGCAATCTGCAGATTGAAGATTATGACCAGTTGGCACAATCGTTTACGCGCGTTTATTCAGACGGAAGCGATGTGTTCTGGACGCACAAACAAATAGAAAAACTGATACGCATCTTCCCCGAGGCAGATTGTGACGGTGGTTGACGAGAAAATCGTGGGCTGTGCGCTTTCCATCATAGTGAACTACGATGATGTGAAGAACGACCACACTTACGCCCAGGTTACGGGCAAGGAGACTTTCAACACCCACAATCCGAAAGGCAACATACTTTATGGCATCGAAGTCTTTATCCATCCCCAATACCGTGGCCTGCGTCTGGCACGCCGTATGTATGAATACCGCAAGGAACTTTGCGAGACATTGAACCTGAAGGCAATCATGTTTGGCGGACGTATCCCCAACTACTACAAATATGCCGATCAAATCCGCCCCAAGGAGTACATAGATAAGGTGAAGCAAAAGGAAATCTTCGACCCGGTGCTGACCTTTCAGCTCTCTAACGACTTCCACGTGCGCAAGGTGATGCGCAACTACCTTCCCAATGATGAGGAGTCCAAGCACTACGCCTGCCTGCTGCAATGGGACAATATCTACTATCAGGCTCCCACACAAGACTATGTAAACCCCAAAACCACTGTCCGCGTAGGCTTGGTACAATGGCAGATGCGTACCTACAAGACACTGGATGACCTTTTTGAGCAAGTGGAATTTTTTGTGGATGCCGTGAGCGACTACAAGAGTGACTTTGTCCTTTTTCCCGAATACTTCAACGCACCGTTGATGGCAAAATTCAACAACGAGGGCGAGTCGCAGGCTATCCGCGGGCTGGCGGCCTATACCGAGGAAATCAAGGAGCGTTTCGTCAAGCTCGCCATCAGCTATAACATCAACATTATTACGGGCAGTATGCCGCTTATCAAGGAAGACGGGCTGCTATACAACGTAGGATTCCTCTGCCGACGTGACGGAAGTTATGAAATGTACGAAAAGATACATGTCACTCCCGACGAGATAAAGTCCTGGGGACTGAGCGGAGGCAAGTCCATCCAAACTTTCGATACGGACTGTGCTAAGATAGGCGTGCTGATATGCTACGATGTAGAGTTCCCCGAACTGAGCCGCATCATGGCGGACCAAGGCATGCAGATACTCTTTGTTCCTTTCCTTACCGATACGCAGAATGCTTACAGCCGCGTAAAGGTGTGCGCCCATGCTCGTGCCATCGAAAACGAGTGCTTTGTAGTGATAGCCGGCAGTGTAGGCAATCTTCCCCGCGTGCACAACATGGACATCCAGTATGCCCAGTCCGGCGTGTTCACTCCCTGCGACTTCGCTTTCCCCACAGACGGCAAGCGTGCGGAAGCCACTCCGAATACCGAAATGATTCTTGTGTCGGATGTGGATCTGGACTTGCTGAATGAACTGCATACCTACGGCAGTGTACGCAACCTGAAAGACCGGAGAGGCGATTTGTACGAGGTGAAGATGAAAAGATGACTTTCCCGAATGCCACACTCGGTTGCCTCCAATGCCACACCTTATTCTCCGAAATGCCACACTTCATCGTCCGGAATGCCATAGGTTTCGGACAACGGAGTGTGGCATTTCAGCTGCTGAAGTGTGGCATCCGGGACGATGAAGTATGGCATTTCGGATGGTAATTCCATAGTTTATCCGTATCTTTACAAAACTTTTATTCTAAAAAACAGAAACAATGGCCAAGAAAGCTCTCTCTGCTCCCGAAATACCTCTCTGCATCAATGTGTTGCGATTACTTAACTACCGTCTGGCTCCCGACGAGCTGATTCTGTTCGACTGGCTTACAGTAAAACAGATTTCTTTTAAATACAAGCCTTTCCATTACTCCCAGGCGCGTGTAGAGGAAGAAACCCGTATCCGCCGTACCCGGCAGGAAGTCATCATTAAGCAATTCTCGGCCTTGGGCTTCTTGAAAACCGACATAAAGGTCAATTCCGTCACCCGTGGACGTGTCCGCTATTACTCCGTGGACTTCAGTGTACTTGCCGACGTGGATGTCCTGGTAGAAATCATCATGCCCCAAACCACGCTCTTCCGTGACTTCATCCTCTACTTTGCCTACCACGCCACTATGCAGAAGAAGAGCAAGGAAGAACAACTGAAGCCTGCCTCCGCCATAAATCACGAGGCTGCCGCCCGAATCTATCAACTGCTGAGCCAAGTCTATGACGAGCGCCGCCAATACTATAATGATGGGGGACTGACCGGAGATGTGAAGCCTGAACGCTCGAAATCTGCCATGCAATTGCAGCATAACAAACCCATAGAACGTAAACTGGCAAAGTTGGCAGACTACTACAACGATAACAGCATCAAAAACGCCTTTCTTGCCTATGTGGACGAAATCCTGACCCAAAAGAAAGAACCCGAAAACCTGATGTATTACTTTCTCTCTTTCGATGAGACATCGGATTGTTTCGGAGTGGTGAATCATTACCTTAATTATTTCACCTTGCATTATAGTTACAGCAGCAACAGTTGAAGTCTATCCGCTGATGATGCTGTTTATTATTTCTTTTAATATAATACTTTATTATTC
>ENA-OQCP01001202-OQCP01001202.1-human-gut-metagenome-genome-assembly--contig:-NODE-1202-length-10159-cov-1.105961_pt1 | contig 10159 bp, 12 predicted proteins | sample MGYA00242760_ERZ504583 | MGnify/ENA primary metagenome ERZ504583 (study PRJEB26092, sample SAMD00036308) | human gut metagenome | host: Homo sapiens | study: EMG produced TPA metagenomics assembly of...
CGATCGTGGGCGCTCCGGAAGGTACGCAGTCGTGGGAGTCGATTACCCGACCGGTTCCGAAGGCGCACCAACACGTTCGGTGGCAATGGCGGCCCGAAGATCGGTAATATCTTCTCCCGACTGCTGTATGCCATCCGTTTCGGCTCCGACCAGATTCTGTTCTCTAACCGTGTGAACTCCGAATCGCAGATCCTCTACGATCGTTCCCCGAAGGAGCGTGTGGCCAAGGTCGCGCCATACCTGACGCTTGACGGCCGTGTGTACCCGGCGGTCGTGGATGGTCGTGTCAAGTGGATCGTCGATGGCTACACCACGTCTGACGCTACCCGTATTCGCAGATGACCGATCTGGGCAGAGCTCCAAGGATTCCACCACGGAATCTTCGGCCACGGTGAGTGAGCTGGCTTCGAAGAACGCCAACTACATTCGTAACTCCGTGAAGGCCACCGTCGATGCGTATGACGGTTCCGTGGACCTGTACGTGTGGGACGAATCCGATCCGGTGATCAAGGCATGGCAGAAGATCTTCCCCGGCCAGTACCACCAGTTGTCGGAGATTTCCGGCGATCTGATGAGCCACCTGCGTTACCCGGAAAGCCTGTTCAAGGTGCAGCGAGAACTGTTGACCAAGTACCATGTGTCGAGCGCCAGCCAGTTCTTCTCCGGTGAGGATTTCTGGCAGACTCCGGTCGATCCGACCGAATCCCAGCAGGCTCAGGAACGCGACATTCTGCAGCCGCCGTACTATTTGACGCTGCAGACCGGTGGATCCAACGAACCGGTGTTCTCGTTGACGTCGTCGTATATTCCCGCAGGCACGTCAACTCGAGAGATTTTGACGGGATTCCTGTCTGTCGATTCCGATGCGGGCCACGAAAAAGGCAAGATCGGCGCGAACTATGGCACGCTTCGATTGCAGGAGTTGCCGAAGGATTCCAATGTGCCAGGCCCTGGTCAGGCACAGAACAACTTCAATGCGTCGGCCGACGTGTCGAAGGAACTTAATTTGCTTGAATCCGGTTCCACCAATGTGCAGCGAGGCAATCTGCTTACACTGCCGCTCGGCGGCGGATTGGTGTACGTGCAGCCGGTGTACGTCAAGTCTTCCGGTTCCACCAGTTTCCCGCTGTTGAAGAAGGTGTTGGTGGCCTTCGGCGACCAGGTCGGATTCGCCAACACGTTGGACGAAGCGCTCGATCAGGTGTTCGGCGGCAACTCCGGTGCATCCGCTGGCGATGCTGAAAATGTCGACGGCTCGACCAGTGGCAAGACTGATACGTCCGATACCAACGGCGATGCCTCCACCGATGGTTCTTCCGGAACCGATGGCACGGATTCGTCATCTGGAACAGACTCGGGCAATGACAGCAGTTCCGGCAATACCGGTAGTAGCTCCGGCACGATGAGCAACGGTCTGAAGAGCGCGCTTAACGACGCTTCTCAGGCAATGAAGGATTCCGACGCGGCTATGAAGAAGGGCGATTGGTCCGCTTATGGCGAGGCGCAGAAGAAACTTCAGGAAGCGTTGAACAAGGCGCTCGAACTCGAGCAGTAGTTTCCGCACAAGTTCCGTACGATTGCTGTTTGCATAAGGCGGGAGACTGGTTCCATATGGAGAACCGGTCTTCGCCTTATGCATATGCCCGGTATGCTCAAAAACATGATCGAGTATTCCTACCGCATCGCAACGCAAAACGACATTCAAGCAATCACCGACATTTACAACGCTGCAGTCATACGAGGTGGATCATCGGCCGATATAACTCCACGCACATACGAACAGCGCAAGCATGGTTGAATCGCATCATGATCCGTACGCGGTGTTCGTTACGGAAACGGTAGATGATGACGGAGAGAGGCGGATCATTGGATTCAGCGCGCTTTCCGTTTTCTACGATCGCGCAGGATACGACGCGTCACCGATCTCGCCTATTATATCGATCCGCAATGGCAGGGCAGGGGAGTCGGTACATACACACTCACCAAACTGCTTGAAGAATGTCGAAAGCGTAATATGCGTAAGGCATGCGGCATTATTTTCGCAGACAATGCCGGTTCGATCGCACTGATGAAACGGTTCGGTTTTACACAGTTTGGCCTCATGCCAACTGCTGCCACCGATTCCACCGGCACCATGCGTGACATGAGTTACTGGTATCTCGACCTGTAAGTACAATCTTTGCGGTTATCAAGACGAGACAATGTGACGCAATATGAACGCGCACAAACGTATGTATGAATGAATGGAACGATTTCAATGGCATCTGATTTCTGGCTGATCGCAGGACTTGGCAATCCGGGATCCAAATACGAAGGCACCCGTCACAATATGGGATTTATGGCGGCCGATCTGTTGGCCGAACGTTGGTCGGTCAACTTTTCCGACCATAAAGGGCTTGCCATGCTCGGCAAAGGCGTGATGAACCTGTCTGCCGTAACGTCAAATTCTTCCTGGCAAAGCCGCTCACCTACATGAACGAGTCAGGTAATGCGTTGGCTTCCATCAGTGCCTACTATCAGATTGAACCAGACCATATTGTGGTGATTCACGACGACATGGATCTTGATTTCGGACGTATCAAAGTCAAGGCAGGTGGCTCCGCAGGCGGCCATAACGGCATCAAATCAATTGATCGTGCTTGGGAACGCCAAAGTATGCCCGAGTGCGCATGGGAGTCGGTCATGCGCAACGCGGCGCCCACGCCCACGACAACACGGTGAATTGGGTGCTGGGCGGATTCGGTCCGGATCAGCGCAAGCAGCTTCCGGAATTCCTTGCCGACGGTGCCGACGCGGCGGAAACCATCATCTTCAACGGTCTCGCCAAGCTCAGGAGCAGTTCAATGGCCGCTGAACCGGTGCAACTGCCGACGTCAGGTTCGCTGGCTGGCATTCTCGACGTACTCGAAACCGATGAGGATTTTCGTGCGCTGATTTCCGACGAGATCGAAGTGCCGGAATCCGACATAGACCCCAGCATCACCGTTGGCGTTCCCGAAGGATTGCGTCCGGCGCTCGCTGCCGGGGCAGCGGGAACACGACCGGTTGTGCTTGTGGTGGCTTCCGGGCGCGAGGCCGAGGAAATGGTTGAGGCGATTCGTTCGTGGTATTCCGGCGATCCAAACGATGTGGCACAGCTTGAAGCGTGGGAAACCTTGCCGCACGAACGTCTTTCGCCTCGCGCCGATACCGTGGCGAGCCGTATGGCGGTGTTCCGCAGACTGATGCACTCAAGAGGGAAGCAAGCTGTTTGGCCCCATCAGGATTCTCGTCATGCCGGTGCGTTCCCTGATTCAGCCTGTGGTTGCGGGCTTGGGGGATGTGGAGCCGCTGGTGTTCTCCCAAGGTGAGGAGTTGGCGCTCGATGAGGCGTCGCATCGACTGGTGGAGAATGCGTATACTCGAGTCGACTTGGTGATGGATCGTGGTGAATTCGCAGTGCGAGGCGGCATTATCGACGTGTTTCCTCCAACATTGCCGCATCCGGTTCTATCGAATTCTTCGGTGACGAAATCGATACCATCAAGGAATTCCATGCATCCGACCAGCGTACGTATGGCAGTGACATTCCGATGGTCTGGGCCACGCCATGCCGTGAGCTGCAGCTGACCGAAAAGGTGCGCGTGCGTGCGAAATCCCTGATCGCTCCATTCCAAACGCCGAAGACATGCTTGAATCCATTGCCAACGCCATTCCTGTCGAAGGCATGGAATCGTTGCTTCCCGCATTGGTCGATGATATGGAACCGGTGCAGGGCATGCTTCCCAAGCGTGCGTTGGTGATGCTGTCCGATCCGGAAAAATTGCGTCGCGCTGCCGACGATCTTGCCAAAACGGCTAATGAATTCCTTGCAGCCAGTTGGCATGTTGCTGCATCCGGTCATGGTGCCGGTGCTCCAATCACATTCGATCAGGCGAATTTCTACGATTTTGAGGAAACGATTTCCTCACTGGTGTTCTCTAGGCATGACGTATGGAAGCTTACGAGTTCGGTGTGGACTCCAGTAGGGAAGGCCGCGTTCAGCTCGACGCACCAATCCTGGAGAATATCGCGGAGATGAGGCCAAGACGGCTTCCGGTATCGAAGGTCTTCTTGATGCCGGCTATGCCGTCACCGTCACTGCAGGAGCGCAAGGCACTCTTGTTCGACTCAAACGTGCCATCAACGAAACGGGAATCGCCAACTTCGACTGCATCAGATCGCGTGCCATCGACGGATTCGTCGATAATGCCGCGAAAGTCGCACTGCTTACCGAACGCGACCTGACCGGACGTACATCGGCCGCGGGACAGGCAAAAACACCGAAACGTCGCCGTAAGGCCATCGACCTTATGGAGCTCAAAGCCGGCGATTACGTGGTGCATGAGCAGCATGGCATCGGCAGGTTCCTCGAAATGCGCCAGCGTACCATCGGAGCGGGCGCCAACCAGACCACACGCGAGTATCTGGTCATCGAATACGCATCCAGCAAGCGCGGCGCACCTGCCGACAAACTGTTCATCCCCACCGACCAGCTTGACCAAGTCAGCAAATACATCGGTGCCGACGCTCCAAAACTCAACAAACTGGGCGGATCCGACTGGGCTGCCACCAAGGCGAAAGCACGTAAGCATGTGCACGAAATCGCCGAAGATCTGGTCAAACTGTATTCGGCACGTCAACGTATGCAGGGGTATGCCTTCAGCAAAGACACCCCTTGGCAGAAAGAACTGGAAGACGCTTTCCCGTACCAAGAAACCGCTGATCAGCTGACCACCATCGACGAAGTCAAATCCGATATGGAAAAGCCCGTGCCGATGGATCGCCTGATTTGCGGCGACGTGGGATTCGGCAAAACCGAAATCGCCGTACGTGCCGCATTCAAGGCGGTGCAGGATTCCAAACAGGTGGCTGTGCTGGTACCGACCACATTGCTGGTGCAACAGCATTTCGAGACGTTCACCGAACGTTTTGAAGGTTTTCCGGTGGAAGTAAGGGCGATGAGCCGTTTCCAAACCACCAAGGAGATCAACGACACCATCGAGGGACTTGAAGACGGTTCCGTCGATGTGGTGATCGGTACGCACAAACTGCTCGGGCCGAAGGTCAAATTCAAGGATCTGGGACTGGTCATCATCGATGAGGAGCAGCGTTTCGGCGTCGAACACAAAGAGACGTTGAAGGCGTTGCGTACCAATGTGGATGTGCTGAGTCTGTCGGCAACACCGATTCCGCGAACGCTGGAGATGGCCGTTACAGGCATTCGTGAGATGTCCACGTTGGCCACGCCTCCTGAAGACCGCTTGCCGGTGCTTACCTACGTTGGCGCGTATGAGGATGCTCAGGTCACTGCTGCGGTCAGGCGTGAGCTGTTGCGCGGTGGCCAGGTGTTCTACGTGCACAACCGAGTGCAAGACATCGCTTCGGTTGCCGCGAAGATTCACGAGCTGGTGCCGGAATCGCATGTCGGCATCGCCCATGGCAAGATGGGGGAGAAGCAGCTTGACGGTGTGATCCGAGACTTCTGGCATCGCGACATTGATGTGCTCGTATGCACCACCATCATCGAAACCGGTCTTGATATTTCCAATGCGAATACGTTGATCGTCGATCATGCCGACCGTTTCGGCCTAAGCCAGCTTCATCAGTTGCGTGGTCGTGTCGGGCGAGGCCGTGAGCGTGCCTACGCGTACTTCCTATATGATCCGACCAAGCCGATGACCCAGCAGTCGCATGACCGACTGGCCACCATCGCGCAGAACACTGCGCTCGGTTCAGGTTTTGACGTGGCGATGAAGGATCTTGAGCTGCGTGGCACCGGCAATCTGCTGGGCGACGAGCAGAGCGGGCATATCGAGGGTGTTGGTTTCGATCTGTATGTGCGCATGGTGTCCGAGGCCGTCGAGCAGTACAAGGAACCGGAACGTACGGAATCGGTTGCTGTCACCATCGATCTGCCGATCGAAGCGTCCATTCCCGTCAGCTACATCGATTCCGACAAATTGCGATTGGAAGCCTACCGCAAGTTGGCGGGTGCTCGTACGGAAGCCGATCTTGACGAGTTGCGTGATGAGCTTACGGATCGTTACGGCAAGCTCCGGTCGATTTCGAGGCGCTGTTCGATGTGGCGAGACTTCGGTTCAAGGCAAGGAAGTTGGGCATTACCGAAATCATCGGGCAAGGCCGTAACGTTCGTGTCGCCAATTCGAGCCGCGAGATCCGTGCAAATGCGCATGGCCCGAATCTACAAGGCATTCAATACCGTCCGATGACTAAAACGTACCTGATTCCCGCGCCGTTCGCAGGTTCGCTGGGATCTGGTCCAATGAGCTCTGATGAAATCGTTGGTTGGACGAACCAATTGCTGGATGACCTTGACTGGAAGCCAACGCCAAGGAAATAGCAGGTGAAGTTCCAGACGCATCCGACACGATTTGTGTGAGCGTTCACACAAATCGTGTCGGATAAGTTTGCCATACGTCCACAAAACGCACTATTCTAGGCAATGTCATCACAACCTAACGTTTATAAGGAGTAGTTGTGGCAGTAATTGAAAGCGTTTACGCGCGTCAGATTCTCGATTCCCGCGGCAACCCGACCGTTGAGGTCGTTCTCGACACCGAAGACGGTGCTCAGGCCTGGGCCTCGTTCCGTCCGGTGCTTCCACCGGTGAAGCTGAGGCTTGGGAGCGTCGCGATGGCGACAAGTCCGTTTACCAGGGCAAGGGTGTGCTCAACGCCGTCAAGGCCGTGAACGAGGAGATCGCTCCGAAGGTCATCGGCATGGACGCTTCCGATCAGCGCGCTCTCGATGAGACCATGATCGAGCTCGACGGCACCCCGAACAAGGGCCGTCTGGGCGCCAACGCCATCCTCGGCGTGTCCCTGGCCGCTCTGTACGCTTCCGCCGAGTCCGCGGATCAGCCGCTGTACCGCTACATCGGCGGCACCAACGGCCACATCCTGCCGGTTCCGAACATGAACATCATGAACGGTGGCGCTCACGCTGACTTCGCCACCGACATTCAGGAGTACATGATCTCCCCGTACGGCTTCGACACCTACAGCGAGGCTCTGCGTGCAGGTGTTGAGGTCTACCACACCCTGAAGAACGTCCTGAAGAAGGAAGGCCTGGCCACTGGCCTCGGCGACGAGGGTGGCTTCGCTCCGAAGATGAAGTCCAACAAGGACTCCCTGAACTACATCATGGACGCCATCTCCGCCGCCGGCTACGAGCCGGGCAAGCAGATCGGCATCTCCCTCGACGTGGCTTCCTCCGAGTTCTACAACAAGGAGACCGGCAAGTACCACTTCGAAGGCGACGATCGTGAAGCCGGCTACATGCTCGACTTCTACGAGAACCTCATCAACGAGTACCCGATCGTCTCCATTGAGGATCCGTTCCAGGAAGAAGGCTGGGAAGACTGGGCTGCCATCACCGCCAAGCTCGGCGATCGTCTGCAGTTCGTCGGCGACGACCTGCTGGTCACCAACCCGGCACGTCTGGCTAAGGGCATCGAGCTCGGCGCCGCCAACTCCCTGCTGGTCAAGCTGAACCAGATCGGTACCGTCACCGAGACCCTCGACGCCATCGAGCTGGCCACCAAGAACGGCTTCACCTCCATGGTTTCCCACCGTTCCGGCGAGACTCCGGACACCACCATCTCCGACTTGGCTGTGGCAAAGAACACCGGCCAGATCAAGACCGGTGCTCCGGCTCGTGGCGAGCGTATTGCCAAGTACAACCGCCTGCTCGAGATCGAGGAGGAGCTCGGCTCCACCGCTCAGTACGCCGGCTACAGCGCTTTCAAGGCCTGCAAGAAGTACATCGCCAAGTGAGCGTAAGCGCATCGAATATGCGCTGATGTAGAGTGCCCGTCGTGTTCCTCGTCGAACGCGGCGGGTATTTTCATTGCTATGAGTTCAAAGTCACGCAAGAAAGCATCCAGAAGGGGCAGTGCTGGCCCCATCGCGTTCTTTGTGGCGGTATTTATCGTGGCTTTGGGATCCATCCAGCTGCGTCGACGTTCCATACCTATGCGCTGAATATGGCTGAATTGAATGGCTTGAAGAAGCAGGAAGCTGCGCTGATAGCGCAAAAGCAGGAACTGGAAAACGACATTGCGCGTTGGGATGACAAAGCTTACGTTACAGCGCAGGCAAGGGATCGTCTGGGATTCGTATTTCCAGGAGAACAGGCGATTCGTGTGGAACATCCCGAAGCGGTAACCGGCGAAACCACAGAAGATGCAAAAAAGACGGATGAATCGCAGAAAACCGTACTGCTTGGTATAAGGAAATGGCGTATTCGTTCAAACAAGCCGACCAATCGGACGAAGTGAAATCGAAATCGAGGGAAACGTCCGAAAGTACGTCAACCGGCGAATCGGATGCGAATGGAACGAGCCCGGAATCCGGTGGCCAGCAGCAGACTTCACAAGACAACAACCAACAGCAATCAGGAGATCAGCAGGAGTGACACAGGGTATGACAATCAGCGAACAGGCCAAAGCCTTGGCGAAGAAGGTTCTCGACCAGCCTGCCACCGAGCATGATATTGCTGTGGTCGAGCGTCAGTTGGGTCGTTACCCGCGTGGCATGGTGGCTGTCGGAGCACGTTGCGTGTGCGGCAGGCCTTTGGCTGTGGTCACGCGTCCGCTGCTGCCGGGAGGTGTGCCTTTCCCTACCACTTGCTATTTGACTGGCCCGGAAGCGGTGAAAGCCATCTCCCACATCGAAGCCGAAGGCAAGATGAAGGAGTACAACGATCTTTTGGCTGAAGATGACGATCTGAAAGCCGCCTACGAGCGTGCGCACGAACTGTATTTGGCGTTCCGGCATGAAATCGCCGTTGCTATGGAAGACAGCGAAGAGCATATCGAAGGCACCAGTGCCGGCGGCATGCCTGTTCGCATCAAGTGTCTGCACGCCTTGCTGGCGCAAACGCTGGTGATGGGCGAGGGCGCCAATCCGATCGGAGACATGGCATTGGAGGCGATTCGTCATGAATTCGACCCAATGTATGCCGTTGCACGGTGGAAAACGAAGACTGAACCATATTCAGACAGAAAGAAGAAGCAATGAAATCCGTTACTGTTGCCGGCATTGATTGCGGTACGAACTCGATTCGTCTGAAGGTCTCCCGAGTCAGCGAAGACGGCGTCGAAGATATTGTTCCGCGTATTCTTCGTGTGATTCGTCTCGGTCAGGATGTTGATAAGACGCATCGTTTCGCCGATGAGGCATTGGAACGTGCCTACGCCGCTGCCCGCGAATTCGCCGAGGTGCTGAAAGAGCATCCGGTGGATGGCATTCGTTTCGTTGCCACTTCGGCCACTCGTGATGCTGAGAACCGTGAGGAATTCGAAGACACTATCGAGCAGATCCTCGGCGTGCGTCCGGAAGTCATTCCCGGTACGGAAGAGGCTGATCTAAGCTTCCTTGGTGCCACGAGCGTGGTTCGTCGCGACGTCGAAGCTCCGTATCTGGTGGTTGATTTGGGTGGCGGCTCTACGGAATTGGTGCTTGGCGGCGACGGTGTAAGCCATCCGAACACGCAGGTGCAGGCCGCGTTCTCCATGAACATTGGCTCGGTGCGTATGACCGAACGCCACTTGAAGAACGATCCGCCTACCGAAGCGCAGATTCAAGAGGCCATTGCCGACATCGACGAGCATATCGATGAAGCGTTCAAAACGGTTCCTGCAGGCAAAACCCGCACTATCATCGGCGTGTCTGGCACAGTGACTACCATGACCGCTCTGGCCATGGGATTGACCGAATACGACCACTCCGCGGTGGATGGTGCCAGCTGCTCGCTGGAAGACGCTTATGCGGTCGATAACAAGTTCCTTACGATGCCGCGCGAAGAGCGCCTGACCTACAAAACCATTCACCCGGGTCGTGTTGACGTGGTCGGCGGCGGTGCACTGGTGTGGAATCGTGTGCTCGCCAAAGTCAGCGAAGCGGCCTATGCCGACCATGGTCAGCATATCGACTCCTTCATGGCCAGCGAGCACGGTTTGCTTGATGGCATTGTGTTGGATTACGGCACGCGATTGCTTGCCGAACGTTAACGTGGCATAATAACTTGGGCGTCGGCTTGTTCGATGCCTTGCCGCCATGGCGAAACTGGTATACGCAACCGACTTAAAATCGGTCTCTTCGGATTGCGGGTTCGA
>ENA-OQCP01001203-OQCP01001203.1-human-gut-metagenome-genome-assembly--contig:-NODE-1203-length-10154-cov-1.539643_pt1 | contig 10154 bp, 21 predicted proteins | sample MGYA00242760_ERZ504583 | MGnify/ENA primary metagenome ERZ504583 (study PRJEB26092, sample SAMD00036308) | human gut metagenome | host: Homo sapiens | study: EMG produced TPA metagenomics assembly of...
GACAGAGATGATGGAAATACTTATTCGGACCAGTCAATGGAAGTGGACGACCCACAGTTTCCGTTGTCCATTCAGGATTTAAATGGTCATCCTGGAATTACAAGCGGAACTGTAGTGCTGTATGAATGGATTGATGACAGCTATCAGATTATTGACCAGTATGATGTTTCTTTAGGCAGGTAATTGATGATTGGAGAGATTATGAAAGGGATTGCCGGATTCTACTACGTTGGTGTAGCAGAATCCGGAGTCTATGAATGTAAAGCAAAGGGAATATTCCGAAAAGATAAAATAAAACCCTTGTTGGGGATGATGTGGAAATAGAGGTCCTGAATGAAGAGGAGAAACTTGGAAATATCGTAAAGATTCTTCCAAGACGTAGTGAATTGATTCGTCCGGCAGTTGCAAATGTTGACCAGGCGTTGTGATCTTTGCACTTGAAAATCCCAAACCCAATTTTATGCTGCTGGACCGCTTCCTGATCATGATGGAACAGGCAGAGGTTCCGGCAGTGATCTGCTTTAATAAAAAAGATCTTGCATCGGAAGAAGAAACCCGGACATTATGTGAAATTTACAGAAACTGCGGTTATCAGGTGATCCTTTCCAGTGCACTTGAAAAGAGGGACTGGATGAGATACACAGGATCCTGAAGGGAAAGACAACAGTTGTTGCAGGACCTTCCGGAGTCGGTAAGTCTTCCCTGACGAATCTTTTGCAGGGAGAAGTACAGATGGAGACCGGCGAGATCAGCCGTAAGCTGAAGAGAGGCCGGCATACGACCAGACATTCACAGGTGATTCCGGTTGGAGAAGATACGTTTCTGATGGATACACCAGGATTCTCGTCTTTATATCTGATGAATATGGAAGAGCAGGATCTGAAAAATTATTTTCCAGAATTTCGAAAATATGAGGATACATGCAGATTTCAGGGATGCAGACACATCCATGAACCGGGATGCAGAGTAAAAGAAGCTTTGGAGAATGGTGAGATCAGCAGACTCCGATATGAAGATTATCTAAGTTTATATGAAGAATTGAAAGAGAAAAGGAGATATTAAATGGAATATCGATTGTGCCCCTCAATTTTGTCGGCGGACTTTAACCGCTTGGGCGAACAGATTCAGACTTTGGAAAAAGCAGGAGTTGAATGGCTTCACATTGATGTTATGGATGGAGATTTTGTGCCGAGTATTTCGTTTGGAATGCCGGTGATCCGTTCTATCCGCAAAGAATCCAAAATGTTTTTTTGACGTACATCTGATGGTATCGGCACCGGAACGTTATATTCAGGATTTTGTGGACTGTGGTGCAGATTCCATTACGGTACATGCAGAAGCATGTGAGGATCTGGAGAGAGCAATTGAACTGATCAGAGATGCCGGTGTCAAAGTCGGAGTTTCTATTAAACCGGCAACTCCGGTAAATGATATCAGCCATCTTCTGGAAGATGTGGATATGGTTCTTATTATGACCGTACAGCAGGGTTCGGTGGTCAGAAATATCTTCCGGAATGTACAGAGAAGATCGTGGAGCTGAAGGAACTGATCGACAGAGAAGAACTTGATGTAGATATACAGGTGATGGCGGAATCAACGATGAAACGATGGAAACTGTTATGAAAGCCGGTGCGAATCTTCTGGTTGCAGGTTCTTATGTATTTAGTGGTGATCTGGAAACAAATGTTTACAGTATACAGAAAAAGATGGACAAGATTAAATCAGAGATTGATTGAGGAAGAGCATGAAAGATGTGATCATCGTAAGCGGGGGCAATATCCAGAGAGATTTTGCCCTCGATTTTTTGAAGAAAAACAAAACAGAAAAAGTAGATCTGATCGCAGCAGACAGAGGTGTTGAATTTTTTAAAGGAACAGACTGGCAGCCGGAGGTGGCAGTAGGAGATTTTGACAGCCTTTCGGCTGAGGGGGCATTGTATCTGCAAGGGCTGAGGGAGACAGAGATTATGCGTCTGAAGCCGGAAAAGATGATTCGGATACACAGTCTGCGTGAATTTTGCGATTGACCGTGGTGCTGAGCGGATTACGATCCTGGGTGCGACCGGAAACCGGATCGATCACCTTATGGCTAATTTCGGACTGCTGGTACATGGAAGGAACCGAGGTGCGGATATCATACTGGTCGATCAGTGGAATTATATGAAACTGATCGAAAGTCATACAGTTCTTAAGAAAGAGGAACAGTTTGGCAAATATGTTTCTTTCTTTTCGCTGGAGGGAGATCTGACAGGTCTGACACTGAGAGGGTTCAAATATCCACTGAATAAATATCATCTGAAAGTTTCAGACAGTGGACTTACAGTCAGTAATGAAATTGTAGATGAAGAGGCATGTGTAGAGTTTGATGCAGGCTCCTTACTGATGCTGATGACAAGAGACTGACTGAAAACAGCGAGGGGAATACGCTTGACAGATGAAACTGACAGAGGTATACTTTAAAAGATAATTTTATAAGAAAACCAATGAGAGTGAACAGAGTTCATGAAGGGGTGCACCACCGCGGGTGTATTTCTTTGTGGACTCTTTTTTGTTGGTTTCACACAGGAGGACAACATATGATCACAGTAAATGGAGTAAAAAGAACTCTGGAGCAGCGTTATCTGTTACAGAATATCTGGAGAAGAACCAGTATATACCAGTACAGGTTGCCATTGAATTAAATGACCAGATCCTGGCAAGAGAACTTTATGGAAGCACAATTTTGAAAGAAGGGGACGTTATGGAAATCGTTAGTTTTATGGGCGGCGGAAGCGGCAAGAATGAAGAAATGGACAGAACAGAAGATAAACTGATTCTTGGAGGACATGAATTTACATCCCGTTTTATTCTTGGATCCGGTAAATTTTCACTGGATCTTGTAAAAGCATGTATTGAAAAAGCAGGAACACAGATCATTACGCTTGCCCTTCGTCGTGCAAATCAGGGGGGACTTGCGAATATTCTGGATTATATTCCAAAGAACATTACGCTTCTTCCAAATACCTCCGGAGCGAGAAATGCGGAGGAGGCTGTGCGTATCGCGAGACTTTCCAGAGAGCTTGGATGTGGTGATTTTGTCAAGATTGAAGTTATCCATGATTCCAAATATCTTCTTCCGGACAACTATGAAACGATCAAGGCAACAGAGATTCTTGCAAAAGAAGGGTTTGTAGTTATGCCGTATATGTATCCGGATTTGAATGCAGCAAGAGACCTGGTTAATGCCGGTGCAGCATGTGTAATGCCTCTTGGATCTCCGATTGGTTCCAATAAAGGAATCTGCACAAAAGAATTTATCCAGATATTGATTGATGAGATTGATCTTCCGATCATTGTAGATGCCGGAATTGGAAGACCATCCAGGCATGTGAGGCGATGGAAATGGGAGCTGCCGCTGTTATGGCAAACACCGCAATCGCAACTGCAGGTGATGTACAGGTGATGGCAGAAGCATTTAAAAAAGCAATTGAAGCAGGCAGAAGTGCTTATTTATCCGGATTTGGACGGACTTTGGATAAGGGAGCCAGTGCTTCTTCACCGCTTACGGGATTTCTGCACGACTAAAGACTATCAGATAAAGGAGAAGACAAAATGTCATCAAATACAACAGAACATGGCGAACATTTTAACGAGAGTATCGTCAATGAAGTAATTCTGGAAGATATGAAAAAAAACCGTATCGATCATATGAAATATCTTCCGGGAATGGAGACAATGGAAGAGTCCGATGTTATGGAACAGGTCATCGCAGCGATGAATGCCTATGATTATGATAAGTATACAGAAAAGGAGGTCCGCAGAGCACTGGAACATGACAATCGGACGGTTGAGGACTTCCAGGCACTTCTTTCTCCTGCGGCACTTCCACTTCTGGAAGAGATTGCTCAGGCAGCGAGAGTGGAGACAAGAAAACATTTTGGAAACAGTGTATATATGTTTACACCAATCTATATCGCAAACTACTGTGAAAATTACTGCATCTACTGCGGTTTTAACTGCCACAATAAAATTCGCCGTGCACAGCTGAATGCAGAGGAAATTGACAAAGAGATGGCAGCAATCGCAAAGACCGGTCTCCAGGAAATTCTGATTCTTACCGGAGAGAGCCGTGTAAAGTCCGATGTGAAATATATTGGTGAGGCGTGTAAGATCGCAAGAAAATATTTCAAAGTGATCGGGCTGGAAGTTTATCCGATGAATTCGGATGAATATCATTATCTGCATGAATGTGGAGCCGATTATGTGACTGTTTTCCAGGAAACTTACAATTCAGATAAGTATGAAACACTTCATCTGGCCGGACATAAACGAATTTTTCCATATCGCCTGAATGCACAGGAACGTGCATTGAAAGGTGGTATGCGCGGTGTTGGTTTTGCTGCACTTCTGGGACTGGATGATTTCCGTAAAGATGCCTTTGCTACCGGTTATCATGCCTGGCTTCTTCAGAGAAAATATCCACATGCTGAGATTGCATTTTCCTGCCCGAGACTGCGTCCGATCATTAATAATGACCGGATCAATCCGATGGATGTGCATGAACCTCAGCTTCTGCAGGTAGTCTGTGCATATCGGCTGTTTATGCCATTTGCCAGTATTACGGTTTCCACCAGAGAGTGCGAAAGAGTTCGTGACAATCTGGTTAATATTGCGGCAACCAAAATTTCCGCCGGGGTTAGTACAGGTATTGGAAGCCATGTAGAGGATATCGAAGACAAGGGAGATGACCAGTTTGAAATTTCAGACGGAAGATCTGTGGATGAAGTATATCAGGCCCTTTTGAATCATGATCTTCAGCCGGTCATGAACGATTATGTCTATCTGTAAAGAAAAAAATGGCACCGGAAATGAAAACGCTGGTGCTGCAGAATATAGAAATATAATAGCAGTAACGAACCGAAAACTCTGTGAAAAACCTTTTCTTGAACAGGTGGAGAGAATCTGCCAGATGCATCCCAAAGCATTGATCCTGCGGGAAAAAGATCTTTCAGAGTCTGCATATGAGGCAATGGCGGGACAGGTTCTTGAGATCTGTGGCAGATATGACACACCATGTATGCTCCATAGCTTTGTAGAAGTGGCGCGGCGACTGCATTATCCATATATTCATCTGCCTCTTTTTTTACTGGAAGAATATTGTGGAAAACTCAATGATTTCCGAATAGTAGGTTCTTCAATCCATTCTCCGGAGGAAGCGATCAGGCACAGAAAGCTGGCGCAGCCTATGTGACGGCGGGCCATGTTTATGTGACAGACTGCAAGAAAGGGCTTCCACCACGTGGACTTGAATTTCTGAAAGAAGTCTGTACAAAGGTAACAATTCCGGTGTATGCTATAGGAGGAATTCATGCAGGAACCGGACAGATACAGGAAGTAATGGACTGTGGGGCATCCGGCGGCTGCATCATGTCGGAGATGATGAAAATTTGATAGAATATGACTGATACGTTCCAACAGAAAGACATTGACGATTCAGGTAAAACCAGACGGAAGTGTTATCGTACGGGCACCGGTCCGGCTGGCGAAATACAGGATTGCGAAATTTGTAAAAGATCATGAAACGTGGATATTTGCACAGCAGGAGAAACTGGAGAAATATCGTGAGAATATGCATGTGATCACAGACGAAGAGCGTCAGGAAGGAATTTTGCAAGCAAAAAAGATCTTTCCTGAACGTACCGCATATTTTGCAGAAAGGATGGGAGTTACCTATAACAGAATCACGATCCGGGAACAGAAAACCCGTTGGGGAAGCTGCAGTTCTGCGGGAAATCTCAACTTCAACTGGAAGCTGGTACTGATGCCATCGGAACTTCTTGATTATGTGGTTGTCCACGAACTGGCACATCGTAAAGAAATGAATCATTCGCCGCGTTTCTGGGCAGTTGTGGAAAAAGAACTGCCGGATTACCGCGAACGAAGGGAAAAATTGAAAAAAATGGGAAAACAGCTGGGATAAAACCCGGCTGTTTTTTGCCATTCATGCAAAAGTAATGTATAATATAAGGCAAGGAGGCGGAACATGATGAAAAATATGGTCATATATTTACTGGCAGTCAATTTCATTACTTTTCTGTTGTACGGAGACGATAAGAGCAGAGCACGGCGTCATGCCTGGAGGATCCCGGAGAAAGTTCTGATGGGGGCTGCAGTTATAGGCGGAAGCATCGGAGCTTTACTTGGATGAGTATTTTTCATCACAAAACAAGAAAACCGAAATTTTATATAGGTATTCCGCTGATTCTGCTCATAGAATTTGGGCTGGCCGCTGGATATGGTATACAGGTGGACATTTTTGAGCAGACTGTAGAGAACAATAGTGAAAATATGCAAGAAAAGAGGATAAAAACATGCCAGGAACATTGATCTGTTATGGAGATTCCAATACATATGGATATGATCCGCATGATACAAATGAAGGAAGATATACCAAAGAGGTCCGATGGACAGGAATACTGGATACAGAGACAGACTGGAAAGTCGAAAATCATGGTGTAAATGGACGAAGCATACCACATACGGTCAGCACTGTAAAATTTGCCTGTCAGCAGGTTCAAGACTGGCATCGAAAGCCGAATTCGGTATGGCTTCTGGTAATGCTTGGAACAAATGATCTTCTGGAAAATCCGGATTTTACAGCAGTGGATGTGGCAAAGAGGATGGAACGCTTTCTGAAACGAATGATGGAAGAAGCAGGACTTGCAAGCAGAAAGATGCGCCTTCGTCTGATCGCACCGCCGGCAATGCAGGAAGGACAGTGGGTGGACCGTCCGGAACTTCTGACGGAATCCCGCAATCTGGGAAAAGAATATAAAAGGATTGCAAAGCGCCTTGGGATTGCTTTTACAGATGCCAGTGGATGGGAAATCCCGACAATTTACGATGGAGTTCATTTTACGGAAGAAGGACACCGTATTTTTGCAGAAAACATTCGAAAAGAATTAAATATTTAAGAATGATAAGGAAAAAAGACAATGGTAAAGGTAGATTTGATCACGGGCTTTCTTGGCTCTGGTAAGACCACATTTATAAAAAAATATGCCCGTTATCTGATGGAGCAGGGACAGAACATCGGCATCCTTGAAAATGATTTCGGAGCCATCAATGTGGATATGATGCTTCTTCGTGAGCTGGAAGGTGAGAACTGTGAGCTGGAAATGGTAGCCGGTGGCTGCGATAAAGACTGTTACAGAAGACGTTTCAAAACAAAACTGATCGCAATGGGAATGTGTGGTTACGACAGAGTTCTGATCGAACCGTCCGGATCTTCGATGTAGATGATTTCTTTGATGCACTTCATGAAGAACCACTGGACCGCTGGTACCAGATTGGGAATGTGATCACAGTTGTGGATGCGAGTCTGGAAAAAACACTTTCAAAGGAAGCGGATTACGTGCTGGCTTCGGAAGTTGCCAACGCAGGATGTGTACTCTTAAGCAAAACACAGGATGCATCTGCAGAAGAAATTCGACAGACGGTTGCACATCTGAACCGTGCATTGCAGGAGATTCACTGTTCGAGAGTTTTGAAAGACGAAGTGATCTGCAAGGACTGGGAAGATTTCACAGAAAAAGAATTCAAAAAAATCCTGGAGTCCGGTTATTTGGTCGAGGATTATGAGAAACTGTATGTAGATCAGGACGAAATTTTTCAGACATTATTTTTTATGGATGAGAAGATTGCTGTATCAAAAGCAAAACATGCAGCCAAAAAATCTTTGAAGATCCTGCCTGCGGTGGAGTTTTGCGTATTAAAGGATTTTTGCAGGATGGAGAAAACTGGCTGGAACTGAATGCAACGCAGCACGAGATAAGCTTAAAACCGATCGGTGCAGGACAGGATGTGCTGATTATCATCGGCGAGAAATTAAACGAGGAGAAAATTAGATATTATTTGGAATGATCTGCTGTGTTAAAGAATACAGCATAGAGGAAGTAATGGAGGAACAATACAAAATGTCTGTTGAAACAAGAATACTATTTACGGATCTGGATGGAACTTTACTGAATGATCATAAGGAAGTGACATCGGGAAACCAGGCGGCAATTGATGAAGCTCTGGCATGTGGACATAAGATCGTAGTCTGCACAGGGCGTCCTCTGGCAAGTGCGCGCGTCTGTGCGGCAAAAGCCGGACTGGATAGAGAAGGCTGCTATGTGATCTGCTTTAACGGAGGACAGATCTATGATCCATATCATGAAAAGACCGTTTACGGTAAAACCTTCTCAAAGGAAACTGCGGCAAAGATCATCGGGGAAGCTATGAAGCGTGATCTGCATATTCAGAGTTACTCAGATACACATATTCTTTCTGCCAGGGATACGGAAGAACTTCACAGATATGCAAAGATCAATCAGCTGCCCTACAAGGTTGTAGAATGTGCGGCAGATGTTGTGCCGGAGGATCCGTATAAACTGATCGCGATCACACCGGCAGAACAAAAAGAGAAAAATATTTGTTTTCAAAAAGAAGTGATCTCGCAGTATGCAGGAGAAGTACACAGCTTTTTCTCTAATGACTGTTATCAGGAAATCGTACCAGAGGGAATATCCAAGGGATTTGCGGTTCGATGGTTCTGCGATTATCTGGGAATCCCGATTGAGAATTCTGTAGCCGCCGGAGATGCACAGAACGATGTGGAAATGCTGAAAGCGGCCCATGTGGGAGCTGTCATGTGCAATGCTTTTCCGGGAATTGCGGAATATGGAAACTATGTGACGGAACACGATAATAACCATGACGGAGTGGCGGAGATCATTCATAAATTTATATTGAAAGATGCCTGAGAAATCAAAGTAGAAGATATCATTGCAATTCGGAAATGATCCCCCGGGGGTAACTGTAAGCAGGATATCGGATTTATGGGGATATAGACTTTTTTACACATGTGTGATAAGATTGAATAAGTATGAAATCTAATAAAATAACGAAATGGAGAACTATAGAGAAATGAAACTTGGAATTGTAGGACTGCCAAATGTAGGAAAAAGTACACTGTTTAATTCACTGACAAAAGCCGGAGCAGAATCTGCCAATTATCCGTTCTGTACCATTGATCCGAATGTTGGGGTTGTTACTGTACCGGATGAGAGACTGAAACTTCTGGGAGATTTTATCACTCAAAGAAAGTAACACCGGCGGTGATCGAATTCGTTGATATCGCCGGACTTGTAAAGGGCGCTTCCAAAGGTGAGGGACTTGGAAACCAGTTCCTGGCAAACATTCGTGAGGTAGACGCGATCGTACATGTTGTACGCTGTTTTGAAGATCCGAATGTCATTCATGTAGACGGAAGCATTGATCCGCTCAGAGACATTGAGACGATCAATCTGGAACTGATCTTTTCTGATATTGAGATCCTGGAACGTCGAATCGCCAAAGTTACCAAAACAGCCCGTATGGACAAAGAGGCTGCAAAAGAACTGGATTTCCTTCAGAGAGTGAAGAAGCATCTGGAAGACGGCAATATGGCAATCACCATGGAACTTGAAAATGAAGATGAAGAAGCATGGATGGGAACCTATAATCTGCTTACCTGGAAACCGGTCATTTATGCTGCCAATGTAAGTGAGGATGATCTTGCAGATGACGGAGAATCCAATGCTCATGTACAGGCGGTACGTAAATATGCAGCAGAGCAGAAGAGCGAAGTATTTGTGATCTGTGCAGAAATTGAGGAAGAAATTTCTGAACTTGATGATGATGAGAAAAAAATGTTCCTCGAAGATCTGGGGCTGAAAGAGTCCGGTCTTGAGAAACTGGTAAGGGCAAGCTACAGACTTCTGGGATTGATGAGCTTTCTGACATCAGGAGAAGATGAGACTCGTGCATGGACGATCAAAATCGGAACAAAGGCGCCACAGGCAGCCGGTAAGATTCATACAGACTTTGAAAGAGGATTTATCAAAGCAGAGGTTGTGAATTATCAGGATCTTCTGGACTGTGGTTCTTATGCAGGTGCAAGAGAAAAAGGACTTGTCCGTATGGAAGGTAAAGAATACATCGTACAGGATGGAGATGTGATCCTGTTCAGATTCAATGTATAAAAATCGATAGCCTTAAAGGTATATCGGTTTCTGTACAACATATCCGATAATACGAAGTATATGATAAAGGGGTTTTATGGAGATAACAGTAAGATTTCCGAACCTGGGG
>ENA-OQCP01001204-OQCP01001204.1-human-gut-metagenome-genome-assembly--contig:-NODE-1204-length-10135-cov-2.608213_pt1 | contig 10135 bp, 14 predicted proteins | sample MGYA00242760_ERZ504583 | MGnify/ENA primary metagenome ERZ504583 (study PRJEB26092, sample SAMD00036308) | human gut metagenome | host: Homo sapiens | study: EMG produced TPA metagenomics assembly of...
TCTCAGGTAAAACGCAAATGTGGAATTGAAGTGGGAGAAAACTATAATCTTCCAAAATCAGAAAATGCAAGAGTTCCACAATGCCCGAAAGAGAAAGAAGATGCTATCAAGGCTGCCCTGAAATATTATGCGATGATCTAAGGACATCGCTGATTTCAAGGAGGAATAACACATGAAAAGCACATTTGAAAAAATGGGTGGAACCTACACACTTGGCGCAGACGGAATTTACTATCCGAATCTTGTCAGTACAGATGAAGAACCGCATTATGGGAAATACGGAATGTTGCGGAAAACATATCTGAAAGAGCATCGTCCGGCAATGTATTCACTGTATATGTTGGAAGACAGATTGACAGAACATCTGAATGCGGTGGACGATGAAACACAGGAGAAAATGGATATTCTGGTGAGTCAGATGATGGAGAAGCAGGGCATTACGGAAGAATTGAAAGCTCGTGACCAGATGGAATGGGTTAGAGCGGTAAATAATGTCCGGAATGCTGCAGAAGAGATTGTGTTGAAAGAATTGATTTACAGGTAAACAAAAGGGCTGAACAGGTAGGACGAAAAATCCTATTTGTTCAGCTCTTGTGTTTATAATGGGCAAAGAAGAACCAAATTATAATTCCATATCATACGACCTTTTCTTAGTTCGAGCAGGCTGATTTCGCCGTATTTCCTGTTTCCTCTGATATTCAAGTTCCCAGGCACGATGGGAAAAAACATCAGGATCTTCCACATTGAGATAATCTACCTCATTGGCTGCAATATCACGGCGGTGATAGTCATAATACTTACCAAAAGTACCTTTGAGCTGTTCGATCAGCTTATCCCGAAAATCAGGACGTATCTGGATTCGGGTGTCCAGCAATTCTGTATACTGTTCTGGTTCAGGACGAAATTTTTCTTCCCGGAAAGCGGCGGCGTCTTTTTCAAGCTGCTTTTTGAGCGAGGTGTCCTGAGAATACAGGATATCCAGATTTTTATTCATCTGGTCATATTTCTTGGATAGATTCGTCATATCTTTATTGGTAGAGCATTCTGCCTGGAAGATTAGCTGCTCTTTCCTTGATTTCAGTTCTTCGATTTCTTCGGTAATAGTGGTAAGCTGCTGATTTAATTTTATATGCCGGATGGGATTCAAAATACTGGTTTTATCCTTTTGCACATTCAGTTCTTTCCGTTCCGTAACTTTAGCTTTGAGTTCCTTTTTTAACTGTGTTGTATTTATTCAGTATTGGATTGAAATGATTCATCCAGTCATGGATCACTTCTTTTTGCATCTCATTATGAAGTAAATGATACTGTATAAAAATCATATGATTGCGGATCGCTTCTAACGTTTCAGCTATTATTGGAATAGACTTTTCTACAGCTTCAGCCAGTTTTGCTACCTTTGCTTTTAATTCTCGGAGCATTTTGTTATCCGCACGAATCTGACGGTTGATTTCACAGCGGTCTGCTATCATGCCTTTCTTTTCCATATTCTGGGCAATGTAGCTTCATGGATGGTTGGCTGTTCGGTGATTCCCTGATCTGCAAAGCTGCGGTGATCAATGGTAGCATTTATCTGATTACGTGCAAGCATTTCATTTACGGCATCTGCCCAGTTTGCCCGCCAGATACAAAGTTGTTCATCACTGTTCCATTGTTCGGAAATAGGATTCTGTCTGCCATATCGGCTGCTCTTGGGGTGTTTATCAATCCGTTCATATCCTTTTTCCTGTGCAACAGAGGAAGTCAGATATTCTTTCTTTTTCCCAACTTTATAGCGATATTGCTTTTCCCATCCCTGTTTCTGAGCAGTTTTAAATTCAGAAGCAGTAAATCCTCTTTCTTCCCCATTTTTTATACAGAGATATTCTTTTTCTGTTTTATACTGCCATGTTCCGTTTTCATTCAGTGGACGGACGGTAAGCAGAATGTGTGCATGAGGATTGTGTCCATCTGTATTGTGAATAGCAAAGTCAGCACACATGCCCATATCCACAAAATTTTTTTGAATAAAATTTTGAAGAAGAGAAATATTGCTGTCTTTATCCAACTCAACGGGGAGTGCGACAACAAATTCTCTTGCAAGTCGGCTGTCTTTGGTCTTTTCGTTTTCTTCCACAGCATTCCAGAGTTGTTCCCGGTCATTCCATTCCAATGGAGCCATTGGAGGAAGCATCACCTCCTGATAGATCAGCCCTGCTTTCTGGTATAGTCATGCTGGATGCCGTCATAATCATTGTACATGCGGCTACAGCTCATATAAGCAGAAGCAGCAACAGCAGACCGACCGGAACCACGGCTGACGACTTTGGCTTGCATATGATAAATTGCCATATCTGGCACCTCCTTTCGATGTTGCCTGCAACAGCGGATAAAGCCCTCGGCAGAGCGCACGAGCCCCGAAGGGGATACCACTGCCTGATTTATCAGGTGGTGAGTAAATGCGCTCGGGATGAGAAATTGCTGGTGTCAACTAGTGTCAGATTCTTTTGAAACGGTTTAACAATTCCTGTCTGATCTGCGACGGCTCCATTGTCTGGAATTCCGGGAAGATGCTCTCCAAAACGGCACCCTCCTGAATCAGCCTGCGTGTCCGGGCATTTCGCTCTTTCACACGGTTCCGTGCCTGTGCTTCCTCTGCTCTGTGTCTTGCCTGTAATAATTCTTTTCTGATTTCTGTTTGTGTTTTTTTATCTGTCATATTGGTCTCCTTTCTTCTATGACCGTTTCCGGTCAGATTTTTAAGCAAGTAGTTTTCGGGCTTCTGACATATTAGCTACAGCGTTCAGTTCCCGGATATTCTGGTTGTTGATCTTTAGTGGGACACAACGCTCCAGAATCCGGTCATAGATCCTGCTGTGTGCTAAATCTTCCGGATGTTTTAATTCTTCCAACGTCAGATTTGTTGTAATGATCATAGGTTTCATACTGCGGTAACGGCTGTCGATTACATGGAAGACCTGTTCTAAAGCAAATTCGGAATTTCGTTCCACACCCAAATCATCAATGATCAGCAGGCTGTACTGATTTAAACTATTGATAAATTCATTCCGATCCTGCGGATATATTCCGGTCAGAGAATTTAAGATTTTGGCGAAGTTCGTCATGAGTACGGGAACCCCTTTATCTAGCAGAGCGTTTGCAACACAGCCTGCAAAAAAGGATTTCCCAGTGCCGACATCACCCCAGAGCAGCAGCCCCATGGCCTTGGATTTTATTTCCTCCCAGTGAGTAACATAATTTTTTGCCTTTTCAATTTCCGGGTTGATACCGTTATCGTGAGCAAAAGTGAATTCTCTTAAAGCCGGGTCTTGCAGACCGCTGGATTTCAGCCGGGAGATGTGTTCTAGAAATTCCTGGTGTTTTCGTTTTGCTTCTTCTTTTTCATATTGTTCCTGCTGGCATTGGCAGCGGATGATCGGAAACATGATTTTTCCTAAAAATTCTATCTTTTTCTGCCGTGGGGTGTGGCACTTGGAACAGTAGATCAGACCGTCCGTTTCGCTGATATATTCATCTTCTAAAGGCTGCCGGGGAGAAAGGTTCGGCAGTAGGTTTTGTGGTTTTATCATAGGCTTTCATCCTCCTTACATTCATAATGGCGTTTTACTGAATCATTATTTTTCTTCTCTTTATTATTAGGGGACAGTTTTCTGACTGTCTGGCGGACAGAATTCTGTCTGTCAAAGGGACGGTTTTCTGACTGTCTAACAGACAGTTTTTCTTCTGTCTGTGTTGAAAAATCAGCCGGGACTTTTACATAAATCCGGTTGGGATTCCCGGTTCCCTGACGAGCACGACAGATAAGGTCTACTTGTTCCAAAGCACTCAGAGATGTTTTGATGGTTGTCTGGCTTTTGCGAAGTGTTGCTGCCATATCTTCAATGGTGAAATAGGAGAACACATGACCTTTTTTATCAATCCAGCCGTCATTTTTTTGTGATAATCTTGCCCGGTTTAAAAGCACCATATAGAGCAGTTTTGTGGTTTCGGAGAAATCACAGTCCAGAAGAAAACTGGGAAATGCCATATATGGCGGTAGAGTACTGTTTGCAGTAAGAAAGGTTGTCATGCACTCACCTCCCCTCAGATGACGAACACTTATCTATTGCAGTATTTTTCATCTGTAACAGGACTTCCTCTTTGTGTTTTCATAAAAATCCTCCTTTCCGATAATCTTTTGTGCGGATGTTTCGCACAGGATTAGTTTATTGAAAAGAAGGGGGAATGGCATTGAGCCGGGATTGAGTGAGAATTGAGTTACAATGAACTTCAAATATAACAGGAATAGTTACAACGAAAAAACGGGTGTATAATCAGGTTAGTAAATATTATTTATTAATCACATCTATTTATGGATTGACAACAGTGAAAAAATAAAGTAAACTAAAGTTAGTTAAAGCTAATTAAAAAACGGCTTATGTTTAGATAATGGGATAGGTTTATAAAATTATAGAAACGTACATCTGATGTTTTTAATGAAAGCAAGGTGTGCATATTTTTTTCACATGAATTAGTTAAAACTAACTATTGATAAAGAAAACTTACTGGGTAGAGTAGATTCATTTTCAGAAAAGATGTTTAAGGAGAAGTGAAAGAAAATGTCAGAGGAAATGTTAGTATGCCATTGTTCACCTACGTTAGCAGGACTGAAAACGGGAAGTCTTTTTTCATGCCCTTATAGTTCACAAAAGATGATTATAAAAGAAATACGTGAATTTAATCAAAAACTGACACAGAAAGGGATCCGGATTATCCCGGTTCGCATATCAGACAAACGGATGCTGGTTTATGTCTATCGTCCAGAAAAGTTAAAAGAAGATTTTTCTGATGAGAAAACTCAGATCATATTGAAATGTAAGGGATATGATTGTACGAATCTATCACAGTGCATCTGCAGACTGATTCAAAAACTGCAGAGTGACCCAGACTTTCCGCATGAAATAGGTTTATTCTTAGGGTATCCGGCAGAGGATGTAAAAGGATTTATTGAGAATAAGGCGGCCTGCAGCAAATGTTCTGGGTGTTGGAAGGTGTACGGGGATGAACAGGCCGCGAGGATTCTGTTTAAAAAATATAAAAAATGCACAGAAATTTATTGCAGGATATGGAAAAGTGGCGTGGCTGTTGAACAGCTTACGATTACTATATAATCACAAACTTCAGAAAGGAAGGTAAAAATCATGAGTAAAATTGCAGTAGTTTATTGGAGTGGCACAGGAAATACAGAAGCCATGGCAAAGGCAGTACTGGAGGGCGCGAAGGAGAAGGGGGCAGAGGTTGTATTATTAACTCCGGATGAATTTGATGTTTCTATGATGGATTCTTATGATGCGATCGCTTTTGGATGCCCGGCAATGGGAGCAGAAGTATTGGAAGAAGAGGAATTGAACCGATGTTTGCTTCTTGTGAATCAAAACTTTCAGGAAAAAGAATTGCACTGTTTGGCTCTTATGGCTGGGGAGATGGAGAGTGGATGAGAGACTGGGAGACAAGATGCAAAGAGGCGGGAGCTGTCTTGATTTGTGAAAGCGTGATCTGCAATGAAATGCCCGATGATGAGGGGATTCAATCCTGCAAAGCGTTGGGTGAAAATCTGGATTAATAAATATTGGGGGAATGCTGCGAGAAAAGATTTTAATCAGTTAATAGCAGCGTTCCCATAATACGATTTAGAACGCAACCGATGATCAAGAACGGATGATTTTGTAGATATCTGCTATCGGAGCGTTTTATGAATATATTAAAAATGGGAGGTTGGGTATGAGTGTTGTTATTATAGGCGGGCATGATAGAATGGTCTGTCAGTACAAAAAAGTTTGTAAAAGTTTTAATTGTAAAGCGAAAGTCTTTACACAGATGTCTGCAACTTTAAGTAAACAGATTGGGAATCCAGATTTGATTGTACTGTTCACGAATACGGTTTCCCATAAGATGGCCAGGTGTGCAGTGAGGAGGCGGAACGCTGCAATGCGGATGTAGTGAGATGCCATTCAAGTAGCAAAAATGCGTTACAGGAGATTCTTGGAAGTATCTGTATGTAGCGAAATTTTTTTTATATATTAAGAATAGATATTGTTTTGGTGAGTTGATAGAGGTATAGGTTATGTCTTTTTTTTCAAAATACTTGTAAGCCAAAAGGAATCGGCGGCAAAATTATGGTTCATATGATGAATACTGGTCATTCATCTATGGCTGAATGGGGATTTACACATATGGAAATTCAAAGCGATAATGTATGTCTGGATATTGGATGTGGCGGTGGGGCAAATGTCAGAAAGTTATTAGAAAAAAGTCCGTATGGCAGAGTGGTTGGCATTGATCATTCAGAAATCAGTGTAGAAAAAAGCAAAAAAATCAATAAAGCAGGGATAGAAAGTAAGCGTTGTGAAATCCTGCAGGGGGATGTCATGAAACTCCCTTTCAGAGGTGAAACTTTCGATGTAATTACTGCATTTGAAACAATATATTTCTGGCCGGATATTAGTGAGGCTTTTAAGAAGGTATATAAAATTTTGAAAATCGGCGGAACGTTTATGATCTGCAATGAATCAAACGGTGAAAATCCAAAGGATGAAAAGTGGACGAAGATAATACAGGGATGAAGATTTACAATTCTGAGCAAATAGAAAAATCTTTGGAGGATGCCGGTTTTAGAGGAGTAAAAGTAGATAAAACAAAAAAAAGGTTGGATTTGTGTGGTGGTAAAAAAAGTTATGAAAAGCAAAAGAAAACGATGGTATTTATTGTGGTTTGTAGGCGCAGTAATATGGCTGACTAACTTTTTTGACAGTTTCAGAAAAGATGGGGTTGATTTTGTGGTAAGCATGCAACTTTTAGCCGCAATACTCTTCTTTGCTGCAGGTATTGTTGGGCATATTCGATATAAGAAGCACGATAAAAATCAATAATGCAATACTAAATATGGAAAATGAAAAGATTTTAGAAACCGGGAAGTATGAAATTCCCGGTTTTAAAATGCCATTCAATTTATAGTGAGAAGAGAGTTATTTGATATGCTTTTTGAGGGCTTCAAAACTTTCAGAACTAATGACATGTTCTATCCTGCATGCATCTTGTGCGGCAATATCCGGATCAACACCAAGACGTTCTAGCCAGGAAGAAAGAAGAACATGGCGTTCATAAATCTGTGTAGCTATTTCTTTTCCAGATTCAGTTAAATTAATATATCCTTCCGGAGATACCGTTATATGTCCGCTTGTACGCAGTTTCTTCATAGCCACACTTACGCTGGGTTTTTTAAAGTCTAATTCTGTAGCGATGTCCACAGAACGAACAACAGGACGTTTTTTGCTTAATATTAAAATAGTTTCCAGATAGTTTTCACCAGACGAATTTATGTGCATAGCTTGTCACCTCCTATATCATTCGGATTCTTTTATAAAAATTGTATAGTTATTGTATCATGATTCATGGTATTCAGCCAGATATATTTATAAAAGAAAAATAAAAAAGTATTAAATAATTATTGACAACTCACCGGGATTAGAATATACTAACAACGTCAAATGAGAAAAAACATCGAATAGCTGTGAGTAAATTTTAAGTATAATTGTAAAAATGACTATAAGGAGCGAGTGGATATGAATTTAACAGAAGCCAAAGAAGGGGAAGAATATATCATTAAGGAAATTTTGACAGATGATGAAGAACTGACCTCTTTTCTGTTTTCTCTTGGCTGTTACAGTGGTGAACCAATTACAGTGGTTTCTCATCTGAAGGGTGGCTGTGTAGTTTCCATTAAGGATGGGCGTTATAATATTGATACTGATCTGGCGAAAGCCATTTCAATATAATAAAAATAGTAGTTTCCACTATTTTTTTTTTGCACAAAGGTTAGTGCATACTAATAAAGATAAGATGCGTATAATTAAAGACGTCGAAAAGGAGGAGAATTATGAGGATTGCTTTTGCAGGAAATCCCAACAGTGGAAAGACGACCATGTACAATGCACTTACCGGCAGGAATGAACGTGTCGGGAACTGGGCAGGCGTTACGGTCGAAAGAAAAGAAAGTCCGATCAAGAAAGGTTATTATGACGGGACGGAGGAGTTAGTTGCGGTAGATTTGCCGGGCGCTTATTCTATGTCTCCTTTTACATCGGAAGAAAGCATTACCAGCGGATACGTCAAGAATGAGAATCCGGATGTGATCATCAATATCGTGGATGCTACGAATCTGAGCAGAAGCCTGTTTTTTACCACACAGCTTCTGGAACTTGGGATTCCAGTAGTTGTCGCACTGAATAAGAGCGATATCGTTAATAAGAAACAGACAAAAATTGACGAGAAGATTCTGTCTGAAAAGCTGGGCTGTCCGGTAATCAAGACGATTTCCACTTCTTCCGGACATGAAGGACTCAAAGAGACTGTAAATGCTGCGGCTGCATTAAGAGGAAAAGGTCAGAAAGCACCTTATGTGCAGGGGGATATTGATTTCAAAGATAAAACGGCAGTAGAAGCGGCTGACAGAAAGCGTTTTGAGTTTGTGAATGGAATTGTAAAGCAGGTAGAGAAGAGAAAAGTTTTTACAAAGGATAGAAACGTACAGGATAAGATTGACGGTATCATCACACATAAGATTATCGGTATACCGATTTTCGCAGCAGTTATCTTCCTTGTGTTCTACATATCCCAGACAACGCTCGGTACCTGGATCGCAGACTGGCTGGTGGCATGGATCGAGACTTTCCAGGATGGTCGGCGGACTGATGGAAAATGCAAACCCGCTTCTGTATGCACTCCTTGTAGATGGTATCATCGGTGGCGTTGGTGCAGTTGTCGGTTTCCTTCCGCTTGTTATGGTCATGTACTTCTTAATTGCATTATTGGAAGATTGTGGATACATGGCAAGAGCTACAGTAGTTCTGGATCCGATTTTTAAGAGAGTAGGGCTTTCCGGTAAATCTGTCATTCCTATGGTCATTGGTACAGGATGTGCGATTCCGGGCGTATGGCTTGCCGTACAATCCGTAACGAAAGAGAACGTCGTACCACAGCGATGCTTACACCATTTATGCCATGTGGAGCTAAAATCCAGTGATTGCTCTTTTTGCAGGTGCATTCTTTGCGGACGCATGGTGGGTTTCAGCAACTATGTATCTGGTGGGTATTCTCTTAGTTTTGCTTGGAGCTTTACTTGTGAAAAAGATTACAGGACAAAAATACAGAAAATCTTTCTTTATTATTGAACTTCCGGAATATAAGTTTCCAAGCTTGAAAAGGGCATGCGGCTCTATGCTGGAGCGAGGAAAAGCATATATCGTAAAAGCAGGAACGATCATTCTGGTATGCAATACGGTGGTACAGATCATGCAGAGCTTTAACTGGCAGTTCCAGCTTGTAGAAGAAGGTGCAGAAGGGACATCTATTTTGGCATCCATTGCCCATCCGTTTGCGATTTTGTTCATACCGCTTGGATTTGGAGTGTGGCAGCTTGCAGCAGCGGCAGTGACAGGTTTTATCGCAAAAGAAAACGTAGTTGGGACGCTTGCAGTAGTTTACGGTATCACAAACTTAATAGATACAGATGAACTGGCGTTGGTTGGAAGTGGGAATGAAGTAGCAACTGTTATGGGACTGACAAAGGTAGCAGCTCTTGCTTATTTGATGTTTAACCTTTACACACCACCTTGTTTTGCAGCTCTTGGAGCGATGAATTCAGAAATGAAGAGTGGAAAATGGCTGCTTGGAGGAATCTGTCTCCAACTTGCAACGGGGTATACCGTAGCTTTTGGTGTATATCAGATTGGTACATTGATCACAACAGGATCTTTTGGCACCGCATTTATTCCGGGACTTATCGCGGTTATTGTATTTGCTTTGATTATTCTCTGGAGAATCCGTAAGTCAGATAAAGAGTTTGCTTCAGAATACAGCCTGCATTCTGTAAATCATAAAGGATAAAAGTTATAGCAGACGGTGGACAGAGAAGAAGTACTTTGTCCACCATTTTTATTAGAAAAGGATGTGAAATGCTCTATGGAAAATATGATAGCAGTTCTTGTTATTGTAATCTTAGTAGGGAGTGCAGCTGCATATCTTATTAAGGCAAAAAGAAGCGGAGTGAAATGTGTTGGATGTCCAGCGGGAGGAATTGCAGCAGCAAAAATAAAAA
>ENA-OQCP01001205-OQCP01001205.1-human-gut-metagenome-genome-assembly--contig:-NODE-1205-length-10132-cov-2.250375_pt1 | contig 10132 bp, 10 predicted proteins | sample MGYA00242760_ERZ504583 | MGnify/ENA primary metagenome ERZ504583 (study PRJEB26092, sample SAMD00036308) | human gut metagenome | host: Homo sapiens | study: EMG produced TPA metagenomics assembly of...
CTGACAAAGGAAATGAAAGCTGCCGCAAAGCTGCTTGAATTTGAACACGCCGCATATCTGCGTGACAAAATCAAAAAACTGCGTGGTGAAAAATGATAAAGGAAGAGTAAAATGCCAAGAAAGAAAACCACCGATTATGATAATACCAGTATCACAACGCTAAAGGGTGCCGACCGTGTCCGTAAGCGTCCTGCCGTAATTTTCGGCTCGGACGGTATTGACGGCTGTCAGCACTCCGTGTTTGAGATTCTTTCAAACTCAATAGACGAGGCGAGAGAGGGTTACGGTAAAAAAATCACAGTTACACGCTATTCCGATGGCTCAATTGAGGTTGAAGATCACGGCAGAGGAATTCCCGTTGACTACAACGAAAACGAAAAGCGCTATAACTGGGAACTGGTTTTCTGCGAACTCTATGCCGGCGGCAAGTATAATAACAACGAGGGTGAAAGCTACGAATTTTCCCTTGGTATGAACGGCCTCGGTCTTTGTTCAACCCAGTACAGCTCCGAGTATATGGATGTTGATATCCGCCGTGACGGCTACCGATACACTCTCCGTTTTGAAAAAGGCGAGATTGTCGGCAAGCTCAAAAAAGAGCCGTACAGCAAAAAGGATACGGGTACAAAAATTCATTGGAAACCCGACCTCGAAGTCTTTACGGATATCGACATTCAGCCCGAATATTTTCTTGATATAATGAAAAGACAGGCTATTGTCAACGCAGGAATTGAATTTGTTTTCCGCAATCAAAACGGCAAAAGCTTTGATACGACAAGCTATAACTATGTAAACGGTATTGTTGACCATGTTGCCGAGGTAGTCGGTGAAAACGGACTCAGCTCAATTCAGCATTGGGAAACCGAGGTTAAAACTCGTGACCGTGACGATAAGCCCGAATATAAATGTAAAATGGATATCTCGGTTGCATTTTCAAATAAAGTGCATCTTACCGAATACTACCACAACTCAAGCTGGCTTGAACACGGCGGCGCTCCCGATAAGGCGGTGCGGAATGCCTTTGTTTACCAGATTGACAGCTACTTAAAACAAAATAATAAATATAACAAAACCGAAAGCAAAATCAAGTATGACGATGTTGAGGACAGCCTTGTGTGCGTTATTTCGTCTTTTTCAAGTGTTTCATCATATGAAACCAGACCAAAAAGGCGGTTACAAACAAGGGTATTCAGGATGCTATGACTGCATTTCTCCGTCAAAGTCTTGAAGTCTATTTTATTGAAAATCCGCTTGAGGCAGAAAAAATCTGCGAACAGGTGCTTATCAATAAGCGCAGCCGTGAAAATGCTGAGAAAACACGACTTAACATAAAGAAAAAGCTTTCGGGCAATCTCGACATAACAAACCGTGTTGCAAAATTTGTCGATTGCAGAAGTAAAGACACGGAACAGCGTGAACTGTTCATAGTAGAGGGTGATTCTGCTCTCGGTGCCTGTAAACAGGCAAGAAACCCCGATTTTCAGGCAATTATGCCAATCAGAGGTAAAATACTTAACTGCCTTAAAGCCGACTACGATAAGATTTTTAAGAGCGAAATCATTACCGATTTGCTCAAGGTTCTCGGTTGCGGTGTTGAGGTTAAGTCAAAAGCAAACAAGAATCTTTCAAGCTTTGATATGAACGCACTTCGCTGGAGCAAAATTATTCTCTGCACCGATGCCGATGTTGACGGCTTCCAGATCAGAACTCTTTTGCTTACCATGCTTTACAGACTTACACCTACACTCATTGAAGAAGGCAAGGTGTTTATTGCCGAATCGCCTCTTTATGAAATTACATCCAAAAACGATGTTTATTTTGCATACGATGAAGTTGAAAAGGATAAGTTCATTGAACAGCTCGGCAAGGAGAAATTCACAATTCAGCGTTCAAAAGGTCTTGGTGAAAACGAACCCGATATGATGAACCTTACTACAATGAACCCCGAGTCACGCAGACTTATCAAGGTTCTTCCTGCCGATGCAGAACAGACAGCAGAAATTTTTGATGTTCTTCTCGGTGACAATCTTCAGGGAAGAAAAGATTATATAGTAGAACACGGCAACGAATATATTGACCAGCTTGATGTAAGCTGATTGGAGGTGGAAATAAATGGCGAAAAAATCTTCAAAAACTCCCCGCAGGACTTCACCGTCAAAAACTCACGGTGTAATCAACGGTGCGGGTGAAGTAGTGGAACAGCCAATCGTTTCCACTATCAGAGAGAACTATATGCCGTATGCAATGAGCGTAATTCTCTCCCGTGCAATTCCCGAAATCGACGGATTCAAGCCGTCGCACAGAAAGCTCCTGTATATGATGTACAAAATGGGACTTCTGAACGGCGGAAGAACAAAATCGGCAAACATTGTCGGCGCAACAATGAAGCTCAATCCTCACGGCGACTCTGCAATTTATGACACAATGGTTCGTCTTTCAAGGGGCTATGAGGCACTTTTGCATCCGTATGTAGATTCAAAAGGTAATTTCGGTAAATTCTACAGCCGTGACATGGCGTGGGCGGCATCCCGTTATACTGAGGCAAAGCTTGACGCAATCTGCAACGAGCTGTTTCGTGATATAGACAAAGATACCGTAGATTTTGTAGATAACTACGATAATACAATGAAAGAACCGTCACTTTTGCCGGTTGCATTTCCGTCTGTACTTGTAAATGCAAACACAGGTATTGCCGTTGGTATGGCATCAAATATCTGTTCATTCAATCTGCGTGAAATCTGCGAAACAACAGCGGCACTTATCCGTGATCCCGACCATGATATAAAGTCAACTCTGCCGGCTCCTGATTTTACAGGCGGTTGTCAGATTATCTATGATGAAAATGTCATAAATCAAGTCTATGAAACCGGCAGAGGAAGTATCAAACTCCGTGCGAAGTATGTCTATGACAAGTCTGCAAACTGTATAGATATTCTTTCAATCCCGGCTACAACAACTTGTGAGGTTATCATTGAAAAGGTAATTGACCTTGTAAAGCAGGGTAAAGTCAAGGAAATTTCCGATATTCGTGACGAAACAGGTATTGACGGACTTAAAATTACAATTGACCTCAAGCGTGGCATTGATGCCGACAAGCTTATGACAAAGCTTTACCGCTTTACAACACTCGAAGATTCCTATGCCTGCAACTTCAATGTGCTTATTGCAGGTGTTCCGAGAGTCCTCGGTGTAAAGGCGTTGCTTGAAGAATGGATTGCTTTCAGAATTGAGTGCGTCAGAAGAAGAACATATTTTGACCGCAACAAAAAAGCTGACAAGCTTCATCTTTTAAGAGGTCTCGAAAAAATTCTTCTCGATATTGACAAGGCAGTAAAGATTGTCCGTGAAACCGATGAAGAATCCGAGGTTGTGCCAAACCTTATGATAGGATTCGGAATTGACGAAATACAGGCTGAATATGTTGCCGAAATAAAACTTCGTCACCTTAACCGTGAATACATTTTAAAGCGTACAAAAGACCTTGAAGACCTTGAAAAAGAGATTGCCGAGCTTGACGAAATTTTAAAAAGCAAGGCAAGAATCAAGACAATCATTGTCAAAGAACTCAAATCAATTGCCGAGAAATACGGTCAGCCGAGAAAGAGTATCATAATCTATGACGATGTTGCAAAGTATGAGGAAGAGACAGTTGAGATTCCCGATTATCCTGTTAATCTTTTCTTTACAAAAGAGGGATATTTCAAGAAGATTACTCCGCAGTCGCTCAGAATGAGCGGCGAGCAAAAGCTTAAAGACGGTGACGAAATTATTCAGGAGCTTGAGTTCACAAACAACTGCGACCTTTTGTTCTTTACAGACAAGTGTCAGGTGTATAAGGCAAAGGCTGACGATTTTGCACAGACAAAGGCAAGCGTCCTCGGTGATTATGTTGCCGCAAAGCTTGGCTTTGATGAAGGCGAAAATGCTGTGAAAATGGTTGCTACAAAAGATTACAAGGGTATGCTGCTCTTTGCTTTTGAAAACGGCAAGGCGGCAAAAGTTCCGCTTGAATCCTACGCAACAAAGACTAACCGTAAAAAGCTCACGGGCGCATATTCCGACAAATCTCCGCTTGTCGGACTTCTCTATATGCCGAGGACGAAGAGGTTCTTTTCAAGGCGTCATCGGGAAATATGCTCCTTGTTCACACAGGTGCACTCGCCCTCAAAACAACCCGTTCAACACAGGGTGTTGCCGTTCTCAAGCCCAAAAAGGTCACAGACTTTTCAGCATAGAACGCTATAAAGACGGTACTTTTACAAATCCAAAGCGTTACAGAACAGGTTCACTTCCTGCAAGAGGTGCGTTGCCCGTGAACGATGATTCAAAAGACGAACAGCTTTCGCTGATTTGATTTTGAAAAAATTAATAAAAATCTTGTAATATCTCTTGAAAAAGCTGTGTTTATGTGGTATTATAAAACAGTTATTAAAGCAGAATTTGTTTTATTCGTATTTATTAAATGAAAGGAAGATAAAAATGAGCATTTGGGGCATTGTTTTAGGCGTATTGCTCGCAATCGTATCTGTTGCCATTATCGTTGTAATTATCCTTCAGGAGGGTAATCAGCAGGGTATCGGTGCTGTAACAGGTGTTGCCGATTCTTATTTCTCAAAGAATAAGGCTCGTTCGATTGATGCGTTCCTCTCACGCTGGACAAAAGTTTTTGCTGCAATATTCGTAATTTTTGTAATTGCACTTAATGTGCTTTCAAAGTTCGGTGTACTGTAAGCATATTAACTTAATAATCAGCATAAAATTAACCGTCAGGGCAATCCTCTGGCGGTTTTACTTTTTATATGGAGTTGTTAAAAATGCCTTGGTGGGGAATATGTCTGATTATTTTTGTAACATTTATAACTTTCGCAATCTTGCACTTTCTCGGCAAAAACAAGCACCCGTTCAAACGCTCTCTGCTTTCAATGACTTTGGGAGCGGCAACATTGTTTGCGGTCAATCTGACGGGAGCTTTTACGGGCGTAACTTTGCCCATAAGCCTTTTATCACTTTTGGTATCAATAATAGGAGGAATACCCGGAGTAACGCTTATGCTCGGTCTTAATCTTTTTTTCTGAATAATCACAGAAGGGGCGGTCACATCGACAGCCCCTTAATTGTTTGTATGAAATTTTATACAATGCCGTAAAGTTCCTCAAGAGCCTCACCAACAGTTTCTTTGTCTTTGGTCAGGAGTGCAAGCATAATTTTGTACGCTTTTTTCGGATTGTCGAGAAAATTTTTTTTGAGAATAAGAGCCTGTTCCATTTCAGGAGCATAAACATCAAGCTTCATCAAGTCCATATCACCGCCGGACACCGAACATTTAACAGTAAATCCGTTTGAACTTTTTACAATATCAACCTTGTTTTCAATCTCATTTTTCTTTACGGCAAGGAGCTTAACCGCACAAGCGTATGCCTTTTCTTTGATAGAGTACGCAAGAATGCTGTCAAGCTGTTTTGCAATTTCAACACCGTTTTCCGTGAGCGCATATGTTTTGTGTTCATCATCGGCAGGCACAAGGTTACCGTTTGTAACAAGGTCGTCAAAGGCGGAACTTGTTTCAAAATAATTGGCAAGTCCCTGCTTTAGAATTGCCTGTATGACAATTCCTTTGTCTATATTTTCTTTTACAGAATTATACAAATAACATATCAAGGTTTTTATTTCGTTTTTGCTTCTCATTCCACCGGGATTAATACCCTCGTCAAATGTATCGAAAGCCATAAAATCACCTGCTTTTGCTGATAGATTCGTAGTGACAGCTTAATTTGTGCAAAAATAACTTAAATTATATCTGTCTATTGTTATTATAGCACATTATCTTCACAAAAGCAAAGAGGTTGTGCGTATTTATTTTATTCATTATTAAGTAAATTTGCAAGAGTTACACTGTCAAGGTAATTATTGATTAAATTGTCAAGCTGTTGCCAGATAGGATGTGAGGGACACGATTCCATATGATTGCAATGTTCGTGAGTTTTTGAAGTGCAGGGAACAGATGCAAGGTCGCCTTCCGTAAGCCTGAGAATTTCACCGAGTGAATAATCTTTTGGTTCTTTGGTCAGCTTATAGCCGCCGCCCTTTCCTTTTACGCCCTCAAGCAGATTGCGGTCAACAAGGGTTTTGAGTATGCCTTCCATATATTTTTTGGAAATATTCTGTCTTTCTGCAATTTCTTTGAGCGGAATATATCTGTTCTGCCCGTTTTTTGCCCAGATCGACAAGCACATACAGTGTGTAACGACCTTTACTTGAAATCAGCATAAAATTATCCCCTTTTGGCAAGGCTTGCATATTTTGTAAGCCTGTTTTGCTTATATACCTTGATTATATACAAAAAATGATAAAAATGCAATACCAACCCATTGACAAAATGGTTGAAAAGGTTATTATTTTAATTATCCACTCCTTTGGTGGTTGATAATATAACAAGGTGGGATTATGAAATGGCAGACAAATTACTTGATGTAAACGGTTTGACTGTAAGTGTAGAGGAAAAGGAAATTCTGCACGATATAAATCTTAGTATAAACAAAGGTGAAACGCATGTGCTTATGGGACCTAACGGTGCAGGCAAGTCAACGCTCGGATTTGCACTTATGGGCAGTCCTAAATATACGCTTAATTCAGGCGAAATACTTTTTAACGGAAAAAACATTAACGATGAAACACCCGATAAAAGGTCAAAGGACGGAATCTTTCTTTCATTCCAAAGTCCTCTTGAAGTTCCGGGGCTTTCGCTTTCATCATTTATTCGCAACGCTCTTGAAAAGAACCGTGGCAAAAGAATCCGCCTTTGGGACTTTAAAAAAGAACTCAGACAGGCAATGGAGCTTTTGCAGATGGATCCGTCATATTCCGAGCGTGATCTAAATGTCGGCTTTTCAGGCGGAGAAAAGAAAAAAGCAGAAATTTTGCAGATGCTTTTACTCAATCCAAAGCTTGCAATTCTTGACGAAACAGACTCGGGTCTTGATGTTGATGCGGTTCGCACAGTTTCAAAGGGTGTTGAACACTATCAGAAAAACCGTGACGGTGCATTGCTCATCATCACACACAGCACAGGTATTCTCGAATCTCTCAAAGTTGATTATACCCATATTATGGTAAACGGCCATATAGTTAAAACAGGCGACGCATCGTTGATTGATGAAATCAATGAACACGGTTTTGAAAAGTATCTTGAACTTTATGCAGAAAAGTTCTGACGGAGGTATTAAGATGAAAGAAAGAACATATGTCGATGATGTTGACAGAAGTGTCTACGATATCAAAGACGAAGAAAATGATGCCTACCGTATCAAATCAGGTCTTGATGCCTCAATTGTAGAAAAAATTTCAAAGGAAAAGAACGATCCGTGTGGATGCAGAATTTCCGTTTGCAGTCACTTCAAATTTATAATGAACTCAAAGTTCCAAACTGGGGACCGCCCATTGACGGACTTAATATGGACGATATTGCAACCTATGTCCGTCCGAACACAAGAATGACCGCAAAATGGTCGGAAGTCCCCGAAGATATCAAGAATACATTTGAAAGACTCGGTATTCCTCGGGCAGAGAGAAAGTCCCTTGCAGGTGTCGGAGCGCAGTATGATTCCGAGCTGGTGTACCACAATGTTCGTGAAGAGGTTGCCTCACAGGGCGTAGTATATACCGATATGGAAAGTGCGTTAAAGGCGAATATGCCGACATGGTAAAAAAATATTTTATGAAACTTGTCCGTCCGAATGACCACAAATTTGCCGCACTTCACGGTGCAGTATGGTCAGGAGTTCGTTTGTGTATGTTCCGCCGGGAGTATCGGTAGAAATTCCGTTGCAGTCATATTTCAGACTTAATGCACCGGGTGCAGGTCAGTTTGAACACACGCTCATTATCGTTGACGAGGGTGCAGACCTGCATTTTATAGAGGGTTGTTCTGCTCCGAAATATAACATAGCAAATCTTCACGCAGGATGCGTTGAGCTTTTTGTAAAGAAAAATGCAAGGCTCAGATATTCAACAATTGAAAACTGGTCAAAAAATATGTACACCTTAACACCAAAAGAGCACTTGTTGAAGATGGCGGTACTATGGAATGGGTATCGGGTTCATTCGGTTCTCATGTGTCGTATCTTTATCCGATGACAATTTTAAAAGGCGACCGTTCAAGAATGGAGTTTACGGGCATTACATTTGCAGGCAAGGGACAGAACCTTGATACAGGCGCAAAAGTAGTTCATATCGGCAAAGAAACATCTTCGTTTATGAACACAAGGTCAATTTCAAAAGACGGCGGAATCAGCACATTCAGAAGCTCCGTTGTTGTAAACAAATCTGCCGAAAATGCAAAATCTGCCGTTTCGTGTCAGTCACTTATGCTTGATTCAAAGTCACGCTCAGATACTATTCCTGTAATGGATATCAGAACTCCGCACGCAGATATCGGTCACGAGGCAAAAATAGGCAGAATCAGCGATGAGGCTGTATTCTATCTTATGTCAAGAGGTCTTAGTGAAGAGGATGCAAGGGCAATGATAGTCAGCGGTTTTGCAGACAATGTGTCAAAGGAACTTCCGCTTGAATATGCGGTTGAAATGAACAATCTCATTCAACTTGAGATGAAGGCAGTATCGGATAAGGAGGACATTATGGTTGATAATAAAGACTTAACAGTGAACTTTCTTCCATCACCCACTTGGAACCGATTGGGAGTGAATCGGGCAAAAATCCGAAGCGTTCCCGTTGACGGTTGGAACAGTATTCCTGTTCAAAAAGAAATAATCGAAAAATATACAAACAATTCCGATTCGGAAATTTGGAATTCATTTGCAAATATTCAGACAGGTATGGGCGAGGAGATTGACGAAATATCAAAAATATCACAGTCTGAAAAAATCAGAATGTCGGCTGATAAAACAAAAAGCGAAAAGCTGTTTTTTAATTGCAAAAACGGTGAAAACGCTTTTGCAGATGTAGAACTTTACGCTCCCGAAAACACAGAGCTTACCGTATTTATGGCAATGCAGTCAGCGTGGAATGCAAACGGTATTTGTGCCGTAAGAACGAAATTTAAAGCTGAAAAAGGTGCAAAAATAAGACTCGTACAGCTTAATCTCCTTTCGCAAAATTTCCGTTTTATAAACGATGTCGGTGCAGAATGTGAAGATAATGCAACCGCAGAGATATTACAGCTTTTCATCGGCGGAAATGAAACCTATACAGGCACAAAGACAACGCTTTTGGGCAGGCAGAGCAATCTTGATCTCAATGTCGGCTACTATTGCAAGGACGAGCAGTTGCTTGATATGAACTATGTTGCCGAGCATATCGGCAAAAAGACCGTCAGCTCAATGAATGCCGGAGGTGTCTTGAAAGATAAAGCACATAAATTATTCCGTGGTACAATTGATTTTCCGCTCGGCTCATCGGGTGCAAAAGGTGACGAGAACGAAGATGTTCTAATTTTAGGCGAAGATGTAATCAATCAGACCGTACCGCTCATTCTTTGTGCGGAAGAGGATGTTGAGGGCAACCACGGTGCGTCAATCGGCAGACCGTCCGATGATGTGCTTTTCTATCTTGCAAGCAGAGGTCTTGACGAAGAAGAGGCTTGTAACCTTATGGCTCGTGCAAAGCTTGACGCTTTATGCTCAAAAATCGGTGATGAGGAGCTTGAGACGCTTGCAAAATCCTGTCTGGAGGAGGTTACAGGCTATGCAAATGAAAAACTTAAGGAAGATTTTCCGCTTTTACGAGAAAATCCTGTAGTCTATCTCGACAGTGCCGCAACTGCTCAAAGACCTGAATCGGTTATAAATTCGGAAATGGAGTTCTACAAAAAATGCAATGCAAATCCTCTGCGTGGACTTTATGATTTGGGTTTCAAAGCGACCGAGTGTTATGAGCAATCCCGTGAAACAGTCAGAAAGTTTATTAATGCAAGGTCGGAGCGTGAAATAATATTTACACGCAATGCAACCGAAAGCCTCAATCTTGTTGCCTACAGCTACGGAATGAATTTTCTAAAAAAAAGGTGACGAAATTCTTGTCACTGTAATGGAACACCACAGCAACCAGTTGCCATGGAGAGTTGTTGCAGAAAAAACGGGCGCAGCGGTAAAGTACATTGAATGCAACCCTGACG
>ENA-OQCP01001206-OQCP01001206.1-human-gut-metagenome-genome-assembly--contig:-NODE-1206-length-10118-cov-2.351316_pt1 | contig 10118 bp, 9 predicted proteins | sample MGYA00242760_ERZ504583 | MGnify/ENA primary metagenome ERZ504583 (study PRJEB26092, sample SAMD00036308) | human gut metagenome | host: Homo sapiens | study: EMG produced TPA metagenomics assembly of...
TACAAGATTTACAACCCTGGAGAAAATGAAGTCCGCGCGCTGATGATGTTTCTCTTGAGATCAACCAGGGGGAATTTATTGCCATTGTCGGGCATTCCGGTTCTGGTAAATCTACATTTATGAATATGCTCGGCTGTCTTGACACACCTGATTCCGGGGAATATTTTCTGGACGGAAAGATGTCGCCAATCTCTCAGACAATGAACTGTCTGATATCCGCAATCACAAGATTGGCTTCATCTTTCAGGGATTCAATCTGATTCCAAACCTGGATGCACTTGGAAATGTAGAACTTCCGCTGATCTACCGTGGACTTGGAAAACAACAGAGAAAAGAGATTGCCGGGGAAGCTCTATCGAAAGTTGGACTGGAAAATCGTATGGATCACAGACCGAACCAGCTTTCCGGTGGACAGCAGCAGCGTGTCGCTGTAGCCAGAGCAATTGCCGCACAGCCGCCGATCATCCTTGCCGATGAGCCGACCGGTAACCTGGACAGTAAGTCGACTATCGAGATCATGAATATTCTGAAAGACCTTCATGAATCTGGAAGAACAGTTATTATTATTACACATGATGATGAAATTGCCAATCAGGTAGACCGCGTTGTCCGCATTATGGATGGAAAGATTGTGAGTGATAGTGTAAATCAGTAACAATTTAAATGCTTACCCGCACTTAAAGAGAGGGGGCAGTACTTCACGATTTCTCAATCGTTGAATCACTGCCCTCTTTCTATGTTTCTTATTAGATACTTCTTACTGGAATTCTAATTACTTCTATTCACTTTTTATTCAACTGATACAAGCTCAATCTTGAAGTTCAGTTCTTTTCCTGCCATCTCATGGTTTGCATCGAAAGTAATTGTTGTCTCTTCCTTAGCTGTTACCTTTACCGGGAATGGCTGTCCATACTGATTGGACAGATACAGCTGCTGTCCTACTTCAAGATCCTCAGATCCCGGAAGCTCTGCGATCTCTACTGTAAAGATAGCTTCCGGATTCGGCATTCCGTAAGCTTCTTCCGGCATCAGATGGATGTCTACTACCTGACCAACTTCCATATCAGCTACTGCTGCGTCAAATCCTTTGATCATCTGTCCTACACCACATACAAACTCAAGCGGCTCTCCACGGTCATAAGAAGAATCAAATTGAGTTCCGTCATTGAATGTTCCTTTGTAATGTGTACGGCATTTCTTTCCAACATTCTTTCCTTCCATTGTAGTGTGTGATCCGCATCCGCCACCGCAGCTGCTTCCACAAGAATGTCCCTCTTCATGATCTCCGCAGGAATGTCCTTCCTCATGGTGATGATGATCACATGTAGCTCCTCTGGATACAAGCTCACCTTTCAGGTATGCCTCTACTGCCTGATCTGCATCTCCCTGAGCGCCTGAACACAATTCAACGCCGGCCTCTGCAAGTGCTGTCTGAGCTCCGCCACCGATTCCACCACAGATCAGAACATCTACGTTCTGTCCTGCAAGCAGTCCTGCCAGTGCTCCGTGTCCTTCCCCATTAGAACCGATCACTTCACTGGAAACCACCTTATTATCTTCCACTTCATACACTTTGAAAGTCTCTGTCTTTCCAAAATGCTGGAAAATATTTCCGTTGTCATAAGTTACTGCAATTTTCATTGTAAAATCCTCCGTTTCAAAATTCCCTGTCAGACTAGTATAATCCATTACGCAGGTAAAAGCAACCTTTGTGTAGATGCGAAGTTGCTCCTTGTAGTAAGCAGTATTATTGACACAATCTTCATGAGACACTATACTTGTTATAAAACTTACTTCAAACCATCAGAAAGTGAACACAACCATGGAATATGAACACATTACCCATTCCTTTGAACCAATATATAATGAAGACTCCGAGATTCTGATTCTTGGAACTCTTCCTTCTGTAAAATCACGGGAAAATAATTTCTACTACGGACATAAACAAAATCGATTCTGGAAATTGTTGGCGAAGCTTTGTAAAGAAGAAACTCCGCAGACAATTGAGGAGAAAACTTCCATGCTGCTCCGTCACCACATCGCCATCTGGGATGTCATCCAAAGCTGCGACATCAAAGGCTCCAGTGACAGCAGTATCAAAAATGTAACGCCGACCGATCTGAATCAGATTTTAAATCACTGTCAGATTCGACAAATCTATGCAAATGGAAATAAAGCCGGAGCTCTTTATAAGAAATATCAGCAGCCGCTGACCGAAAGAGACATCCTTGTACTCCCTTCCACCAGCCCGGCAAATGCCGCCTGGTCACTGGAGCGTTTGTACGAAAAATGGCGTGTCATTCACTAACCTGTTCTCTTCTCTGCTCAAACACTGCTGCCAGCCTCGGCAGAATCTTGTTGCAAGCCATCGTGTAAGCCGCACCGAATACATTTGCCCCAATACGAAGTGCAACAGCATACGGCATCCCGAATAAGCCGGATGCAATCGACAATGCACCAAATGTATTAAATGCTGTCTGCCATGCATACCCTGCAGAATATCCGACTCCGATTCCTCCGATCATTCCGATGTATGGATACATTGACTCCGGAAGCACCAGATACAGGATAACAAATAACAGACATCCTACTATATTAAATGCAGCTCTCTTACCTGCTCGCTCTCCACAGTCATCCGGAAATGGGAGACAAACAGACATGCTTGCGATTCCCGCCCACATTGCTCTTGGAAGTCCAAGCAATGACATGAACAGCATTGCGCTGGAAACAACCAGTGAAAGACGAATATACCATCTGTTTCTTGCGGAGTTAATATCGAACTCGCGGAACAAATCAAAAAATGATCTTCGATACGGTCTGTTCTTCTGATTCTTATAGAAAATCGCCATACACAATACCATTCCAACCAAAAGGCCAGCCACACGATACAAGTACTCCTGTCCGGTCACATCATATCCCTGGAGAAGAAGATATCCAAGAACAAATGTAGAATGATTGTACATGATCACATTGTGACATCCCAGAATCATAAGAAGCAAAATACATACTATATTAATAAAAAATGCCGGAACCGGTGACACCATATTCGAAAGCTTCGGTCCTGCAATCAATATTCCAAAGATTCCGACGATGGAGCCAATCCGTGCGTTGTACGAATTCCAAAATCTGCCTGTCGAAGAACAAGCACCGCAAGAAGCACTGTAACGCCTACTACACTGTTGTTATTCCCTGTGAAATGACTGTATAAGGAAACCACTGCCACACAAAACGCCATTACAAGATAGACCTTAAAATTATAAATAAGAATGTGTCTACGTCTTTCCTTCTTGTCTTCTGTCGCTTTGATCAGCTGCTTAGATGCAACTGAACTAAGCTGTAACTCCTGATAAAATGTCATATATCTCTTCCTCCCACTGTTATTTTTCTTCAAAATATCAACGAGAAACTATAATACAAATCCATCACGGAGTCAATAAAAACTTTATTAAAATTTTCTGATAAATCGAAATTATTCAAACAATATATAGAATTTATTTTTTAGGCTTTACAAACCGTTCGCTCTATGATAAGATAGTTTGTGTCGAGCGGAAGTGGCGGAATGGCAGACGCGCTAGATTCAGGTTCTAGTGGGAGTTTTATCCTGTGGGAGTTCAAGTCTCCTCTTCCGCATGGTTGAAAAGTACGAGAAAGCCTTATTTTATAAGGATTTCTCGTCTTTTTTTGTTATCTGAAATTTGCCCATTTTGGTTACCTCTGGTTACCTCTGTTATTTTTTCTCTCCCATTCGGGAAATCAATCACATTTTTACGGTTATAATTCTTATCCAATGCACGATCCAGCTGACTGACAATCTCTTCAGGACGTTTTCTGTCATAACAATAATTGTTATAAGTTGTTCTTTCATCCTCATGTCCAATGATCTTTCTGACTGTATTAATATTGATTCCTTCGTCAATCATCGATGAGATCACCGTCTTTCTCACTTTATGAGGACTTCTGTATGGAATATCAAGATACTTACAGTATTTTCTCAAACGACATGCGATTGCATTTTCCGTAATTCTCTTTCCCTGATTCATAAATAAATAAGAACCTGAGCAGCCATTTCTCTCATTCGCAGCCATTGCAAGTTTAATGACCAGCTTCGCTTTTTCAATCAAAGGAATTTCCCTGTCACCGGCATCTGTCTTTGTATGTTCCACAACTTCTCTAGATGTTTTTCTAAATTTCCCATCCGGTCCCTCTGTATAGCAGCTTGTTTCCATATGTTGGATATGAATATGATCCCGGCTCACGTCACTCTCTTTCAGTGCAACCAGTTCTCCCGGACGAACCCCTAGATAAAACTGAAGGATCACTGCTAACGATGTTGTGTTATCCGGATTTTCTTCATACTCTTTCCATGCCTCTTCTATGATTAGCGGCTGTTCGTTTTCCAAATAAACTTGCGTCTCATCTGATTTCTTCTTTTCCTTACGAAACATCTTTGCATTAATCTTGACCTGTGCAAATGGATTGGAATTGATAAAACCTCTGTCAATCGCATACTCCATGCAATGCCTCATGATAAATGACATTGTATAATACTGTTTTTAGTCATGTGATTTGTTTTATCATTCCATGAGCCACTCATCCAACATCAACTTATTGAATTTCTTCAAGGGTATTGTTGCAATTTTAGTTCCTTCGTAAAATCTCGACCATTCTGTAGAATAACGTTTTACCGATGCCGACTTCAAAGTATGAAGCTGAAAATATTGTAACCACATCGGATAGACTGTCGTAAGTGTAATCTCATCCTCTGCATTCTCTTCACAGTAAGTATTTACGATCAGATTTTCCAGTTCCTTTTGTGTACTTCTTTTGACTAATCGCCTATGATCTGCTTTCGTCTCATCATAAAAATGTGTATACCACTTTCCATCCTTTCCTTGCCATATTTTATATTTGTGCGCTTTTAAAATATCTCTTCTTCTCATCATAGCCATTTTCTTCCGCACATCATCTAATGTTATAATACCATTACCGATTGCTTCAGACAATAACTCTTTCACATCCATTTCGTCATATCCCAAAGCTTGCATCACCCTTTTTAATTTTTTTCTGTCAGTTTTACCGATGGCTGATTCTCAAAGGCAAGATTTTAAGGCCTTCATATATAGAAACGTTTCAAGGGCTTATACAACCATCGATACTGAGTTTCAAATAGGTGATAAGAATCTGACGGTGATACTATGATAATTCTTTGATTAGAAAATACAACGATAACTTTTAGGGCAAGATGCGCCCTTGAGTAACTCTAATTTCCTTTTGGAAATCAGGCTACCTGGCAATCTTGATGGGGATTTCGCTCCCCATTCCCTCGAATCTGTATATAACTGTTAAACATAAGTGATGTTTACGCCATCTAACATATACCCAAATAGATTATTCCAAAAATTAGGGAATTTTGAAAATATAGATGGAACGCATCTGCCTACGTGAAATTAATTCTACGCTAAAAGTATAATTTCAAAAAAACGCCTCCCGGCTATTTCAACCCGAGAGGCAATTTCTAAAAGAAGGGATGAAAGAAAACTAAACTATTCAACTTTTTCTTGTAATATATAAATTCTTGATTCAAAATCAGTGCATGGCGTTACATTTCCCGGAACTTGCCCTGCTGTTACATCTGTCGTGATCAGTCCCCAATTCATCAACTCATCTCCATAATTCTCTGTATTTGCTGATAAATTCTTATAAAGTTTATTTGGATCAAGTCCCTGCAGCTTTATTCTGCTGTATGGCATATTCACACCATTTAATACACGGTAATATCCTACAAGTGCTGTTGTTTTCTCTTCATTGACTACCATCCAAATAGTTTCATTTCCTTCAAATGGACTTTTCAATCTATAAAATGTTCCAAACTGTATCAACTGACGATACTTTTTCATAAATAGGATTTGTGCCTTTACCTCTTCAATTTCAAAATCAGATAATTTATTCAAATCCAACTCGTAACCAAATGTTCCAAAATAGGCTACATTTGCTCTTGTATGTAACGGTGTATTTCGAAAAACCTGATGATTCGGTATTACAGAAACATGACTTCCCATACTACTGATTGGATAACACATCGACGTTCCATATTGAATTTTCAGTCTTTCAATTGCATCAGAATCATCGCTTGTCCATCCTTGTGGTGCATAATAAAGCATTCCCGGATCAAAGCGTCCTCCCCCACTTGCACAAGACTCAAATAAGATTTTTGGAAATTCAGAGGTTAATCTTTCATACAGGTCATACACTCCAAGTATATAACGATGGAAGATTTCTCCCTGCCGTTCTGCTGGATAAGCAATACTATAACATTCTGTAATACTTCTGTTCATATCCCATTTTATGTATGAGATTTTTGCTTTTGAAAGAATCTTTGAAATCATCGTATAAATATAATCAACAATCTCTTTTCTTGAAAATCTAATACATATTGATTACGTCCATGTGAATTCGTTCTTCCTGGTGTTTGTACAATCCAATCCGGATGTTGACGATACAGATCTGAATCCTTATTCACCATCTCTGGTTCGATCCATAAACCAAATTGCATACCAAGATTTTCTATACGCTCTGCAAGACCTTCAATTCCATTCGGAAGTAACTCTTTGTTTACTATCCAATCTCCCAAACCAGCTCGATCGTTTCTACGTTTACCAAACCATCCATCATCGAGAACAAATAATTCAATGCCACATTCTTTTGCTTTCTCTGCAATTTTTTACCAACCGTTCTTCAGTAAAATCAAAATACGTTGCTTCCCAATTATTATTCAATATTGGTCTTACACGATCACGCCAATATCCTCGCGCAAGACGTTTTGCATATAATTTATGGAAGTTCTGACTCATCTCATTAAGTCCATTATCCGAATAAAGCATCACCGCTTCCGGTGTCTGAAAACTGTCTCCTGATTCTAATTTCCAGTCAAATCCATTTGGATTAATCCCTACTGTAATTCGTGTCACATCATGTGTATCTACTTCTGCCTGGATTCTAAAATTCCCACTATAAATGAAACTAAATCCGATTGCCTCTCCCATAGATTCATCTGTATTTTTTCTTTTAAGAACCATAAACGGATTCTGTTCATGTGAAGAATTTCCACGCATACTATCAATTGCTGTGATTCCCTGTTCCAAAGTCCTCATCTTCACATGTCGCTCTCTAGCCCATGCACCAGACAGTTGCATCCAAACATAATCTTTATCCGGAAGATCCAAATTCAAACTCATTGCTGTAAGCAAATGTACCGGCATTTCTCCCGTATTTTTTATACGGACACTTCTTGCAATTGCACCGTATTCAGAAAAAATAGTATACAGCAACTCCACTACAACCCCTGTAAGAGAATCTTTCAAAAAGATCCTAAGTGTCATTGCTTCTTCTTCAGACTCTGCGTAAATAGCTGGAAGTCCTTGAAGTTTTGGCTTTCCTGGTACAATCTCATATCCATTATATTTAAAATCTGAGATTCTGCTTCCATTTTTCTGTAATATTTCAATTGCAGGATGACGATAATCCGTTGTCCCATATACTGGATATTCCTGTCGAATATGTTCCAATGAGAAACTTTTATCCCCTCATATACATACGAGGTCATCGGACGTTCTATTTTCTCCACCAGATAAGAAAAATCCTTCTTATCATGGATTTTCTTTCCGAAATAAATCTGTCCCATATGTCCGTTTTCTAATACGCACATAATATAGCTTATCTGATCATTATATAAATGAAATGTCTTTGTCTCTTTATGAAATACAATATTTCTCATATATATTTTCCCTTGTTATTGGTATTTTGCAACAATCTTCTGCATTAAATCCCATTTCTTTTCCATGTCTGCAACAAGCTTAAATTGTGTTCGACATCTATCAAGATTATGGTCTTCTCTATGAATCTTAAAATAATGATCTCCTTCCAGATAATCCGTCAGGAATCGTATTCCGCATTCAAAAGTCATCACCTTAGCTCCCATTGGCAAAAGTTCTATTTCTTTTGTTGTCAATTGTTCTCTACATTCTTCAAGAAAACCTTTCGTATAAAGTTCAAATAACACTCCATACTACAAGTAACCTTCTCTAAATCTTTTCATCCTCTGCTGCTGTACTCGCACCAAAGCGAATAGAATCGCCAAAATCATTCATCGCCAGTCCTGGCATAATCGTATCTAAATCTATTACACAGAGTCCTTTTCCTGTAGCGTAATCTATCATAATATTATTTAACTTTGTATCATTATGTGTTACTCGTAATGGGATCTCACCTTTTGCCAATAGTTTTCCAAAAACACTTGATATTTCTTCACGCTCAAGGACAAACCGAATCTCCTTTTGTACTTTTGCTGCACGGCCAAAGCTATCTTTTTCAACAGCCTCCTTAAATGCAATCAATCTAGATTCTGTATCATGAAATCCCTTAATTGTTTCATTCAGTGTTTCTGCTGGATAATTTGACAATAATTTTTGAAAATGTCCAAATGCTACTGCGCTTTCATAAAAATCTTTCGGATTTTCTACAAGATCATAGCTTGTTGCATCTGTGATATACTTATAAGATCTCCAGTACTCTCCTTTGGAATCCACAAAATAATATTTTTCATCTTTTGCCGGAATCAAATTTAATGTTTCTCTCTCTGGATCTCCTCCATTTTTCTTTATTATTTTCTTTAAGTATGTTGTGACGCCTTCAATATTCTGCATTAATTCAACTGGGTTAGTAAAAATCTCCTGATTCACTCTTTGCAAAATCACTCTTATTGATCCCATTTTTCCAATCTCATACGTCAACAAATAAGTGTCATTGATATGTCCACTTCCATAGGGCTTGATACTAATAAGATTACCTTCAAACTGAAATCCATTAATTGCTTCTTTCAACTGTTCTTCTGATACTCTATTCATCACTTACTCCCTTCCCATAAATGCTGAGGATAAATCCCTTCATCATTTTATAGTTTTCAATTTCTATTTTGTCTCGTAGGCGCTGTATTCTTCAAAATCAATCACAGTTTTTCTAATTCTGGCTTCTTCAGCTGCAAGAGCCATCAAATGACTTGCCACAGAAACTGACGCATCTGTTTTTCCTGTTTTTCCTTCTCCAACCATACGAACAAACTCGCGCATCATACTCATATCACTTCCGCTATGTCCCTTTGAAGGTGTATGAAGTTGAATCAAATCATTTGTTCCACTTACAAAATCTATGATTTCTATTGTTCCTGCCTCCATATCACCTTTTAATTCGCCTTTAGTTCCCATAATTCGAATTCTTCTTGCGCACTGGTTTGTAAACGCTGTCATCAAAAATGAAGCTGTAACTTGATTTTCAAATTCGATATCTACTGTCTGATGATCCACAACTGTATTATCAGAATGGAACACGCATCTTCCATAAGGTCCTTTCTTTAACTCCTTTAGGACATGTTCTGAATCTGCCTGATCAGTTACTGCATATACAAGTCCGTCTTCCACAGCTTTCGGATGTTCTAAGTAAAAACGTGGTGCATAAAACGGACATTTATCTCTATGTTCACATCCGTCCATGCAATATCTCGGTGCATTTACAGGTGCATTTTCTTCTGTAAAATATGTAAGTTCTCCAAAAGAACTGATTTTTTTACACTTACTATCAGCTAACCATAACATAATATCCATATCATGACAGCATTTCTGCAATATCATTGGACTTGATTCTTCTTTATTTCTCCAATTTCCTCTCACAAAGCTATGTGCATGATGCCAATATCCTACTTCCTCAATATGCTGAATTGACATCATTCTTCCAATTCTTTCCTCGTCTAAAATTTCTTTTATTTTTGAGAAAAAAGGTGAGTAGCGCAAAACATGACATACCGATAATATTCGATTATATTTCTTTGCCATTGCTCCCATTTTTACAATTTCGTCTTTATTTGGAGACATCGGTTTTTCACATAAAACATGATATCCTTTTTGCAATGCCATAGTAACCGGTTCATAGTGCATTTTATCCTGTGTACAAATCATAGCACAATCTGCAATTTTGTCTTGTTGTAATAATTCTTCATATGATTCATACTGTAGCTCTTTTGGAATATTATGTTTTGCCGCAAAAAGTTCTCTACGTTCTTGGTCTGG
>ENA-OQCP01001207-OQCP01001207.1-human-gut-metagenome-genome-assembly--contig:-NODE-1207-length-10112-cov-2.095343_pt1 | contig 10112 bp, 16 predicted proteins | sample MGYA00242760_ERZ504583 | MGnify/ENA primary metagenome ERZ504583 (study PRJEB26092, sample SAMD00036308) | human gut metagenome | host: Homo sapiens | study: EMG produced TPA metagenomics assembly of...
CACTATATGGGTACTAAAATTGGTCATATTACACAGCTATATGAACTACAAATGCTGGATGTTTATACAAAATACTGAACTTTTGACCCCTGTTGGCACAAAATTGGCACAACTTTTTCAGAAGTTATGAGGAAATGGCGGAAAACAGGAGAAAACAACAAAAATCCATGAGTTTATCATTAACGTCTGAAACTGCTGTTGAGTACACTATCTGACCCGCTAATGACACCTACATCATAACGGTTTGTTGAGTCATGAAAAATAGAGAAAAACAGATGATTTCTACTTCATAAAACAGCTGTTGAGTAGAGCATGAATGGTGATGATAATTACATGTTTTGAGTGGTTAAAGTGAATGTTTTGTTCACAACGAACAATGAATGGTGAGAATTGGACTGAATGATATATATAGTTTTAACAAAACTCATGTGCCGACAGGGTTCGATTCAACAATCCAACACTTAGAAAAAACATCATTGCAGGGTATACGGGGTTCGACCGTACAAATCAACACTTCGGCTATAGAGAAATAGAAACGAGTGTACTCAACGGATGTTTTATGGAGTAGAAACATGATTGCTGGGGTAATCGGATACGACAGTATAAGAAAACACTTAGCCGAGTGTGGTTATCACACAGTGGAAATTAGAGAGAAATGCCATCCATATGGATGTGTACATAGAAAATTAGAGGATATGCCCGATGAGGCCGGAGGAGTAAATAACATGAAGAATTACAAAATCGCCGTTGCGGGTACTGGTTATGTGGGATTATCCATTGCCACCTTGCTTTCCCAGCACCACCAGGTAACCGCAGTTGATATTGTTCCGGAGAAGTTGAGATGATCAATAATCGCAAGTCTCCGATTCAGGATGATTATATTGAAAAATACCTTGCAGAGAAAGAATTGAACCTGACCGCAACTCTGGATGCAAAGGCTGCATACTCTGATGCGGACTTTGTTGTAATAGCGGCCCCTACGAACTACGATAGCCACACCCAGCACTTTGACACATCTGCAGTCGAAGCTGTGATCAAGCTGGTCATGGAATATAACCCGAACGCCATCATGGTCATCAAGTCCACGATCCTGTGGGCTACACCGCATCCGTGCGTGAGAAGTTCAACAGCAGGAACATCATCTTCAGCCCGGAATTTTTAAGAGAAAGCAAAGCACTGTACGACAATCTTTATCCTTCTCGTATCATCGTTGGCACTGATTTGGAAGACGAAAGATTAGTAGAAGCAGCACACGAGTTTGCTGGTCTGCTGCAGGAAGGTGCTATCAAGGAGAACATAGACACTCTGTTTATGGGCTTCACCGAGGCAGAGGCAGTCAAATTGTTTGCCAATACATATCTGGCCCTGCGCGTGGCTTACTTTAACGAACTGGACACCTATGCAGAGAGCAAGGGCTTGAACACCCAGCAGATTATCGACGGTGTATGCCTTGACCCTCGTATTGGTAGACACTACAACAATCCGTCCTTTGGCTACGGCGGATACTGCCTGCCGAAGGATACCAAGCAGCTGCTGGCTAACTATGCAGATGTGCCGGAGAACCTGATCGAGGCTATTGTCGAGAGTAACAGAACTCGTAAAGACTTCATCGCCGACCGCGTTCTAAAGCTGGCTGGTTATTATGGTTATGACGAGGATAACGAGTACGATAAGGAACAGGAAAAATCTGTGACCATCGGTGTGTACCGCCTGACCATGAAGAGCAACAGCGATAACTTCCGTCAGAGTTCTATTCAGGGTGTCATGAAGCGTATCAAGGCCAAGGTGCAACGGTTGTGATTTATGAGCCGACTCTGAAAGATGGCGAGACATTCTTCGGATCAGTAGTGGTTAATGATCTGGCTAAGTTCAAGGAAATGAGCCATGCCATCATCGCAAATCGGTATAGTAAAGATCTTGATGATGTGAAAGAAAAAGTTTATACGAGAGATATTTTCCAGAGAGATTAAGAGATAGATGAGGGAATAAAAGATGGATATCAAAAAAGAATACGAGCGTTGGTTGGAAAACGCAACAGCAGATGCAGACGTTGCCGCTGAACTGAAAACGCTAGATGATACAAAAATTGAGGATGCTTTTTACCGTGACCTCGCCTTTGGCACGGGTGGTCTGCGTGGTGTCATCGGTGCAGGCACCAACCGCATGAACATCTATACTGTGGCAAAAGCTTCTCAGGGTTTGGCTGACTATTTGAAGAAGAACTTTGCAGAGCCGTCTGTAGCAATCGGCTATGACAGCCGTATCAAGAGCGATGTGTTCGCCAAGGTTGCCGCAGGCGTGTTTGCTGCCAATGGCGTTAAGGTCAATATCTGGACTGTCCTGATGCCGGTGCCGACTGTGTCTTTTGCGACCCGGTATCTGCACACCTCTGCTGGCGTGATGGTCACTGCTTCTCACAATCCCAGCAAATACAATGGCTACAAGGTTTATGGTGCAGATGGCTGCCAGATCACGACCGAAGCTGCCGCCGAAATTTTGGCTGAGATTGAAAAACTGGACATCTTTGCAGATGTAAAGCACAGCAATTTTGAAGCGGGTCTTGCAAACGGTAGTATCAAATACATCCCGGATGAGGTCTGTACTGCCTTTGTGAATGAGGTCAAGAATCAATCTGTTCTGTTTGGTGAAGAGGTCAATAAAAATGTTGCCATCGTTTACAGTCCTCTGAACGGTACAGGTCTGAAGCCTGTGACCCGTACCCTGAAAGAGATGGGCTACACCAATATTACGGTGGTCAAGGAGCAGGAGCAGCCGGATGGCAATTTCCCGACCTGCCCGTACCCGAACCCGGAGATCAAGGAAGCAATGGCACTGGGTATGGAATATGCCAAGAAGTGCAACGCTGACCTGTTGCTGGCAACTGACCCGGATTGTGACCGTGTAGGTATTGCCGTTAAAAACAAAGCAGGCGAGTATGAACTGCTGTCTGGTAACCAGACTGGTATGCTGCTGCTGGACTACATTTGTAGCCAGCGTATGAAGCATGGCAAGATGCCTGCTGACCCTGTGATGGTTAAAACTATCGTCACGATGGATATGGGTGAGCAGATTGCTACTAACTATGGCCTGCGCACCATCAATGTGCTGACTGGTTTTAAGTTCATCGGTGAGCAGATCGGCAAGCTGGAGCAACAGGGCAAGGCTGACAGTTATGTGTTTGGTTTTGAGGAAAGCTATGGCTATCTGACCGGTTCCTATGTTCGTGACAAGGACGGCGTGGACGGTGCCTACATGATCTGCGAAATGTTCAGCTACTATGCGACCAAGGGCATCAGCCTGCTGGATAAGCTGGACGAGCTGTACAAGACCTACGGCTACTGCCTGAATACCCTGCACAGCTACGAGTTTGATGGCAGTGCAGGTTTTGCCAAGATGCAGAGCATCATGCAGGCATTCCGCGGCGGCATTAAAGAGTTTGGCAGCAAGAAGGTCGTTAAGCTGCTGGACTATGCGCCGGGTCTGGATGGTCTGCCCAAGTCTGATGTGTTGAAGTTCCTGCTAGAAGATAACTGTTCCATTGTGGTGCGTCCTTCCGGTACGGAACCGAAACTCAAGACCTATATCTCTGTCAGCGCAGAGAATAAAGAAGCGGCCGAAAAGGTGGAAGCAGAGATTCGTAAGAGTGCTGAAGAATTCTTGAAGTAAAGATAGAGGAGAAAAAATTATGAATATTATTTTACTTTCCGGTGGTTCTGGTAAGCGTCTTTGGCCCCTTTCCAATGATGTACGTAGTAAGCAGTTCATCAAGCTGTTCAAGAATAATGATGAGTACGAGTCTATGGTGCAGCGTGTGTATCGCCAGATTACCACGGTGGATGCTGATGCAAAGATTACTATTGCAACGAGCAAATCGCAGGCAAGCGCCATAAAGAATCAGTTAGGTGAAAAGGCTTCTATTTGTGTAGAGCCTTGCCGCCGCGATACGTTCCCGGCCATCGCACTGGCTGCAGCCTATCTCCACGATGAACTGGGCGTTGATGAGAATGAAGCTGTTGTTGTCTGCCCGGTTGACCCTTATGTAGATAATACCTATTACGAAGCTGTTAAGACTCTGCAGGAACTGGCAGAGCAGGGTGACGCAAATCTGACTCTGATGGGCATTGAACCGACCTATCCTAGTGAGAAGTACGGTTACATTATTCCTGAAAGCGGCGAAAACGTCAGCAAGGTTAAGGAATTCAAGGAAAAGCCGGATGTGGAAACGGCCAAGAAGTATCTGGCTCAGAGTGCACTGTGGAATGCCGGCATCTTTGCATTTAAGCTAGGGTATCTACTGGACAAAGCACATAGCATGATCGACTTTGAAGATTATCGCGATCTGTTTAATAAGTACGATACTCTGACTAAGATCAGCTTTGACTATGCTGTAGTTGAGAAAGAGTCCAGCATTCAGGTTCTGCGTTACAGCGGTGACTGGAAGGATGTCGGCACTTGGAACATGATGGCAGAGGTCATGGCAGATAAGACCAAGGGCAAGGCCATTCTGGACGAAACTTGTGAGAATACTAATGTGGTGAATGAGCTGAATATCCCGATTCTCTGCATGGGTTGCAAGGATATGATTGTTGCCGCCAGTGGTGATGGTATCTTAATCGCTGATAAAGAACGCAGCGGTTATATGAAGCCTTATGTGGAAAAAATCGAAACCGAGGCAATGTATGCTGAGAAGTCTTGGGGTACTTATACAGTTATCGATGTTCAGCTGGTTCTATGACAGTCAAGGTTTCCATGAGAGCTGGCGAGCATATGACTTACCATATGCATAACTACCGCGAGGAAGTATGGACTGTAGTTTCTGGTAAAGGTAAGGCAATCGTTGACGGCATGGAGCAGGTACTCCGCACTGGTGATGTAATTACTATTGCGGCAGGTTGCAAGCATACAGTGGAGGCTATTACGGCACTGGATATGATTGAAGTACAGCTTGGAGAAGAAATCAGCGTTGCAGATAAGATTAAATTTCCGATGGAATAAAAAACAGTGGGAGACAGAGTAATGGAAATCATGAAATTGATTCCGACGGGTAAAGATTATTTGTGGGGTGGTACTCGACTTCGGGAAGAATATGGTAAAGAGATTGATTTAACACCATTGGCAGAAACTTGGGAGTGTTAAGTTCATCCAGATGGCCCAATCTATGTGGCAAATGGTACATATAAAGGAAAAACACTGGCTGAAGTGTTGAAAGCACATTCTGAATACCTTGGAACAAAAGTAGAAAACGGTGAACTTCCAGTATTGGTTAAGTTTATCGATGCCAAGAAAGATCTCTCAGTTCAAGTTCATCCAAGCGATGAATATGCAAGAGAGCATGAAGGTGACAATGGCAAGACCGAGATGTGGTATGTCATTGATGCTGATGAGGGTGCAAGTCTTATATATGGCTTTCAGCATGAGGTGACGGAGAAAATTCTCCGAAAGGCAGTTGAAACAGGAACACCGGATAAGCACTTGCAAAAAGTTCCAGTCCACAAGGGCGATACCTACTTTGTTCCGGCGGGGACTGTGCACGGTATTGGCAAGGGTATTTTGGTAGCAGAAATTCAGGAAAGCTCCAATGTACCTACCGTGTCTACGATTATGAGCGTGTGGACAAGAACGGTAAAAAACGGGAACTGCATTTCGATAAAGCTGTGCAGGTTATGAACATGAAGGTCGCACCGGATGTGAGTCAGAAACCGAGAATGGTGAAGTATTATTCTGGTTGCTCTCGTGAATTGCTCTGCCGTTGCAAGTACTTTGAAACGGAGCGGATTCAGGTCACAAAGGGCTTTGCTTTTTCCGTGATGGACACTTCTTTTCAGGTGTTGATGTGCCTTGATGGATATGGAGAAGTACAGACGATGGATGCGGAGCAGAAGCCGATGCGATTCAGCAAGGGAGAAACACTGTTTTTGCCTGCAGGATTGGGCAGATGCTTGGTCGTTGGTGATGCAGAATTGATTAAAGTTCGGTGCTAATAGGCTTGTAGTGAGGATGAATAAATGTCAAGAATGAAGTTTATGAATACAGAGATTGATAACTTGACAATGCAGGAAACGCTGCAGGCTATTGATCGGCTGATTCAAGAGGATAGAAGTGCATATGTGGTAACCCCGAACGTGGATCACATTGTACAGCTTGAAACAAGTAAAGAATTACAGGCGGTTTATGAGAATGCGTCATTGATTCTGACGGATGGCAAACCACTGTTGTGGATCGCCAAATGGTATGGAACACCGATTAAAGAGAAAATTTCAGGATCGGATTTGTTCCCACTCTTGTGTGATATGGCTGCGAAAAAAGGATATAAGATGTTTTTTTTAGGTGCGGCTGAAGGTGTAGCTGCAAAAGCGGCGGAAAACCTAGCAAATAAATTTAAAGGATTACAGGTTGTTGGTACATATTCTCCACCATTCGGGTTTGAAAAAAATCAGGATGAGATGGATAAAATTAAATCCATGATAAAAGAGGCTGCCCCGCACATTTTGATTGTTGGTCTAGGCTGCCCGAAACAGGAAAAGTTCATGTACCACCACTGTAAAGAACTCGGAGTACCAATTTCCTTTGGATTGGGTCGCCAGCTTTGACTTTGAGAACAGGTAATATCAAAAGAGCACCTCGTTGGATGTCCAATCATGGCTTAGAGTGGCTTTTTAGAATAACACAAGATCCAAAGCGCATGGCAAAACGCTACCTGGTAGATGATCGAAAGATTCTTGGTTTAGCAATTAAGTATAGAAAATAGGTGGATAAATGGACTTAGTAACAATAATCACACCCGTTTATAATGGCGAAAAATACTTGCAACGCTATTTTGCGCAGATAAATGCGATTGGGTATAAAAATTTACAGATAATCGTTGTTAACGATGGAAGTAAAGATGAAACATCAGAAATCGTACAAAAATATGCAGAGGAAGATAGCAGAATAGAATTCATCGATAAAAAAGTGAATGAGGGTGTCAGCAGCGCAAGAAATGATGCATTAAAAAGGGCCAAAGGAACGTTTTGTTTCTTTTTCGATTGTGATGATACTTTTGATGCACAAATTGTTGAAAAATGCGTAGCGAAAGTAAAATCTGATACAGACACTGTTTGCTATAATTATGCATCAGTACGCAGAAATGGAAGCGTAGCTGAACATAAGTTTTCCTATTTGAAACGTCAATATAATAAAAAGGAAATTCTGGAACAGGTACTGCCAAATTCCTTTGGAACATCGATAGCAGATTTAAAGGGATACCTTTCAGGCAAGCGAGGAATGCGCCAGGGAAAGGAACTAAATGGGCCATGGCGTATGATGTATTCACTTAAGATAATCCGAGAGGAAAATATCTTTTTCCGAAAAGATTTGCGTGTTGGTGAAGACACGATTTTCACTAACAAATATCTGGCAGTAGCGGATGTGATTTATACGATAGATGAGCCGCTGTATTATCTCCACAACAACGACGGGTCAGCGATAGAAGCATATAATCTTGATGTCAATCGAATGATTTCAGGGAAGTTGCAGCTTATCCGAGCGAAAGATGAATTAAGTAATGAACTGCAACAGATGGGCATGGATACATATGAGCTGTGGGGGGGAGTACATTACTTTCTTCCGTTCAAATTGGCTATGCTCTAGCGAAGGATAAAAAATTATCAATTGCTGAAAAATGTAAGGCTTTGAAAAGTTACCATTTGAATTCTATAGTTAGGAACCAATGGAACCGTCTGAAAACAAAAGATATTATTGAAACAAAAAGCATTAAGGCAATTCCGGTTTTCTTATTAAAAATAAACTGGATAGCTATTACAGAATTGATGCTCATCCTGTTTTGTAAAATGGGATTTAAAATCAGCTGAGAAAGGGCAGAGATGAAAGTATTAATAGATTTGACTTCTCTTGCAGATAACTTTTCTGGAATTGAGCGATTTGCACTTAGTATTACGAAAGAATTGATTTCGGATCAGAGCAGAAGTGATATTGAATATATACTCGTTTTCAAAAATGAGATACATAAAGATTTTTCTGCGGAGCAGAACAATGTTAGAAAAATTATTGTAAGAGGAAAGAATAAACTGATTTTTAATCAGTTGCAGTTACCATTAAAACTAACAACTATAAAAGCAGATTACTACTTTTTTCCGGCGTTCCCAGCACCATTTTTCTTTTTTAACAGAAATGCAATAAGTGCAATTCATGATGTTGGGTGTTGGGATTGTCCAAGTAAAAATAAAAGGTACATGACTCTCTATTTTAAGCTCATGTACAGAAAAGCTGCGCTTGGGCATAAGAAAGTCGTTACGGTGTCGCAGTTCTCTAAGGATAGAATTTCAAAGATTTTGAAAAAAAATCCTGAAGAGATTGCCGTTATTTATGATGGTTTATCGGATTGCTTTGCGAACTTTTACTATGATAAAGAACAAGACATGAAGCAAAAGAGCCTACGGACTTCCAGAAGGGTATATTCTCTGTCTCTCGACATTAGAGCCGAGAAAGAATATGAGACTTTTGGTAGAGGCATTTAGTGAACTGATTAAAGAAAAGAAAATTAATACCAACCTAGTTCTAGCCGGAAGAAAAGGCTGGTTGATGGATGATTTGCTTTCCAATCTGGATAAAGAAATTGTTAATCGAATTCATTTCACTGGATTTGTGGATGATGACTTATTGCCGTATGTGTATAGGAATGCACAGGTATTCGTTTTCCCTCAGTATATGAGGGATTCGGGTGCCTCCAATCGAAGCGATGTCTATGGGAATTCCGGTAATCTCCTCGGATGCAGCTTCATTACCAGAGGTTTTGGGTAACGCAGCTTATTATTTTGAAAATCGCAATTTGAAAGATTTGAAGAAACAGATTGTAACCGTCATGAATCTTCCAGAGGAGAAAATTGATATGACGAAAAAGGCTGGGGTTGAACAAGCACAGTTATTTAGTTGGAAAACCGAGGCCTTGAAGCTAAGAGATACTTTGTTTGTATGATGGGGGATGAGTAAATGCGAATTGGCATAGATGCAAGACCTTTAATTTCAGAATCCCCTTCTGGAATTGGTATTTATTTACTGGAGATACTAAGAAATTTTGAGAAAAATGAAAACACTACATATATTCTTTACACAAACGAGCCGATCAGAAATCAAGATCCAGTGCTTGCTGGATTTGAGAAGCGTGTAGTTAGTGGAAAAATTGGAACGTTCACTGTATGTTTTGGTTTAGATAAAGCATTAAAGGCGGATAAAATAGACGAATTTTGGGGGACAGAACATATGCTGCCCCTTTTTGTACATGGTGTAAAAAAGGTCTTAACCGTACATGATTTGGCACTGTTGATTGATCCAAAATGGGGGAGCAGGAAAAAATGCCATTATGCAAAATATTTTCTGCCGTCTTTCTTGTAAACGGGCAGACAAGATAATCGCAGTTTCAGAAGCTACGAAAAAGGATATTGTTTCATTATTATCAATTGACGCAAGTAGAATTACGGCAATTCTAAATGGGGGGGTACGGCGAGTATATAACTCCCTCTGATGAAGAATGCAGAAAAATTAAGAAGAGATTTGAAATAGAAACCGAGCCATTCTTTGCGTATACTGGTAATATTGAGCCAAGAAAAAATATTGTTACGATTTTAAAGGCGTTTGAAATAGCTTGTGACAGGTTGGATAAAACTATATCGCTTGTTTTAGCAGGAAAATTGAGTTGGAGAACACAGCCTATTATAGAAGCGATAGAGCAAAATAAATACAAAGATCGAATTCATCTGCCGGGATATATTTCAGAAGAAGAAAAGAAATACCTAATGCACAATGCATGCGCATTTGTATTCCCATCTAATTATGGAGGGGTTTGGAATTCCGATAGTAGAAGCAATGTCTTGTGGTGGCATAGTTATTACTGCGGACAATTCCTCTCTAAAAAGAAGTTGGCGGAAAGCTGCTTTTTATGTACAAAAAACAGATGAGTGTCGCAATTGGCAGATAGAATGGTGCAGTGCTTTAATCTGTCAGATGCCGAAAGAAAGAAATTAACGGTGGATGGAGAAAGCTGGGCAGCACAATTTAGTTGGGAAAAGTGTGCCCATGAAACACAAGCAGTGTTAGAGCAAGGTTAAAAACAAATC
>ENA-OQCP01001208-OQCP01001208.1-human-gut-metagenome-genome-assembly--contig:-NODE-1208-length-10098-cov-2.640959_pt1 | contig 10098 bp, 11 predicted proteins | sample MGYA00242760_ERZ504583 | MGnify/ENA primary metagenome ERZ504583 (study PRJEB26092, sample SAMD00036308) | human gut metagenome | host: Homo sapiens | study: EMG produced TPA metagenomics assembly of...
CCTTTTCTAACTCTAATTCTTGAAAATCTTTGGTAATGGTCAGGAAATCGAAGTTATAGGGGTCTTTGAGTGTCTGTAGAGCTAGGTCACTTTGCGGTTTTGGTAGCAGACGACTGAAATTGTTTACCGCTTTGCCTTGCCGCTCATAGAGATTGGTATCAAGAAAGTTGAGCAAAACGGCACGACTCCAGCCGTTTTCTACAGTTTCATTCAGATAGAATAGAGCCTTATCCACTTCCTTGCATTGGGAGATGATATAGAGATGATGCCCCCAAGGGATGGAGAAAAATTTCTCTTCACCTAATTTGGAAACAACTTGTTGCCAAATTGTATATGGCTCATTATAAAATAGATACCACTGCTTTATACTGCGTATGTTTCTATATGAGAACCCTTTCATATCAGGAAATTCTGCCATCAGCTCACGACTCAACTCTTCGAGAAATCCGCTTCCCCAAGTCATTTCTTTCTGCCGTTCTATAATTTCTGCCCCCAGTTGCCAGTAAAGGTGAAGCAGTTCGCTGTTCACGCGTACAGCCGCTTTAATCTGTGCACTACGAATGTCTTGTTTTAGGTGGTTTACCCAATCCTTGAACGGTTGATTTATAGATAGTGCTGTTTTCATATTTTTATTTTCTTCATCGTCATATTCGATGTTTCTATTTCACAAAGTTAAGAAAAAGAATTTATTTCAACTGTAATCCTTTCCGTCTTTTCTACCTCTCCACTTTTACCACACAATATACCATCTCCCCCTCTCTTTCCTTTACCTCATCCCGTGTTGCTGCAATATCCTCCCGAACACGTTCACCCGTTTTGCAGAGAATAGGTATCGCACTATGTCACTGTATTTCCTCCTATATTTTCGCAGGCGATAATTATTCCCCTTGTAGGGCTTCAAAAGGGAATCCGTCTGTTTCCCTAAGGAGAACGGTTTGTTTCAATATGGAGAACAGTTTGTTTCAATATGGAGAACAGTTTGTTTCATTAGTAGGAAACTGTTTGTTCCGTTAAAGAAAACAGTTTGTTTTATTGAGTGCGAACAGTTTGTTTCATAGTATGTGAACACTTTGTTTCTTACTGTTGTAACAAAGTGTTCACCGTTGTGAACTAAAGTGTTATCTATATTTTCAGTGATAAAATGACATGAAAAGGGGGCTGAAGATTACCTTTCTACCATTTGTATTCCTCGCTGTAGGAGTCGAAAGCCGGTTCTCCCGGAATGTTGTATTGGTGGAAAGTTCTGCGGATATAGTTCTGGTCTTCGGGGGAAAGGTAAGATTCTTCCCGGTAAAAGCGGTAGTATTTTCCGCGGCCGAAATGGGCTATCAACTGGCTTTTCAGAGGTTGGAGATTCTTGTAGGGAACTTCATCGAGCAAGTGGCTGATTCCCCATGCAACATGTATCTTTTGTGTCGATTGGAAATAGGCGCATTGGCTGCTATCCTCTGGAATACACAGTGGATTGATGATGCGGATGGACGGGTACTCGGGGGTATCGCGAAGGGCGGCTAAGCGATGCAGGCAGTTGTCGGCTTTCGGGCATTGGTTGTTGAAACAGCGTGAGTAGTTGGCAGGTGCTAAAGGTTTCTCGGAAGAATGTTTCATGTTTATATATACTTTGATGAAGCGACAAAGATAGCACTAACTTTTTGATATAGCCTTCTGTTCTCTTGTTTGAAATGCCCCCTCATTGAAAAAACAGCAGCCGGAACCACTGAATTCAGTAATTCCGGCTGTACCGTTCTTTCTTATAAGTATGGATGGACTATTTCACCTGGATGATGTCATAATTCAAGTCACTCACAGCTTCCTGCAGGCTGTCGTTGACAAGGCGCAGGGTTGTGTCGTTCACTACTACGAAGTACACCGGAGTGTCCCCGTCGTTCGGGTCAGCTTGATGGCTGTTTTCTTCTTGTTGTCGACGTCTTTCTGGATAACTTCTTTCTTTCCTTTGGAAGTAAGCTCTTGTTCTTTCCGGGGCCTTCGGCATCCAGATAAGTTGTTACCAGCGTGTAGCCGCTTTCTCCGTCGGGACCTACACTGTCTACGCTCAATACATACTGGATGCCCGGACCGTCGGCGGCGGGAAGGATTCCTTCGTATACGGCTACGGCAGACGAGTCATTGCCGGTAACAGCCATTACACTTTCGTCCATGGCGACGGCGTCATTGTTCTGAGTTCCTTTTGATTGGCAGGATACCAATGCAGCGGCAAGGGCTGCAATCATCATTACTTTTTTCATTGCTTTAATGGTTTAAGTTAATTATAAAGACGCAATAGCGTTTGTTATTCATCTTCTTCTTTCTTGATGACGAGCAGCTTGTCCACCCGTCCGCGGTCCATATCCACCACTTCGAAGTCCAGGTTTTTGTAGCTGAACAAGTCTCCGGCTTTCGGCACCCGTCCTATCAGGAACATGGCAAGACCGCTCAAGGTGGTGAAGTCTTCTTCTTTCAGGTCATCATAGTTCATAATGCCCATCGCCTCCATAAAGTCATCCAGATTCATGGAAGCTTCCACCAGCATGGAACCGTCTTGACGAACAACGATTTCCTCTTCTTCCGTTTCATTCTCTTCGAGGATGTCTCCGAAGATACTTTCCGTCAAATCGTGCAGGGTGATGATACCTTCTGTATTTCCATACTCGTCTACAACAACTCCGAACTTGTTTTTGTTCTTCTTAAACAGCTCTAAAACTTTCTTTGCATACAAACTTTCCGGAATAAACAAAGCAGGGCGTGCAATACTACGTAAGTTGAAGGGTTGTTCGCCGCCCATCATCAAGATGATGTCCTTTACGGAAACCACACCGATAATCTCGTCCTTTCCCCGCTCCACCAGGAGATATTTGCTGAAGTGTTCTTCGTGGATGATACGCAGCACCTCTTCCGGTGTGTCTGTGGGATGGAGCACGACGATGTCGCGGCGATAGGTCATCAGGTCATTCGCTCTTTTGTCCGAGAAGCGGAACACGTCACGCAACATTTCCGTTTCGTCTTTGTCGATGACGCCTTGTTCCGAGCTTTGGTGCAGAATCATCTTCAGTTCGTCTTGTGTCATTTGGCGTTCTTCGCCGCTGTTCAGTCCGATGAGTTTGTTCATCAGTTTGGTGGAAGCGCTCAGCAGGCATACAAACGGATAGGAAATCTTGGTCAGCACAATCATGAAGGGGCTGAGCATGGTGGCCCATCGTTCCGGGTTGTTCAAGGCGATGGACTTGGGCACCAGTTCGCCTATGATGAGCGACAGATAGGTGATGATGGCTACTACGGTAATCATGGCGAGAGTCTTGGCATAGGCGGCTACTCCCGGAATGAGGCGAACAGCGGTTCTACGTCATCAGCGATGGTGGCACCACCATAGGCACCGGATACGATACCGATAAGAGTAATACCGATTTGGATGGTGGAGAGGAATTTTTCGGGTTCTTCCAGTTGTTTCAATACTCCTTTGGCTCTTTTGTTCCCTTTTCCGACAAGAGTTTCAAGGCGTGCTTTACTTGAGGAGACTAAAGCGATTTCATACATGCAAAAATGCCGTTCAGAATAAGTAAAAGTAGAATGATAATAAACTCCATAGTGGATTTTGAATAGTTTGTGAGGCAAAGATAATGATTTTTCAGTATTTATTGTTAATATTGCCATCCATTAGAAAAAATAAACAATAAATAGATGAAAAAAAGAATTATTGCCTTGGGGCTTTTGTGGTGTCTGTTTGCCGTAATGTTGCAGGCGGCACGTGTAGACACGGTGTTGGTGAGAAGTACAGCCATGAATAAGGATGTAAAAGTTGTGTATGTATTGCCTGATAAGGCTATCGGCAAGCAGGCTTGTCCGGTGGTTTATCTGTTGCACGGTTATGGTGGCAATGCGCGGAGCTGGGTGCAGTTGAAGCCGGAATTGCCGCAGATGGCGGATGAGAAAGGAATCATATTTGTATGTCCGGACGGCAAGAACAGTTGGTATTGGGACAGTCCGGAGAATCCTGCCTACCGTTATGAGACTTTTGTCACCTCGGAACTGGTGAAGTATACAGACGGGAACTATGCTACCATTCCCGATAGCAAGGCACGTGCCATCAGTGGATTGAGTATGGGCGGCCACGGTGCTTTGTGGAGTGCTATCCGCCATAAGGATGTGTTCGGTGCAGCGGGCAGTATGAGTGGAGGAGTGGATATACGGCCGTTCCCCCAGAATTGGGAAATGAGCAAGCAGTTGGGAGAGTTTGCTGCCAACAAGGCATCTTGGGATGCGCATACGGTGGTCAACCAGCTGGATAAGATTGTAAATGGAGACTTGGCGCTAATCATCGACTGCGGTGAGGCCGATTTCTTTCTTGAAGTGAACAAGGACTTGCACAACCGGCTGCTGGCAAGAAGATAGACCATGACTTCATCACCCGTCCCGGTGGACATACCGGAACGTATTGGAACAACTCCATAGACTATCACGTCCTTTTCTTCGACAAGTTCTTTAAGAAGTAAGTAGTTTATTATTCGATGGTATAGTTCACGGTGCGTGTGTAGTCCTGCTCGTAGCCGTTCCTTATATGCCTGACGACTGCATGGCAGGAAGTGACGATACCCCGGTTATCTAACGTATAAGTATAGGTGGTGGTCTCTTCACTTTCTCCGTTGCTGTCCGGGATGAGTTGGGTAATCAGATAGTTTGCAGGTTCTCCCAATATCTTCCCGTATATGGCAACCGCATGCATGGAAAGCGGATACATGTCCGTAATGAATAGGCTTGGTATTTCGGAGATATTTGCAATTTCATTGCCTGATGGTGTGGTAGCCGTACTGTTGTGCTCAAAAGTGTCAACCTTTTGCTGTATGCGCAATGCCCGGAAGTTGCTGTAGTCTATTGTAATGAATGAGTATTCTTTTCCGTCGTCCAGCTTTTCTGTGATGTTTTCCAGATAGTATTTGTCTTCGGTGTTGATGAGGTAGGAGAAGGTGTAAGTACGGGTATTTCCTGCCATATCCTGACTGGTACAAGTGGTGGCATAACCTTTGTCATTCAGCGTGTAGGTTGATACTGTACCTGCTTCGTCGGTTATCACGGCTTGATGGTCCTTGTATTCGACAGTAGTGGTATTCTCTATCTCGAAGAGTTCGTCTCCTGCCGTAAAGCTCTGTTTGCCGGTGTAGCCGGTCAGCCTGCCTGCACTGTTGTAAAGATAGGTATGGGTGGCAGTAACCGGTTGCGCATCGCTCTCTATCACTTCTTTGAGTTCGATTTTGGAGAAAGGAGTGGTGGGGTAGGTTGACGGCTCCGGTTCTGGCGTATCATTGCCATTGTTATCATCGCTGCAAGCTGCCAGTCCGCCGAGCAACAGCAGGCTGAACATGATTCCCGAAAATCGGGTGATGATTGTAACTCTTCTGTTTAGTTTCATCCTATTGGTCTTTTTATTTGATGCGTACGGCATGGCTTGCCCGGCGTTCAATGGAGTTTGCGAGAGTGGTCACTCTTAAAGAACGGGTATCTTCTTGTGCGGGCGGTTGTATGCTTCCGTCGATGGCGCCGAGTGCAGTGCTCAATAAGGCTTCGTTGGTATCTCCAAAGGGCAGGAAACGTGACATGTCGCTCATCTCATTCACTACATATCCCGAGTAGGCCGGTTGAATCCGGATTCATAATCAGATTTCCCTTCCGAATTGTATATCTTGCAGACGATGGGATTCATCGTTATCATCAGTTCGGGGCTGGAGAAATTCCTGGAACCTACATTCTTGCCTACGGTAGTACCGCCGATGATGACAACATCCATATACGGGTCGAGGCAGTTAATCACCATTTCGGAGGCGGAGGCAGTCTGGCTGCTGGTAAGTACGTAGAGAGTATTCAGGTTTAGGTTTGCTCCGTTTCCGATGAGTCCGGAGTTCAGGGTGAACGGTACTATCTGCGGATTGAAGCGGTTGTTGAATTCCAGGTACCCCAACTCTTGTCCCAAGGCGGAGGAAGGTGCAAGCATGGTACACAGCAATTCTGCGCAACTCAGTAATCCACCGTTGTTGTAGCGCAAGTCAAGGATGAATTCGTTGACTTGCTGTGATGCGAAATATTGGAATGCGCTGCGCAGGTCGTTGTCATATTCATTACTGTTGTCCGTGGGGCCGGAACTGAAGTGGTTGTAGACCAGATAACCTATTTTCTTGCTGCCTGATGTATATACATTCTTATAGTGCACCGGGTTGTCGTTGACGGGACGCGCCGATGCTATCTGTCTGGGTTTGTCGTAAGCAACGATGACATTTTTCTCCACGTCGTAATAACCTACTGTAAGTTCCATGGCACTACTTCCATACAGTTTCTTATAATTCTGTTCAGTAATAAAGTTCCCGTCCATCTTCATAATCCAGTCACCCCGTTTCAGCCCGATTTCCGAGGCCGGGCTTCCGTCGGCAACGTAAAGAATCTGTGCAACAATGGCATTCTCTTCTCCTTCTACTTCTATCTGGTTGGTAGTGAACTGGAATCCGTAGCTGTAATCCGTATAGGGGATGCTGCGGGTAGTGGTGATGCTGACCAGACTGTCGATGGTGGAGAATTTGTCTTCTTCGGATTTGAGCGAGGCAAAGAAAGTGAAAGGGGCTTGAAAATAGTTCAGGTCGTTGGTATGGGGGATAGCGTCTACCCAATAGTACCACACACGCATGGTATCGTCAATCCAGCGGTCTGTCTGGGTCTGTCCGGCATACTCTTTCCAGCGGTCCACCCCGCAGGAAGTCAGATAAATGGGAAGAATCAGGGTTCCCAATATGAGTATCAGTATATTTCTTGCTTTCATGGGGGCAAAGATAGTGCAAATTGAGTGCAGAACTTTCATGCTTGCATGAAAAAGTTTTGCCGAAATGCAGTCTATCTTATCTAAAGATAGAAAATAGCTTGCTTATCTACACAATTGTGGTATAAAATTCCCTAATCTGTGTCATTGTCTGCCCCGGCTTATCGCTCTATCTTTGCAACATCCGAATGAGAAACGGTTTATTCACCTAAAATACAAACGACAATGGAACAAAGAAATTGCACTTTGAGACTCTACAACTTCACGTTGGACAAGAACAACCCGACCCGGCAACTGATGCCCGCGCCGTACCTATCTATCAGACAACTTCGTATGTATTCCGTAATTCGGCCCATGCGGCAGCCCGCTTTGGCTTGCAGGACCCGGGGAATATTTACGGGCGGTTGACGAATTCCACCCAGGATGTGTTCGAGAAACGTGTGGCGGCTCTGGAAGGCGGTGTTGCCGGATTGGCCGTAGCCTCGGGTGCGGCAGCCATCACTTATGCCTTTGAGAATATCACCCGTGCAGGCGACCATATCGTGGCAGCTAAGACCATCTACGGTGGAACGTATAATCTGCTGGCCCACACATTGCCTGCCTACGGGGTTACCACTACTTTTGTGGACCCGGGCAATCTGGACAATTTCGAGAAAGCGATTCAGGAGAATACCAAGGCAGTATTCATTGAAACGCTGGGAAATCCGAATTGCAACATCATTGACATTGATGCCGTTGCTGAAATAGCACACCGTCACCGGATTCCTCTGATTATAGATAACACCTTCGGTACTCCTTACTTGATTCGTCCCATAGAGCATGGGGCAGATATTGTAGTCCATTCGGCAACGAAGTTCATCGGAGGGCATGGTACGTCCTTGGGTGGTGTTATTGTAGATAGCGGCAAGTTCGACTGGGTGGCCTCGGGGAAGTTTCCCCAACTGACGGAACCGGACCCGAGTTATCATGGAGTACGTTTCGTCGACGCTGCCGGTCCTGCTGCCTATGCCATCCGTATCCGTGCCGTATTGTTGCGTGATACCGGTGCCACAATCAGTCCTTTCAATGCTTTCATTCTGTTGCAAGGATTGGAGACGTTGTCGCTTCGCGTGGAACGTCATGTGGAGAATGCCTTGAAAGTGGTTGAATTCTTGAAGAAGCATCCCAAAGTGGTTGCCGTGAACCACCCGTCCCTGCCCGAGCATCCTGACCACGCGCTTTACGGGAAATACTTTCCGAATGGAGGCGGTTCTATCTTTACGTTTGAGGTGCGGGGCGGTGTGAAGGAAGCGCAGACGTTTATTGACAGTTTACAGATATTCTCGTTGCTTGCCAATGTGGCTGATGTGAAATCCCTGGTTATCCATCCTCCACCACTACCCATTCCCAATTGAGTGCACGGGAATTGGAAGAACAAGGCATCAAACCGGGCACGGTCCGCCTCTCCATCGGGACAGAACATATCGATGATTTGCTGGACGACTTGTCCCAGGCATTTGACAGAATTTAAAAGAATAACAGTATACGATAGAATGAATATTGCTGTATTATTGTCGGGAGGTGTAGACAGCTCCGTGGTGGTACATCTCCTTTGCGAACAAGGTTACCGTCCTTCTCTATTTTATATCAAAATAGGGAGGGACGATGCCGATTATATGGACTGCTCTGCGGAAGAGGATATGGAGATGGCTTCTGCCATTGCCCGGCGTTATGGATTATCGTTGGAAGTAGTGGACCTGCACCGGGAGTATTGGGACCAGGTGGCGGCTTATGCCATTGATAAAATAAGACGTGGCTTGACTCCCAATCCGGATGTGATGTGCAACAAGCTGATAAGTTCGGGTGCTTTGAGCAACGTGTGGGGAAGGATTTCGATATCACGGCAACCGGGCACTACGCCACTACGGTGTTGAGGGATGGAAAGACATGGCTCGGTACCGCTGCCGATTCCGTGAAAGACCAGACCGACTTTCTGGCACAGATAGATTATCTGCAAGTTTCCAAACTGATGTTTCCATTGGGCAGACTGATGAAGAATGAGGTTCGTGACATAGCCCTGCGTGCCGGATTGCCCAGCGCCAGACGTCGTGACAGTCAGGGCATCTGCTTTCTGGGAAAGATTGATTATAATGATTTTGTGCGCGTTTCCTTGGCGAAAGGGAAGGGGATATTGTGGAGTTGGAAACGGGTAGAAAGTTGGGCAAGCATCGGGCTATTGGTTTCATACCATCGGCCAGCGTAAAGGATTGGGGTTGGGTGGAGGACCGTGGTTTGTTGTCCGCAAGGATGTGGAGGAGAATGTGATTTACGTGTCCCGCGGATGTGATACGGCATTGCAATACGGCAATGAATTCCGTATGTACGATTTTCATTTCATTACGGATAATCCTGGAAGGGAGCGCAGGAAGAGGTGGAGGTGACTTTCAAGATACGCCATACGCCGGAGTTTGTCAAAGGCAGGTTGCAAAAGGAGGCGGAGGGTTACCGCATTGTTTCGGAAGAAAAGCTGCAAGGCATTGCTCCGGGCCAGTTCGGAGTGGTGTATGATGCTGATGCCCGGCTGTGTGTCGGGAGCGGGAGATTATATATAATATTCCACCAAGTCTACGATGCCTGCTTCATGGCATATTTGGTGGCTTCGTGCGCATTGTTTACACCCAGTTTCCGGAAGATATTCTTCCGGTGGCTGTTTACCGTATGGAAGCTGAGGTTTCGTTCGGCGGCTATTTCTTTGGTTGTTTTCCCCAGGGCTATCTCTTTTAGGATGCTCCGTTCGGCAGTAGTCAGTAAATCATCTTTGATGGTAGGATGGAGTGGGGGAGGAGGAACCGTTGCCTGCGAGCAGCAGGTTACTGACGTGATTACAGATGAATCGCTCCTTGCGTGAGGCGCATTGTAGTGCGGTCAGTATCTCTTCTTTGGAATTATCCTTCAGCGCTACGCCGAATGCCATGCTGCTGAACAATACCTGGCGCAGGAACGGTAGCTCAATTCGTCGGAAAAGAGTAGCCAATCGGCTTCCTTGAAGCGTTCGTGAAGTACCATTAGCTCTTCGGCTCCCGAAAAATCAAAAGTATAGTCCAGAATGACAACGGCGGTGGGATGCAGGCGTAGTTGCTGTATCAGTTCTGCCTTGTTGTCGGCTTCCAGCAGCAGGGAGGTGTCTTTCTGTCTGCCCAATAGGAACATCATGCCTGCTTTGGTGATATCTTGATTGTCTGCAATGATAAATTCTCTCATGACATTGGTATATAAAAAACTCCGCTACAAATGTACACTTTTTAGTGTGATTTGTGGGCGGAGTG
>ENA-OQCP01001210-OQCP01001210.1-human-gut-metagenome-genome-assembly--contig:-NODE-1210-length-10093-cov-2.643388_pt1 | contig 10093 bp, 16 predicted proteins | sample MGYA00242760_ERZ504583 | MGnify/ENA primary metagenome ERZ504583 (study PRJEB26092, sample SAMD00036308) | human gut metagenome | host: Homo sapiens | study: EMG produced TPA metagenomics assembly of...
TGGCCCACGAATTTTTCAAGCGTTGCTCCGACATGCGTCGATGTTCATCGCGTCGCGGCTTACAAACAGGGTGAATGCCTTCATGAATTTTGCCGGGCACTCCGGATTCGTACAGTAGAGGGTCTCGACATTGTTCATCATCTGAATCCGGGTGGCACCGCCGCAGGCAGGACACGTTTCCGGAATATCGCGCACACCGCTTCTCGTCAGATTCTCTGAGATCTGTGGAATGATCATATTTGCTTTGTAGACAAGGATTTTATCACCCACACCGAGATCCAGCGAACGCATGATACTAATGTTGTGGACGCTTGCGCGGGAAACCGAAGTTCCTTCCAGCTCGACCGGCTCAAAAACCGCAACCGGATTGATGAGACCGGTTCTCGACGGGCTCCACTCAATTTCAAGCAGAGTGGTCTCCTTCTGTTCATCCGCCCATTTGAAGGCGAAAGCGTTCCGCGGGAATTTCGCGGTTGTGCCAAGTGATTCTCCGTAGGCGATATCGTCATACAACGCGACAAGGCCATCGGACGAAAATCGTTTGTCTCGATTTTCGTGGAGAAATATTGCATCGCCTCGTCGAGGTTATCTTTGGTGACAACCTTGTATTCCACCACCTCGAAGCCCTGCTCTTTCAGCCACTCCATCTGACGGATTCTGGAATTTTCGAAATCCTGTTCCGGAGCGCTCACAAGCGCAAATGCCATAAAATGAACGTGGCGTTTTGCCGTAATCTCATTGTTCAGCTGGCGCACAGAACCGCTGCAGAGGTTCCTCGGATTTTTGTATTTCGCATCAACATCCTCAATCTCCTCGTTGATCTTCTCAAAATCGGAATAGCGGATGATCGCCTCGCCACGCAGAACCAGCTCTCCCTGGTACGGGATTTTTAAGGGAATATTTTCAAACACTTTTGCATTGTTCGTGACTACCTCTCCGATCACGCGTTTCCACGGGTGACGGCCTTTGCGAGGGTACCGCCGCGGTACGTCAGAACGACGGTCAAACCGTCCATCTTCCAGGACAGCAGCGTTTTGTGATCCCCGATGAAGCTGCGGAGCACTTCCACATCTTTCGTTTTATCAAGGGAAAGCATCGGCGACTCGTGCGCTTCTTTCGGCAGTTCGTTCATCGCCTCGTAGCCGACTTTTGTGGTCGGGCTTCCGGCGAGTGTTACGCCTGTTTTTTCCTCTAATACCTGCAGTTCGTCATACAGCGTGTCGTACTCCAGGTTGCTCATGATCTCCCGGTCTTCCTGGTAATAGGCTTTTGCCGCTTCGTTCAGCTTTTTGACCAGTTCCTTCATCCGTTCTGTCTCGTTCATCGCTTTTCCTCCCCGATCTGCTTTTTCAGTTCTGCTAATTCTTTTTCCGTTAAAGGGCGGTACTCCCCTGTTTTCAGGTCCTTCAAGTGAACATTCATGATCCGCACACGTTTCAGCTTTGTGACACGATATCCTAATGCTTCGCACATCCGCCGGATCTGACGGTTCAGCCCTTGCGTCAGAATAATCGTAAAGCTGCGCTCTCCCGTTTTCCGGATCCGGCACGGGCGCGTCACGGTATCGAGAATCGGCACGCCGGATGCCATTTTTTTCAGAAATTCCGGTGTAATCTCTTTGTTTACCTCGACCTGGTATTCTTTTTCGTGGCGGTTTCTGGCACGCATGATACCATTTACAATCGCACCGTCGTTCGTCATCAGAAGGAGACCCTCGGAATCTTTATCGAGTCTTCCCACCGGGTAAATCCGCACCGGGTAGGACAGATAATCGATGACGTTGTTTTTCTCCCGTTTTTCCGCAGTACAGACGATGCCGCGCGGTTTGTTGAAGGCGAGATAGACTTTTTTCTCCTCCGGGACAACGGTTTTGCCTTTCACGACAACAACGTCGCCAGACTCCACCTGTATGCCGGTTTCCGCGCGTTTTCCGTTTACCGTAATCTCGCCTGCTTCTGTCAGACGGTCCGCCTCCCGCCGCGAGCAGACGCCCGCATCACTTAAGTATTTGTTTAAGCGCATGGTTTTATCCTTCCAAAAAGCAGTTTCAATAAAAACCAGAAACTGCTTTTTTTGTTTTGTATTATTCTATTGTTCCTACTGAATGCTCTCTACATATGCTCTCAGAGAAGCATCTGCATCGAGTGCATTCTGATAATCGTTCTGAACCTGTTCGATCAGATTTTTGACTTCTTCGTTTTCGAGCGCCGCTTTCATAGCCTCGGTTACGGCCGCATCGCTGTCGGTATCATCCATGATTTTCAGGCTGCCGTCTTCTGTCGTGTAGAGATAATACTCCGAAAGCATCGGCAGGGTCTGGTTGATTCCCAGATATTTGCATCTGCTGCTGACAAACGCGATGTACGTTCCGTCGCTTGGACCGCTGATCGTGTAGGCCTTTACATCTCCGTATGACTCCACGTCGCTTTCTGCCTCAATCTGCGCCTGCTCCTCCGCGGTCAGATTATCTGTTACTGCAAAAAGACCGTTGATATCCCTTGCACCGAGCGCGGTGTAATACTGCTCCAGCACGGTGCTTACTTCCGGGACATTGTCCGCGGCAAAGGAGACAGCCGTATTATCGGTATTCTCTGTATTACTGGTATCATCTGCCGCTTCCGACTCACTTGTCGGCTCAGCCTCTGCATCCGGCGCGCTGGCGGTATCGGTACTGGAAGCATCTGCACTGGAAGCATTCGCGGAATCCGAAACGTCCGATGAAATGCCTGTACTGTCCTCAGAATCTGCTTTGCTGTCTGCTTTTACCTGTGTCTTTTTATCCGGCACATTGTTTCCGGTGCTGCTGCTTGTTACGGTTCCGCCGCTCGATTTTCCATCGTTTTTTGGTGATACCAGATGAACGATGAGAAGAACCGCTGCCACAATCAGGAGAATTGCTCCGATCAGAAGCATGTAGCGCAGATTATCGGAAATCCATTCCCGGATTTTATCTTTTGTTGTCATTGGTTTTGCCATATTTTTCCTCCTTCATCAAAACTGATCCGCCGGATCAGTTATTGATATGCTCAGTAAGCAAAAAAACCTCTACTTCACACCGAAGCAGGGGCTTTCCTTGTCCTGCGCCGGTCCTGCCCGCCGCAGCATGCCATGTAGCAAAAACGCGTCTGGAGGATTCGAACCCCCGACACACGGTACCGGAAACCGTTGCTCTATCCCCTGAGCTACAGACGCTGATGTGATCTGTTTTCTCAACCACACTATGATAGTTTACCACAGACTCCTGCAATTGTAAAGTATTTTTCCCACCCAGCCGCCCATTTTTTTCTTAAATTATTCGCAGACTATTCTGCCACGCAGCTTACGTTTCTTCCTCACACAGCGTCAGTTCCCCGCTTTCCCGGTGGTAATAATAAACGTGATCCGACAGAATCTCCTGCGGCTTGACCGTCTTTTCATTCACGTCCCGTACCATGTCGGAAAGACACTCCTCCGGGAACACATCATAATCCGGAATCACCATGCACTCGTGGATACTGCTCGGAATCACATAAAGACTTGCCTCAAAGCGCTGCGAAAGACTCTCCAGCACGCCGGGATAGCACATGCAGATTGCACCCAGCTTTCCTCTGCGGTTGCTGACCAGGTAAAACTGTTCCGCCAGCGGACCAAGCTCGAACCGGGGAAACGTTACTCCGTACTCCTCTTTCAAATACACCATAAGGCTGTCTGTGCGCACCGGCAGATCCCGCAGGTGTTCTCCCAGGCACGGCATCCAGCTCCTCCGCCGAAATTCCCCACAGCTCCCGGTGCGTCTCGTGGATCAGAATTGTCGCATCCGGCACGCGGTTTCCCCGCATCTGGTAATAGTACACGACCGCGAGATCGAGAAATTTTCTGTGCGGAACTTCGGAGAGCAGCATACGGTTTTTCTCCGCATGAATGAGCTCGCAGTAGATCTGCGGCGCAGCATTTTTCCATTGGTAAAAAGGCAGCTTTCTCCGGTCTTCTCGTCTCCGCTTCCACTTTCCGGTACTGCTCCAGTACCTTTTCTGCAATCTGAGAAAGCGGCACGCCCTGCAGACAGCATTCATACAGAAGCTCCACGTAGATCGTCGGTGCAATCCAGTCCTTCTTTCTGCTGATGACAAACGCCTCTTTTTCGATACCGTTCAGCTTCTGCACCGATTCTACCTTCACCTCAAAATCATCGCCGGCTTTTCTTTTCAGCAGCGCGGCAAGCTGCTCTTTGAACATCTGATAGTCCATTTTTTCCCACCTTTCCTGTTTGATTGCCTTTTGTATTTTTGCTTTACGGAACAAAAAAGCTCCGGAAAACACAACTTAAAAACCTCTGTACAGATCTGTATATGCCAGAGATTCGTTGGTTCGCGGAACTTCGAACGATGAGAAAAACGGGCCCGGGCTGCTTCCGACAGCTTTATCAGCCATTTTTCAGACGAATATTCTATTTATTTAGAAAACCGTGTCCGCCACAAAGAAAGTTGTGACGGACAACGGCGGGAACAGTCTTACTTATACACGGGACAGATATTCACCTGTTCTGGTATCAATTTTGATTTTGTCTCCCTGGTTTACGAACAGCGGAACGCTTACGGTAGCACCAGTCTCAACGGTAGCCGGTTTGGAAGCACCCTGTGCGGTATCTCCCTTGAAGCCTGGCTCAGTCTCGGTGATCTCAAGCTCTACAAACAGAGGCGGTTCGATTGCGAATACATTTCCGTTGTAGGAACATACTTTAACCATTTCGTTTTCTTTTACAAATTTCAGAGCATCTCCGATGGTCTCTTCGTTCAGAGCGATCTGCTCATAGTTTTCTACGTTCATGAAGTAGAATAAATCACCATCGCTGTACAGATACTGCATGTCTACACGCTCGATACGAGCCTGCGGGAATTTCTCAGTCGGGCGGAAGGTACGCTCTACCACACCACCGTTGATGACATTTTTTAATTTTGTTCTTACGAATGCAGCTCCTTTACCAGGTTTTACATGCTGAAATTCAAGAATCTGAACGACCTGACCATCGATCTCGAGGGTAACGCCGTTTCTAAAATCTCCTGCTGAAATCATTCTGATTTTTCCTCCTTAACATAGTACGATGCGCCAAATGCGCACCATAGGCTTATCTTATAATATAATATTTTTCCCGATTTTTCAACTGTTTTTTTTCGTAATCCTGCCGCGGGCCAGATCACGCTCATAAAAGAACAGTACAATGTGCTCCAGATACCGTTTCAGAACGATCTGAATTTCCTCTTTCGGATTGATCGGCTCGGTCAGAATATTGTAAAGTCCGGTCCGTTTTGCACCGTACACATCGGTGAAAAGCTGATCCCCGACAAAGACCGCCTGCTCCTCTTTAATCCCCATTCTCCGGCATGCCTCCTGGTAGTTTTTCACCGAAGGCTTGTGCGCATTTTCGATATAGATAGAACCGACCGCATCGGCAAACGGAGCCACACGCGGTTTCTGATTGTTGGAAAGCAGACAGGTGGAAAAACCAGTCTCCCGAAGAGACGCAAAGAACGCAGCCGCCTCCTTCGTTGCCGGCGCACCGTGCGGAACAAGCGTATTATCGATATCAAAAATCACGCCCCGGTATCCTTTCCGGTACAGATCCGCGTAATCGATCGTATAGGCACTTTTTTCTCTCCGGTCCGGGTAAAACATCCGCATCAGTATAGTTCCCCGGTTCTTCTGGTTTTTTCCACTCATCTTCTTTCTCCAATCCTCTTTTCGTTTATACAGTAACTTTATTCTTCTTTCAGAAACTCCTGCAGAGCCTCAAAATTTGCTTTCATCTGGTCATAGCCGTGCTGGTAAAATTCCCGCAGCTTCTCCTCGTCCTTTTCGAGACGCGATACCGCCGGTATCTCCGGGCGGATCACAAAGACGGAGCCTTCTTCTTCCCATTTTTCGATGCATTCGAGCACCTGGTTATAATGTTTCGCGCGGTTTACAAGCGCACGCACGAGATTCGGGTATTTGCGGAATGCCGCCACATACAGCTCCCAGCCTCTCGTTCCCTCTTTTTTCGGTAACCGAATTCCGTGTCAGAATAATGACATTTTTTCGGTGTCCCGTCTTTAAGGAACGGATAATCGGGATCGAATCGGCAACACCGCCGTCGACGTACTCGTTTCCGTCGATCTCCACCATCGGGCAGGCGATCGGCATGCTCGATGATGCACGGCCAATTGCAAGCAGACGTTCTTTATTTTCGCGGTCATCCAGATATTCCGCGCGTCCCGTCTCACAGTTTGTCACAACCAGCTCACACGTCTGCGGCGATGCAAAATACGTATCAAAATCAAATGGAAAAATCTCATACGGATACCGTTCGAACACCATATCCATGTCGAGCAGTGCTTTTTTCTCAACGATTGTCTTGATATTCTTATTGACGTAGCGGTTTTTCTCATCCGTGACAATCATACAGTCCCTCGTTCTGCCAATCTGGCGCGATACATAGTCCAGCGCATTGCAGGCTCCGGCGGAAACGCCGATCACATGAGGGATATAATACTCCTGCTCCATCAGAAAGTCCAGCGCTCCTGCTGTAAAGACGCCGCGATTGGCCCCTCCTTCCAGTATGACTGCTCCGGATTTTGTTATGCTGTAATTTTTTGTCTCATTCATTCTCCTGCACTCTCCTATTTTTCACAATGACACATTACTTCCTGCACAGAGCAATGCCGGAGCAGATCGGAAAATCCCGACACGCTCCGGCCCTTCTGCCTGTTTTATCTGTTTTCCAGCGGAACATAGTCCACTTCATCTTTGACACTCTTGTACGCCGGGCGGATGATCTTGTCGGTGTTGATCAGTTCCTCCATCCGGTGTGCACTCCAGCCGACGATACGCGCGCAGGCGAACATCGGGGTGTAGAGCTCCAGCGGAAGATCCAGCATGCTGTAAACGAAGCCGCTGTAGAAGTCGACGTTTGCGGATACACCTTTGTAAATATGGCGCTCCTCGCCGATGATCTTCGGAGCCAGTTCCTCGACCATAGCGTACAGCCGGTAATCTTTCTCTCTGTGTTTTTCTTTTGCCAGCTGCTCAACGAAGCTCTTAAAGATGCGCGCACGCGGGTCGGAAATGGAGTAAACCGCATGGCCCATACCGTAAATCAGACCTTTCTGGTCGAACGCCTCTTTGTGCAGCAGCTTTCTTAAGTAATTCGATACTTCTTCCTCATCCGTCCAGTCTTTGACGTGTGACTTCATATCGTCGAACATCCGCACAACCTTGATGTTTGCACCGCCGTGCTTCGGTCCCTTTAAGGAGCCGAGCGCCGCTGCAATTGCGGAGTACGTATCGGTTCCGGAAGAAGAAACAACATGTGTTGTAAAGGTCGAGTTGTTACCGCCGCCGTGCTCCATGTGGAGAACGAGGCAAGATCGAGGATCTTCGCCTCCAGCGGAGTGTACTTCTGATCCGGTCGGAGCATCAGAAGAATATTTTCTGCAGTCGAAAGCTTCTTCGACGGGTTGTGGATATATAAACTTTTTCCCTTGATATAATGGTTGTACGCCTGATAGCCATAGACGGACAGCATCGGGAAAACAGAAATCAGGTTAATGCACTGGCGAAGCACATTCGGAAGGGAGGTATCATCTGCGTGGTTGTCGTACGCGTACAGGGTCAGAACGCTTCGGGACAGAGTGTTCATCATGTCCTTGGTCGGCGCTTTCATAACAACGTCACGCACAAAGTTCTTCGGCAGGGACTGCTGCTGTTTAAGATTGTCTTAAAATGATTGAGCTGCTCTTCATTCGGCAGATTTCCAAATAAGAGCAGATACGCAACTTCTTCGAATCCCATACGGTTTTCACTTAAAAAGCCCTGGGTCAGTTTTTCCACGTTGATGCCGCGGTAGTACAGACGTCCGTCACACGGCGTTTTGACGCCGTCAATGATATCCGAAGACACAACGTTTGAAATCTGTGTCAGTCCCGCAAGGACGCCAACGCCGTTGATATCGCGCAGTCCGCGTTTTACATCGTATTGCCCATACAGCGAAACATCCATTTTGGAGTTATCCAGACAGATGTTTGTCAGTTCCTCTATTTCCGGTGTTACTTTCATGCTAAAAGCCATATGCATTCCCCTTTCTCTTCTCTCTTTTTACTTACTTTCACTCATTATAGCATTAAACCAGGGGATTCGTATACTGAAATTTTTATAAACATTCGGAAAATTTTCGTAAGATTTTGTCTCACAAAAGGTATCAGGCTTCTGTTTTACATGCATCGAAGGCTTGATCAAGCGCGTCCAGGAAGTCTCCCATCACGTAATACAGCGTCTCAAACCGCAGATAATCAAGGACGTTTTCATCCCACATAAACTTGAGCACCGGCGGGAATTCCTCATCGGACTCCCAGAACTGGAAGACGAGCGGCAGAAACGGAAAGACATGAAAAACAAAAGCAGCGTCTCCCGGGGAATATGGTTTTCCGCTAAGGGAAACGCATGCTTTTTTCAGCTGTTCCACATGCCCGTCATACCGTGCGGCGCGGCTGTCGTGAACGCCGGACGCAATCGTGCGGCCTTTGATCGTTCCCTTTAAGGAATTGGTGCGCGCATACGTGCCGGCGAGCACAATCTCCTTCTTTCCGCAGCAGAGCAGGTCGAAAATCGTCAGTGTCTCATTGAAACTGCCCTGGTGCACATGAAGAAAATGGTCTTTTGAGCCCTCCACAACGCCGGTATGGCGGTTCACTCTCCATTCTTCAAAAAGATACGGCACATAGAAATAATCGTCATCAAACGCAAAGCCATACTTTCCTTCGATCTCCTTCTGATCGTATGTCAGAAAACGTTCCTGCATCTGATCACGCATTTTAATATAGTTCGACACTGCCATTTTTTTGCCTCCCGCTATTTGTCGAGCATCTTTTCAGCTCGTCCATGAACGTGTTGACGTCCTTGAACTCACGGTAAATCGACGCAAAGCGGACGTACGCCACCTGATCCAGGTCTTTTAAGTAATGCATGACCTTCTCTCCGATCACAGAGCTTGGAATCTCGCGTTCCTCGCCGTTGAAAAGCTCCGTCTCCACCTTGTTGACCATCTCGTTGATCTTCTCGGCGGACACCGGCCGTTTGTGGCAGGCGCGCAGGATGCCGGTCTCGATTTTCGAGCGGTCATACTGCTCGCGGTTCATATCTTTTTTGATGACGATCAAAGGGATCGTCTCCACTTTTCGTATGTCGTAAAGCGTCTGCCGCAGACATCGCACATCCGGCGGCGGCGGATCGCATTGCTGTCTTCAATCGGGCGTGAATCCACAACCCGGGTATTATCCTGATTACAAAATGGACATCTCATATCTTTCGTCCTCGTTTCTAAATAAGTATTTCGAAAAGTTTTCTACTTTTACAGTATACGCATTTTTCCGTGAAATTCAAGTCAACTGCAGCAACATTTTCGCATATGTTTTCCATAGGAATCTGTAAAAAGGAGCACCGCATGCGCGTTGTAGATCTCCGCCAGAAAGAAGTTATCAATATCTGCACCTGCAAAACGCTCGGCTGTCCGATTGATGTGGAATTCAATCCAAAAACGGGACATCTTACCGGACTCGTTCTTCCTGGTCCTGTGAAATTCTGCGGCTTTTTCTGCCACGGCGAGGATTTTGTGATCCCATGGGACCGCATCTGCCAGATCGGCAACGATATCATTCTTGTCGAAATTCCGGAAAAAGAGAAAAAGCAGCCCTGATCAACGGATATGAAAACCGAATTCCGATTCCAGCGGAATCTTCGTCCATTTTGCATCCGTGATTTCGATGTAGCTGGAGGTGCGGATCCTTTTGATCATCTCCGTGATCGTCTCCTCATCACCCTGCACCTCCATCTCCACCGTCTCATCCCAGCAGTTTCTCACCCAGCCGGTCAGTCCGAGCTGGTAGGCAGCATAATACGCCCGGTAACGGAACCCCACGCCCTGCACCTGGCCGTAGAAAATCACATGATACCGGATTTCTTCTTTTTCGTCTCTTCTGTCTCGTTTCGCTGTCTCGTTCATATTTCTCTGCCTCCCAACAGTCATTGCCTAAAATTCGTCTGCCGTCGCACAGTACAGCGGAAGCGGGAACCAGTCGGATGG
>ENA-OQCP01001211-OQCP01001211.1-human-gut-metagenome-genome-assembly--contig:-NODE-1211-length-10086-cov-2.215986_pt1 | contig 10086 bp, 13 predicted proteins | sample MGYA00242760_ERZ504583 | MGnify/ENA primary metagenome ERZ504583 (study PRJEB26092, sample SAMD00036308) | human gut metagenome | host: Homo sapiens | study: EMG produced TPA metagenomics assembly of...
CACCGCCAGCCGCCCAGACACCCGACCGCCAGCACCGCCGCCAGCAGCCGCGTGCGCAGGCGCATTTTTGTGTTCAGCTGCGGTGTGATATGACGCATAACACCAGCCCCCTTCCCCATACGATAAGCGTATGAGGACCCGACTGGCAAAATGCCGAATAATCGCGGAGAAGTTCTCCGTATTGACGATTGACCTTTTATACAAAAAAGAGGTATACTGTTAATACTTAATTGTGACATTTAATTGTCAAAGTACGGAGTATTATTATAAGGAGGCAATCCCTATGGCTAGATTTACTTTACCCCGTGACCTTTACCATGGCCCCAATGCACTGGAGGCATTGAAGACCCTGCCCGGCAAGCGCGCCATGATCTGCGTTGGCGGCGGCTCCATGAAGCGTTTCGGCTTTCTGGATCGCGTGGAGGCTTACTTAAAGGAAGCCGGCATGGAGGTCGAGCTGTTTGAGGGCATCGAACCCGATCCCTCCGTCACCACCGTCATGAAGGGTGCCGAGGCAATGCTGAAGTTTGAGCCCGACTGGATCGTAGCGATCGGCGGCGGCTCCCCCATCGATGCAGCCAAGGCGATGTGGATCAAGTATGAGTACCCCGAGATCACCTTTGAGGAGATGTGCAAGGTGTTCGGCATCCCGCCGCTGCGCCGCAAGGCACACTTCTGCGCCATCTCCTCCACCTCCGGCACTGCGACCGAGGTAACGGCCTTCTCGATCATCACCGACTATGACAAGGGCATCAAGTATCCCATCGCGGACTTTGAGATCACCCCCGATGTCGCCATCGTTGACCCCGAGCTGGCCCACACCATGCCCAAAAAGCTGGTCGCCCACACCGGTATGGACGCCATGACCCATGCGATTGAGGCGTATGTCTCCACCGCCAACTGCGACTTTACCGACCCGCTGGCCCTGCATGCCATTGAGATGATTCAGGCGGATCTCGTCGGCAGCTACAACGGCGATATGGAAAAGCGCGATGCCATGCACAATGCACAGTGTCTGGCCGGCATGGCCTTCTCGAACGCTTTGCTGGGCATCGTCCACAGCATGGCCCACAAGACCGGCGCAGCCTTTGCTGATTACGGCGCTCACATCATCCACGGTGCTGCCAACGCCATGTACCTGCCCAAGGTCATCGCTTTCAACGCCAAGGATCCTACCGCCAAGGCACGCTACGGCGTCATTGCCGACAAGATGCATCTGGGCGGCAGCAATGACGATGAGAAGGTCGCGCTGCTGATCAAATACCTGCGCGGCATGAATGACGACCTGAACATCCCGCACTGCATCGGCCACTACGGCCCCGACTCCTACCCCGCAGAGCAGGGCTTTGTCCCGGAGAATGTCTTCCTTGAGAGACTGCCCGAGATTGCCAAGAACGCCATCGCAGACGCCTGCACCGGCTCCAACCCGCGCCAGCCGAGTCAGGAGGAGATGGAAAAGCTGCTGAAGTGCTGCTACTACGACACCGAGGTCGATTTCTGATCATAACAAGCCCGCAGCTGCTTTTCTGCGCTGCGTGACCCCTGCCCCGGCCGCTTTATGCGGCCGGGGTTTTTGTGCGCCGCAAAGTGGACAATATCCTTGCGATTTGATTTTTTGCGATTTTGGCAGAAACGCTGTCGTTACAAGCTTTTCCGCGCATTTTTTCCGCACGGCCCACCCATTGATTTCGCATACATTTTGCTGTATACTATCAGTGTAAAGCCTATGCAAAGCGCATGTAAAAAGGAGCAATACCATGGCAGTCACCGCAAAACCGCAGGCACCCATGTTTACCAGACGGGCGCTGTTTACACTGATCTGGCCCCTTCTGCTGGAGCAGACCCTCAGCGTCACGATGGGTATGGCCGACACCCTGATGGTTGCCGGCGTGGGCGAGGCCGCTGTCTCAAGTGTTTCGCTGGTCGACAGCCTGAACATTTTGATCATCCAGATCCTGTCCGCGCTGGCCACCGGCGGCGCAGTCATTGCCAGCCAGTATCTGGGCCGCAAGGATACCGAAAACGCCGGGCGCAGCGCGGCCCAGCTGTACAGCGTGCTTGGCCTCTCGACTGTGGCAATGGGCATCCTCTGCATGCTGCTCTCCCGCCCGATCCTGCGCGGCGTTTTCGGCAGCATTGATGAGGATGTCATGCGGTTTGCCCAGCAGTATTTCCTTATCAGCGCCGTGTCCTACCCCTTCATCGGCCTGTACAACGGCGGCGCGGCTCTTTCCGCGCACAGGGCAACAGCCGCATCAGTATGCTGGCCAGCCTTGTCATGAATGTTATCAACATTGCGGGCAACGCACTGCTGATCTACGGCTTCGGCATGGGGGTCATCGGCGCAGCACTGGCCACCCTGATCGGCCGTGTCTTTGCCGCCGTGTTTATCCTGTGGCAGAACCAAAAGCTCTGCAACCCGCTGCGGTCCAAAGCCTTGCCGACCTGCGGCCGCGGCGCGCCCCCATCATGCAGATCCTCTCCATCGGCATCCCGTCCGGCCTTGAAAACGGCATGTTCCAGATCGGCAAGCTCTGCGTCAGCAGCCTGACCTCAACGCTGGGCACCTCGGCCATCGCGGCCAACGCCGTTGCCAACACGCTTTCAACGCTGGCAAACATCCCCGGCAATACGATGAGCCTTGCATGATCCCCGTTGTCGGCCAGTGTCTGGGCGCAGGCGAGAAAAAGCAGGCCAAGCGGTATGTGTTTCTGCTGATGGGCATTGCCATGGTCGGTCTGGTCGCTGCCAATGCCGCGCTGTTCTTCCTGATTCCCCTGCTCGTGGTCTGGTTCAACCTCTCGGCGGAGGCCTCCGCCTCTGCACCATGGTTGTGCGCATGTTCAACATTGCCAGCGTCTTTTTCTGGGCCTGCAGCTTTACGCTGCCCAACGCCCTGCGCACCGGCGGCGATGCCAAATTCACCATGACGGTCAGCATCATAAGCATGTGGCTGTTCCGCGTTATTCTGAGCTATGTCTTTGTGCTGCAGTTCCATCTGGGGCTGGCCGGCGTCTGGCTGGGCATGTTCATCGACTGGCTCTGCCGCGACATCTGCTTTATCGCCCGCTTTATCAGCGGCAAGTGGATGGAGCATAAGGTCATATAAAAAGCAAGCCTCCCCCGCCCGTAGTATGCACTGCGCATACCACGGGCGGGGGGAGGCTTTTTATGGGTCAGCTTTTTCGAGCAGTCACTCGACCATATACTCAAAGTCGATACGGCCCAGCGCCACATCGGCGGCGGCCACCTGAATCTTCATCGAGGAGCCGAGCATCCAGCTCTTGCCGGTCAGCGGGTCGAGCATGCTCACCCCGTCAATGACCTGCGGCTCGCCCTTGCAGAGCTGCGCGGCGGGCACAAAGCCCTCGACCGTGTTCTCCAGCTCGACAAAGACGCCGCGCGGCGTGATGCCTGCGACCGTGCCGGTATAGACCTCGCCCAGATGGTTGTGCATATACTCGGCCTTATACAGGTCCTCGACATCGCGCTCGATGCGGACGGCTGCAACCTCCTGCTTGCTGGACTTCTCGCTGGCCTGCTGGGCAAACTCGTTGAAGTCCTTCTGCAGCTGGCTGGCGGACGCACCGAGCAGCATCTCGCTCAAAATGCGATGGATGGCAAGGTCGGGATAGCGGCGGATGGGGCTGGTAAAGTGGGCATAGTCTGCCAGCACCAGACCGTAGTGACCAAGGGGCTGCGGTGCGTAGCGGGCCTTCTGCATACTGCGCAGGATGCCGGTATGGACCGGGATCTGGATGGGCTGGTCGCGGGTCTCATCGAGCAGGGCGGCCAGCTCCAGCTGTGTCGGAATGGGGTTCTTGAACTTAGCGTTCAGTCCGCAGGCCAGCAGCGTGGCGGACAGCTTTTCCATCTTCTCGCATCGGGGGCCTCGTGTACACGGTAGACAAAGGGCACCTTGTTGGTGCGGCCCGCATTGGCGGCGCACTGGTTGGCCAGCAGCATGAACTCCTCGATCATGCACTCGGAGGTGCCGCGGTCGCGCTTGACGATGTCCACGCAGCGGCCGTTCTCGTCCATGACAAGCTTTGCCTCGTTGGACTCGATGTCCATGCCGCCACGGGCCTTGCGCAGCACAAGGCGCTTGCGGTACAGCTCGTCCATGGCGGGCAGCTGGTCCAGCACGGCGGCGTACTTGGTCTGCAAGTCGGTCAGGTCTGCACCCTCTTCCGGCTCAAGCAGGGCGTTGATTTCTTTATACACACCTTTGACGCGGCTGCAAATCACACTCTTGACGAACTTGTAGCTGCGGATCTCGCCGTTCTCGTCCAGACGCATCAGGCAGGAGAACGCCAGACGATCCTCGCCCTCGTTCAGGGAGCAGATACCGTTGGACAGCTGGGTCGGCAGCATCGGAATGACCTTGTCGGCGTAGTAGATGCTGGTCGCACGCTCGTAGGCCTCCTCGTCCAGCGCAGAGCCGGGGCGGACATAGTGGCTTACATCCGCGATGTGAACACCCAGCTCATAGCCGTCCTCAAGCTTCTGCAGGCTGATGGCATCGTCAATGTCCTTCGTCTCGGCAGAGTCGATCGTAAAGATGGGAATACCGCGCAGATCCAGACGTTTGGCCGCCTCGGTCGGGTCGATGACGGCGTTATCGTATGCGTGAGCCTCCTCCAGCACCTCCGGCGGAAATTCCTGCCGGACATTGCGGCCGTAGAGGATCGCCTTGGCACACTCGGAGCGTAGTCGGAAGAGCCGAACTTTTCGACCACGGCGCGCGGTGGTCGCTGTGGCGGTTGCCGCGGTGGTGATGAGGAAGCCGACCTTATCACCCAGATGTACACCCTCGCTCCCCTGCTTGGCCAGCAGGAACTTCACATCGCGGCAGCCGTCCGGCTCGACCGCCATGCGGCCGTCCTCAGACAGGCAGACCGTACCCGCAAAGCGGTTGTTGGGGACAGTGACCTCCACGACCTCACCCTCAGAGGAGCCCTCCACGCGGGGATGGTCGAACAGCTTGACATTGATCTTGTCGTTGGGCATCGCGCCGTGCAGTGCGCGCCCCGGGATAAAGATGTCGCCCTCGCCGTCATCGCGGCTGGCAAAGCCGAAGCGGGCTGCCAGCTTGACCAGCGTGCAGGGAATGGCCGCCGGGGCGTTTGTGTTCTCATAGGTGGCAAAGCCCGGCACATAGGTGCCGTTGCGCATCGACAACTCGCCGGTGGCGACCATAGCTGATACGCTGGTGCGCAGGCGGGAATTGTCCACCTGCAGGTTATTCTGCAGCTCACGCAGCGTCATGGGGCGGCGCTTGACTGCGTTTAAAATACTTTTCTGTAACGGTGTCATGTGTACTCCTTTAATTTACGCCGCACCGCCGTCCGGCGGTGCCCTTCCGATATACTCCCACAAAAAACGGCCCGCCGGGGCGCTGCTTGCAAAGCTGACGCGCTTGGCGGACCCATTTTGTTTCTTTGCTTACCCTGCGAGCATCACAGGCGTGCGCTCAGGACGCAGACGACCAGCGTAACGACGAAGAAAACAACGCCGCAAACCTTGGTCAGCTTAGCCAGCTTGGCGTCCACGCCACGCTCACGGCCGGCAGCCATCGTAGCAGAGCTTTCGCCCATGATAGCGCCGGACAGGCCCTGACCCTTCTGCTCCTGCGCGAGGGTAAAGACGATGATCAACAGGGACACGACGACGAGGACGACGCGAGAGCGATCTCATACCAGTTCATTGCTTAGCACTCCTTCTATTTCTATCCACGCCGCCATGGCGCGAAAAGTCTCATGCACCGTACAGTATAGCATAGTTTTCTGTGCGTTGCAAGCGCTTTTTTCGCGTTTTTAAAGCAATTCAGTTCTGAAAGGCAATTTTCTCTCCCTGCACCAGCGGATAGCGCACCAGCCGGGTGCCGTCCAGATCCTCACGGTGCATATCCACCGCCGTGATCTGGTGGTTGCCGTAGGTCGTGTAGTAGTAAATTCCCTTGTCGGCGTTGCAGCAGCTTGTATACAGCGTGATCTCATACTTGCCGCCGTCCAGCTCGCAGCAGCCGCGCTGCTGTTCGACCGCGTGCAGAATGTGGAAGAACTGCCCCACACTCTCGGTCTCGCTGTCACCGGATTTTGAGTTCATCTTGACAAATGCCGCCCGCACAAAGCGGGACTGGCTGGACAGGGTCCCCGGCAGGCCCAGCCCGCCCAGCCCGCGGCTGTAGACCGGCAGGTCAAGGCCGCCCGCAAAGGCATTTTCGGGGGTACGGGGCGACAGCGCGCGGTAGTTGTTCAGCGCAAAAAGCTGCTGCGGGAAGGGCGGGTTGTTTGTCAGCACACCCACGGGGTTGTCGTAGATATGCAGCCCATCGGCGGTGGATTCCACCGTAATGCTGCCGGTCTTGTCGGCCACAAGCCAGTGCAGCTGGGCCAGCGGCAGCTGGTCACTGAACGGAATATTTACAATGTTGGCCTTCTCCAGCAGGGCGCGGGCCTCTGCCAGCGTTGCACAGCTGCCCAGCAGCCAGGGGATCAGCTCAAATTGGGTGATGTTGTTTTTACCGTCTGCCGCCGGGTGGTAGACGGCGTTGCCCACAAAGTTCAGCCCGGCAACGCCGAGGCCCTTTTCATTGATGGCATCGTAATACAGCGGGTACTCCCCTGCCACATAGGCCATGCCGATCATGGCATACCTTGTGCGGAAATCCCCCATGCAGCGCAGGGCAAACGGATAGCTGCGCGGCGTGACCGTGACTTCATCCCCATAGGAGAATTCATAGTCAAGATTGCGTCCGAAATAGAAATCTGCTGTCTTATAAGTTGCTGCGGTACACATGCAAATGCCCCTTTCCTATTTCCTGATACGGCTAGTGTAGCACGCCGGGGGCCGGATAATCCACCATAAATTGTAAACAATCCGGCCGTCAGCCGCTCTTACAGGCCGGCAACCGAGTCGATCGGCATCGACATAAAGATGCCCTGCGCCGCACTGTGCATACCGCAGCTTTCGCCCAGAGACTGCATAAGGGCGACCTTGTTGGCAGATTCCGTCAATACCAGAACGATCTCCTTTTCATCCTGCACGCTCAGCCCCCAAAAGCCGGTCGCCTCCTCATTGCCGATGCGCCGGCTGCGGATGACGGTGCCGCCGGTGGCACCCGCCGCACGAACCGCCTTCATCACATCATCGCTGAAGCCGCTGTTCACGATCGCTGCAACCAGAGAGTGTTTCGTTTCAGACATACTGTTTCCTTCCTTTCCGCTGGTATTCAGACATCCTTGCCTGCATCGTGGTCCAGAATACGCAAGATCATGTTGTTTGCACCGTTCAAAGGGATCGTAAAAGCAATGCCGGTGTTGGCTTTGTGCAGCTGCAATTCCGTGTAGAGCTTTTCCATCAAATCGTGGACAAATGCTTCGGGACCATGCTGACCAGAACACTTTTGTCAATGCTGCCAAGGCCGAGCATATCCATGATCTCGCTGGAGGCCGTCCCCTCGGCATTAAAGCGGTATTGCAGCGGCAGCGCCCCTTTTTTGAACATCTCGGCTGCGTGTTCTGCCAGCTTCGGCGTTGTGATCAGCACCAACAGCTGAATGACACTTTCTTCTCATGCTCCATTTTAGTCGCCCTCCTCAAGATCAACGATCATGTCGCAGTCATCGGCGATAGCACCGCACAGTCTGCGTCCGCTTGGCGGTTTTCAGCTTGTATACCAGCCCCATAAGCTGGATGGCGATCAGCGGCGTCAGGGCAACCAGCGCAACAACACCGAACGCATCGGTCATCAGGTTGCCGCCCAGTGCCTCACATACGCCGATGCTGAGCGGCAGCAAAAAGGTCGAGGTCATCGGGCCGCTGGCAACGCCGCCGGAGTCAAACGCAATGCCGATAAAAATATCCGGCACCATACGGGACAGCACCAGCGCAATGATGTACCCGGGGATGACAAACCACTGGATGGATATGCCGGTCAGCACACGCAGCATGGCCAGACCGACACTGGCTGCCACACCGATCTGCATACAGCGGTTCATCATTTTGACCGAGATGGCGCCGTTTGTGACGGCCTCCACCTGATGGTTCAGCACCTGAATGGCAGGCTCTGCCTTGACGATGTAGTAGCCGATCAGCGCACCGATGGGAACCAGAATCCAGCGCAACGACAGCCCTGCCAGTTCCTTGCCAAGGTAGGCGCCAACGGGTGCAAACCCGACATTGGCACCGCACAAAAACAGCACCAGCCAATATAGGTATACCCAAAGCCGACGATGATGCGCTTGATTTGCAGCCCATGGTAGCGGTGGGTCAGCCATTGGAAAATCAAAAACACCCAGAGGATCGGCACCAGTGAAAGAAGCACCTCCCTGGCGTAGAGCGGCAGCCCCTGCGCAAACACCCGGGCAACATCTTGCGTGGTGACAACGGTGGCAACATCGGTAAGGGTGTAGGCCGCCTCGGTCGGCTTAAAGAAACAGCCGAGGATCAGCACCGCCAGAATCGGCCCCACGCTGGAAAGCGCCACCAGACCGAAACTGTCATTTGCCGCATTTTTATCGCTGCGCACCGAGGCCAGCCCGACACCCATAGCCATAATAAAAGGTACGGTCATCGGGCCGGTGGTGACGCCGCCGGAGTCGAAGGCCACTGCCAAGAACTCCTTGGCACAAAAGCAGACACCAGAATGAGTGCCAGATAGCAAACGATCAGCAGCATCGACAGACTGATCTTATAGCGGATACGCACGATGGCCAGCGCCAGAAACAGCCCCACGCCAACAGCCACCGTCATGATCAACACCATGTTCGGCACAGACGGCACCTGCCCCGCAAGAACCTGCAGGTCCGGCTCCGACACGGTAATGATGACGCCCATGAGAAACCCTGTCAGCAGGACTGTAAGCAGTTTTTTCATTTTGGAGATCTGCACGCCAACGCCTTCGCCGAGCGGCGTCATCGCCATCTCTGCACCGAGCTGGAAAAAGCCCATGCCAACGATCAGCATCAGGGCGCCTGTCAGGAACATGACTACGCTTCCCAGCTCCATCGGGATCACAAAGATGCTGAGCATCAGGACGATCCCGGTGATCGGAAGCACGGCAGAGAGCGACTCTCTGATTTTTTCTTTCAGTTTTACATTCAATTCTACGCCCACCTTTCAACAGAGAGTTGTTTTTTGCACGGTGCCTTCGGTGGCGCCGCATTCCCCCAAAAGCACGTCATTTTGTATATTTGCGTGCTCACGCAAATATCATTACCTACATTTTACACTACAAACGCCCCCGCCGCAAGTTCTCTGCGGCAACTGTATTCATTCCGGGTTATCTGAATTGCCGCTCTGGTATCGGCGCATAAAAATTTCCCGGTAACGAAAGTGGAAATCACCGGGAGAAGGAGAAGCAAAAAGCGCTGCAAGCCCCAAAAAAGGCTTGCAGCGCTGCTTTTTGGCGTCCCAGAGAGGATTTGAACCTCCGGCCCCACGCTTAGGAGTATGGCTTACCATGTGATACACGGTTCGGATGTAACTTCCAATATCATCCCTTACGCAGAATGACTTGTAGTAAACGAACTTTATGGTGCAAAACACCTATTCTGACGCAGTTTTATGTGTCCGTTGGGTGGTCCTATTAGCAAATTCTTAGCAAGAGGACACCCCGCCAAAGCTGATTGCTACTGCCATTCTTCACTCCCTTAGTCAAAATGACAAGGCAAATACATGGAGGTTACTATGGACAAGAAAGAGAAAAAGTCACTGCCGGAACCGCGCACATACACCGTGGAACAGATCGCGGCCATGCTCAACATTGGCCGCACAACCGCATATCAGCTCGTCAAGCAGGAGGAGTTCAGGATCGTCCGCATAGGAAATGCAATCCGCGTTTCCAAGAAATCTTTTGACGAGTGGCTGGAAAGTTTGGAATTGTGAATATCGCAAGAAACGCCGTAGCTCAAAAAACCTATGGCGTTTTTTTATACCCATTTTTGAAGGAGGCTGGCAATGAAATTGACAGAAGCAGAAATGAGGATGGTGTTTCAGATTGAAAGTACCAATCAGAACGCTGCCCTGAATGAGATTACATGACATGGCGCTATGCGCCGAACCCGGCAACGAAAGAAACGGC
>ENA-OQCP01001212-OQCP01001212.1-human-gut-metagenome-genome-assembly--contig:-NODE-1212-length-10080-cov-2.939817_pt1 | contig 10080 bp, 12 predicted proteins | sample MGYA00242760_ERZ504583 | MGnify/ENA primary metagenome ERZ504583 (study PRJEB26092, sample SAMD00036308) | human gut metagenome | host: Homo sapiens | study: EMG produced TPA metagenomics assembly of...
TGAAATAAATAAAATATTTAATATTGCACTCTAAAAACAAGAAAACATGAGATATACTACTTTACTCCTTTGTTTTTGCAGCATTCTGCTCCTTGGCAGCTGCAAGAGCCAGCCCTCCGCACAGAACGGACAGCCGCTGGAAGTGATGACGTTCAATGTCCGCCTGGATATTCCTTCGGACAGTGTAAACAACTGGAATTACCGCAAGGGTGACGCCTGCCGTATGATAGCCTACTACAGCCCCGACTTGCTGGGCATGCAGGAAGTGCTTCACAACCAAATGGAAGACCTAAAACGCGGGCTGCCGCAATACACAGCACTCGGTGTGGGGCGCGACGACGGCAAGGAAGCAGGCGAATACTGCCCGATATTCTTCCGGACCAACCGGTTTACACTGGTGGAATACGGCAATTTCTCCCTCAGCGAGCAACCCGAAACTATCGGCATCAAGGGCTGGGACGCTTCCTACAACCGTGTCACCACCTGGGCGATACTGCAGGAAAAGAACAACGGACAAAAGTTTGTATATTTCAACACCCATCTGGACAACGACGGAAAGACAGCCCGCAAAGAGGGCGTGCAACTCATTCTCGACAAAATCAAGGAGATAGCACCGGACATGCCCGCCATCATCACTGGTGACTTTAACTGTACGCCCGGTGAAGAACCTCTGCAAACGCTGGAAAAGGGAGGAATGGAAAATGCCGCAAAGACAGCTGCCGTCACCTACGGTCCGTCCTGGTCTTTCCATGACTTCGGCCGTCTGCCGGTGGAGGAACGCGTACTGCTGGACTATGTCTTCGTGACTAAAAGCGCAAAGATAGACCGCTACCGCGTTATCCAAGACAAACCGGAGAACAGCTACCTTTCCGACCACTGTCCTATACTTGTTGAATTGACCGTGCAATGAATATAGATAAGTAAATGATAAAAAAACAAGTAAGCATTGGTACAATGAAAATACAATACTGTTTATTATTGTTCCTGCTGTTGCTCGGTTTCACGCAATGCAAAAGCCCCGCCGCCAAAGAAGACCGGCTGAGCGACGATGCCCTGATGGACACCGTACAGCGCCGTACCTTCAACTACTTCTGGGAAGGTGCCGAGCCCAACAGCGGACTGGCACGCGAACGCATCCACATGGACGGTGTCTATCCGGAGAACGACCAGAACGTAATCACGTCCGGTGGAAGCGGCTTCGGCATCATGGCTATACTTGCCGGTATAGACCGCGGCTATGTCACCCGCCAGGAAGGGCTGGAACGAATGGAGAAAATCGTCTCCTCCTCGAAACCGCTGACCGTTTCCACGGTGCTACCCACACTGGTGGTATGGCGATACGGGCAAGGTGAAACCCTTTGGGCAGAAAGACAATGGCGGCGACCTGGTAGAAACAGCCTTCATCATGCAGGCGCTGCTCTCCGTCCACCAGTACTACATCGACGGTTCGCCCGCCGAGCAAGCCCTCGCCGCCCGCATCGACAAGCTGTGGCGCGAAGTGGACTGGAACTTCTACCGCCAGAACGGCCAGAACGTGCTCTATTGGCACTGGAGTCCGGAATACGGTTGGGAAATGAACTTTCCCGTACACGGTTACAACGAATGCCTCATCATGTATATCCTTGCCGCCGCCTCGCCTACCCACGGCGTGCCTGCAGCAGTCTATCACGAGGGCTGGGCGCAGAACGGGGCCATTGTAGACCCTCATAAAGTGGAGAATATCGAGTTGCATCTGCGCTATCAAGGCACAGAAGCCGGACCGCTCTTCTGGCACAATACTCGTTCCTCGGCCTCGACCCCATCGGGCTGAAGGATGAATACTGCGCCAACTACTTCGACGAGATGCGTAACCTGACGCTTGTGAACCGTGCCTACTGTGTCCGCAACCCCAAGCACTACAAAGGTTTCGGGCCCGACTGCTGGGGACTGACAGCCAGCTACTCCGTCAATGGATATGCCGCCCACGCTCCCAACGAACGCGACGACCAGGGAGTCATCTCTCCAACTGCCGCCTTGTCATCCATCGTCTATACCCCGGAACAGTCGCTGCAGGTGATGCGGCATCTCTACGAGATGGGCGATAAGTCTTCGGACCCTATGGCTTCTATGATGCCTTCAGCCAGACGGACAACTGGTATCCCCGACGCTACCTCGCCATCGACCAGGGCCCGATAGCGTGATGATTGAGAATTACCGGTCGGGGCTGCTGTGGAAGCTCTTCATGAGTCATCCGGATGTGCAGAAAGGACTGGAGAAACTGGGATTCTCAACGATTCCCAAATGACATCTTATGCTAAAAACGGGTGTATTGGAACAGACTATACACCATTTTTCAGACGCAGATGATGCAGATTTATTTTTCAGACAGAAGAACAAAAAGACAAAAGAGAGGAAATAAATATGTTCTTTTGTTCTTCTGTCTGAAAAATATTGCCCATTTCCACTCTCCCGAAACCCGCACTTCTCTATTCAGCAGAGAGTGCAAGCTTCAAAAAGGGATTTTTGGGCAATTCAATACCCTAAAGTTCATCTATTTGCGTCTTGATCCTCTCCACCCGGACAATCAAACTATCAAGTCTCTGTCTGTTCCTCCGGATAATTCGGGGACGAAAAACAAACCAGTTCAAACCAACCCACAGAAGGAAAACCGAATAGGCAACGACCCTGAACTGTAGTGAACTCTCCTGAATATGCTCGTACATATAAAGTCCTATTCCTACAGACAACGAGATGAAATAAAAGTTCATCAGCTTGGTTTGCATAAAGTTCTCCTTACGCCTCACGGCAAGTAACTCATTCAGATACTCCCGGTTGGATTGCTCCTCATCCACAATCCTATACAAGGGAATCATCTTATGAGTGAACACAGCAACAGTGCCCATAGCCACGATTGTCAAAAGAATCCCTATCTTCGTAACCAACAATTGCGGCTTAAAGTATATCCAGACAAACGCAACAAAGCAGATGGTCATCCATAAAACCGCATTAAGCACTATCAGTCAAGAACCTTCTTCTCTTGAAGTGATTTACCTCCTTGAATAATCCGGAACAGTCGGCAAATGGGACAGCCTGTTTCCGCCACAATTCTTTTATATCTATGTCACTCTTCATACGCTCTTATTTTCTTTGTCAACAATGCTTTGATTCGATGAATCCTCACCCGGACATTACCTTCAGACAGACCAGTGATTCGGGCAATCTCTGCCTGCCTGACATCTTCCAATTCGAGTGAAATGAGGATGCGGTCCATCTCCGGAAGTTCGGCAATGAGTTTGTACAACAGACGAAGCCGCAGACCGATACCCGTCCTTTCTTCTTCGGGCAGGTCGGTCGAGAGAGTAACCGGAACCATGCGGCTCTGCCGTTCCAACTGACGAAGACAGCGATTGGTGGCAATACGAAAAATCCAAGTACCGACTGCTGCCTCATTTCTGAATGACGACAGTTTCTGCCAAACGGCAACAAATGTCTCCTGAGCCATATCCTGGGCCAGACCATAATCATTCACATATCCCATACACAGACGGAACACCTTACTCCAATATTCCCTATATATAGCCTCAAACTCCACTCGTCACTCTTTTATAAAACCGGTTAGCTCATTCATAAACCACTCCTTATCATCAAACATCATGAAATGCAGTCCCTGCTCGGCATACCTTAACCGCACTCCGTGCAGATTCCTATACTGTTCATTTACAATAGATGCTATATTCTTGAAATGCGGTTCCAGCAAGACCAGGACCGGAACGGCAATACTTCTGATTCGCTCCCTCAAATCCGTGTTCGCAAAGTCACAATACATCGCGGCATACGTCTTTCTGTCAGAGGCTGCACCCCATTCCACGATTTCGTCAAACTTCAAAGAGTCCGTTGTCAAACTAGCCACACTCATTCGCTGCATCCGGACAAACTGCTCGTGGTTCATGGCAGTTATCCGGGTAATCATATCAGAACAGTCTTTATCGCTACGGGGTTAAAGTCTGGGTGGGTCAAAGCCATCAAACAAGGCAAAGCATCCACTATGACAATCTTTCCAACGAGTGTGGGAAAGTCTGCTGCAACAGCAAGTGCCAGTCCGCCTCCCATACTGTGCCCTACGAGTATGGGGCTGTCAATCCTTTCTTCCTTAATGAATGTCGCAATCTCGTTTTTCCAGCCCTCGAAGGATGGATTTTTTTCCGGCGGTACACCGGCAAAACCAGCCATAGTCAACACGTAGCAGGTATAATGTGTTCCCAATTCCGCCACTGCCTCCTTCCAGACGTCTCCCGAACTCGCAAAGCCGGGAATAAAAATGACAGACTTCTTTCCTATACCCGATTTTATCACCGAAAAAGAGTAATCTTCTGCAAAAGAACAGACAGAAAACCAAAACAATACTAAAGTCAGAAATAACTTTTCCATCACTGTACACTTTTTAATTCACTCTTTAGATACAAAGAACTTGAAAATGTTACAATGCCGGTTACTATATTTTCCGTTCATTCCTTATCAACAAAAATACAATATTCCCCTGAGAACCAATACATATTATTTATTAATAAAAGAATTATCACTATCTTTGGGCAAATTCAAACCAATCATCATCATGAAACGTATCTTATTGGCCATCTGCATGATGGCAATGTCCGCACTATCTTACGGACAAAGTAACCGCGTCTCGTTCACTTTCGCCTGGCTCAGTGACGTACACCTCAATTCCTTCGCTTATGCCGAAGACGACCTGCGGCAATCCATTGAAGACATCAATGCCAATCCTGCCGTGGACTTCACGATTCTCAGTGGAGATGTCACCGAATTCGGTGATACAAAAGAGTTCCTGCTGCTGCAGGAAATACTGGAACGCTTCAGGAAACCTTATCTGCTGCTGCCGGGAAACCACGACGTGAACTGGAGCGAAAACGGCTGCACCATGTTCAACAAGATTTTCCAAGCATCCCACTTCTGCTACGATTGGCAAGGAGTACGCTTCATCGGTTGTGGTGCCGGACCAAGCCTGCGCATGGGGCCTCCCCACATTCCACGTGAGGAAATACTCTGGTTGGACTCCATTGTACGGGCCACCCCTAAAGAACTGCCGGTCATTTTCGTCAACCATTTCCCACTGAACCGGGATTTAAGTAACTGGTACGAAGTGACGGATATTCTCAAAACACGCAATGTACTGGTGACTCTTGCCGGACACCTGCACACCAACCGCGCTTATGACGCCGAAGGCATTCCGGCAGTCATCGGGCGCTCCTCCTGCGGAGGGAAGACCCGATAGGTGGCTATAATCTCGTCACAGTCAACGAAGATTCCATCACCTTCTGCGAACGCATCATCCAAACGGAAACCCGTCCCGCATGGAATGTTGTCCGCCTGAATGCAACAGCTATTGCTTCATCGAACATTCCGGGTGAAAAGAAAGATACCGTCTACTACCGCCCTGATTTCAGCATCAACAGCACCTATCCTGCCGTTCGTGAGGTGTGGAAGCAGAAAGACGTAACCGACGTTGCCTCACAAGGAAGCATTGACGGAGAACTGTATATCTATACCAATACGGCAGGAATGGTTCATGCTCTGAATGCCCGCAACGGAGAAACGGTATGGACTTATGCCACAGGAAATAAGATTTTCTCGGCTCCCTTCATCACTTCCCAACTGGTGGTTGTCACTTCCTGCGACGGTTTATTCATGCACTGGACAAAAAACAAGGTTCCGCCCGTTGGAAATTCAACACGGATTACCCCATTGTAGCCTGCCCTACAGTAGCAAACGGCAATGTCTATACAGGCAGCAGCAACGGAAAATTCTACTCCATCCGCCTGGCAAACGGCACGCTCAATTGGGTTACCGACGGACTGAACGGCTACATCGAGTCCCGCCCGGCTATAGACCACGAACGCATCTATATCGGAACCTGGGGAGCCATGTTCTATGCCATCGACGGAAAACCGGGAAAAAAGTATGGGAATTCGACACCGAACGCGGAAGATACTTCTCTCCGGGAGCCTGCTGGCCCACAGTGCTGCCCTACCGGAAGAATGGAAAAGCATCAGAACAGGTCATAGTGCTCAGTTCCGACTACTTTGTACGCGCCTTCAACCCGGAAGACGGAAAAATCCTCTGGGCATCGGATGAAGCGAAAGGACGCGAATCAATCGGTTTCTCTCCGGATGGAAAGACCATGTACATAAAAGGAATCAAGAACAACATTACGGCAGCAGATGTCTCAAAAGGAAACTACACTCCACTTTGGAATACATTGATGCCGTATGAAGGTAATTTCATCCCCACCCGCATGGAAACCACGGAAGAGTATGTGTTCATCCTACCGAATTCGGAGTGGTCCATGCCGTGCGGACAGACGGAAGCGGGATAGCCTGGAGCCATAAAGTATCCCATTCGGCGGTCACCTCACTGAAGAAGGCAGGTGACCACCGTCTCATCGTCATGACAATGGACGGAACAGTCACCTGCCTGATATATCCGTAAATGAATTCGTAGTAGTCTATTCACCGCCGCCACCGGAACCGCTACCGCCACTCTTCACATCGTCATTGCTGATGGTGCGTGCAGCCTTCTTCACGCTTGCCTTCAGCTCGCCGATGCGGTAGCTGACGCTTATGCCGAAACGTTGGCGGCTATACTTATAGCTGCTTTCGCGTATAAAGCCGGCACCTTCGGTAGTAGAGCTCTGGTCCATATACTTCTTGAAGAAGTTGCTGGCAAAAGCGGACAAAGTGAGACGCTTGTTTAGGAATGACTTGTTGACACTCAAGCCATAATCGAAGAAGCTGCTACCCTTACCTTGCAGCATAATCCACGGCGTCTGTCCGAAGACATTCAGACTGATGCGCCAATCGTGGGGCAGCGTCTGCTGTGCACCACCGTAGGCAAAGAGGCTCCAGCCGTCGTTACGCATGCCCTCACTGCCCTCCATGTAAGAATAATCACCGCTCATGTTCATGTAGATACGTGTACGGGGAGTAGCGTTCCAGTTGACGTAAGCACTCACACTGGCACGGCGGGTCTTACCGATGTTGGCGTAGGTAGAATAGAGCACATCCTTTCCCGTGGGGTTCTTCAATCCCTCAATCTCCGTATCGGGCATGAGCTTCGTTACATTCTCAATACTGTTGTTGGTGAATGAATAGCGTGCTGAAAGGTTAATATTGAACTTCTGCGTGAAATTACTATAACTCAAATTGAATGCATGGCTCTTCTCACTGTCCAGTTCCGAATTACCCTGACTGATGTAGGAGGGGTCGGTATCATTCAGATACGGATTCAGGTACCAGATTCCCGGACGATAGATACGCATGTTGTAGCCCAAGCGCAGATTGGACATATCCGTCAGCTTGTAGCCGATGGAGGCGGAAGGCACTACGTCGTCAAAGTTCTTTGTGAAGTCCTCGCCACGCCCCACCAGATACTTCACATCCTGGATGGTATGCTCGTAGCGCACTCCCAAACGGCCGGACAGCCTTTTCACTTTCAGCCCATATCCCAGATAGGCGGCAATAATATCATTCAGATGCTTGTAGTGCGAGCTCTGCTCCTTGTTGTATTCATACTTTCCGGTATCGTCTGCATCAAAACGGTCGTCCTCCGAAGAGTTGTTGCGCAGGATGTACTTGGCACCAGCCTCCAGCGTATGCAGCTTGCCGATAGGCGTGGTATAGTCGGCCTGGAAAGTATGCTCGGTGGTGTTCTGCTCGCCGTCGTTATGCAAATTTCTCAGACGTTTCAGATAATCAGCAATCGGGATTATAGCCTTTGTCTATTTCATATTCCGTGTAGGAATCCGACGTTTGCGGACGGGTGTTTATCTTGTAGGAGAATGTCAGCATGCGGTCCTTCACCTTGAACAGACGCTGGTAGTCGACACCTCCATCGATGGAATACCAGGAAGACTTGCTGCGGTTGAAAGCCGAATAGCTATAAATGGGAGCGGCGTTTATGTTCTCCGGAAAGGTGGCGATGTAGTCCGTAGAGCCGTTGCTCTTGTTTCCGCCACCCCAAAGTCCGAAAGACATAGTGACCAAGCGCAGTGTATCTATTTCGTAGCTGGCCTCCATGCTGCCCGACTGGAAGGAACCGTGGCCCTTGTTACTGCCGTCATAGTCCAGATTGGAAGAATTCTCCGTAACAGCTTCCGACGTCACATGCTGGCTGCCGCTGCTGTAGTTGCGGGGCTGGTCATTATAATTGTAGTTGTAGCGGGCGCTGACAGTCAGCTTGCCGCTCTTTATCGTACCGAATGCTCCACCGCCTGCACCGCGGTTGCTGACGTTGGCACTGAACGTAGCCGTATAGCCTTCGAGTCCGCTACCCACGGTGACAATGTTCAGAATACCGCCCACACCTTCAGCATCATACTTGGGGCCGGGATTGGTAATCACCTCGATATGCTTAATGCTGTTGGCAGGCATACTCTTCAGTACCTCGGTCGGGTTATTGCTCATCATGTTGTTGGGCTTTCCGTTGACGTACACCTTGAAGCTGCTGCTCCCGTTCACCTGAATATTGTCCTCGCCGTCCACCGTCACCAACGGTACCTTGCGGAGCATCTCCAGCACAGAGTTCGACTGGGCATCAGGGTCATCCTGCACATTATATTCTATCTTGTCGATGTCCGCCTTTACCAAAGGCTTTTGAGCTACAATTTCCACTTGTCCCAGCTCATTGGAAGCATCCACGATGTAGAGTGTGCCGAAGTCCACCAGCTTCTCCCCTGCCTTCACAGAAAAGTCCTTCACGATGGGAGTACGTCCCACGGAAGTGATGGTCATCACGAAGTTGCCGTACCGGGTACTTTCTCCTGGAACTGGCCTTTCATGTCCGTTACCAGCATTTTCAGCGCTTTGCAGGGGCCTCTTTCTTCACGATTTTAATGGTAGCATAAGGTTCACCTTCCTGGGTGAGCGAGTCGAGCAAAATTCCTTTAACCTGGAAAGAAGTGTTTGCCGTGTTTTGCGCTGCAACCAGTCCCGAAATCATCAGCATCCATAGCAGCACAGTCCATTTTGTTCTCATTGCGTTTTTATATTTAGTGACTATTCATGTTTATTGTCTTGGTATTAGACGTTTCCCGTTCGAGTTTTGTCACAATGAATTCGGCAAAAATAGCCCCTTTTTCATGCATTTACGAGACTTTCGGAGTTAAAAAAGCAAAAAGAAAGCAATTTAGAGAAAATAGAAGAAAAGTAACAGACAGATATTTGCGGCAATAACAGAGCCGAATCCCCCCAATATCCACGGCCGCAAAGGGCTTTTTCCACCGGCAAAGAATAACGCGTAGCACATGTTTACCGCTATATTGCTGACAATAGCCTGCATGCTGCAAGCGTAATTACCAGCACCGCCACGCTGCCCGTCCCTTGAAGCAGGTTCAGGATGAAAGGAGTGATGTCACTGAAGCCCGAAATGAAAGAGAGCAGGTTCAGCCACCCGTACCGGCATACACCAGCGTATAGTGTGTCAAGATAGTGAACACGACAAACAGCATGGCAAAAATCAGCGCCACTTTAAACTCCAACGGATTACTGCTGTCCTCGTCCTCCGTGGTCTGCGTGCCGTCGTCCACCCGTTTCCGCTTGGAATGCAGATACCATGCCACGGCTGCCGTCACCACCGACATTATCAGCAGGTAGGGATAAATGGCCAGTAGCGTCTCCCGGCTGAAAATACCTATCAATATCAAGAAACGGAGGAACATCATACTGACCGCCAACAACATGGCCGCCACATATTCGGGAGCATCCTGCACAGAAGCCTTACGGCTCTTTCGCGCCAGTACGGAAATGGTAGCCGTGCTGCTGTACAAGCCTCCCACGATGCCCGAAACCAGAATGCCCGACTCATGGAAAACGTAACGCTTCAACAGATAAGAAAGGTAGGAAATGCCCGATACAACCACCGTGGCCAGCCAAATACTGTATGGCGTCAGGTTGATGCCGGGAATAAGATTCTCATTGGGCAGCATCGGCAGGATAATGCCGCTGATGGCAAGGAACTTGGCAAGCGTAATCATCTCGTTCGTTCTTCATGCGCTGGGCCAGTTCCGTGAAGGTGTGTTTCAGCTCGGTG
>ENA-OQCP01001213-OQCP01001213.1-human-gut-metagenome-genome-assembly--contig:-NODE-1213-length-10079-cov-3.563404_pt1 | contig 10079 bp, 12 predicted proteins | sample MGYA00242760_ERZ504583 | MGnify/ENA primary metagenome ERZ504583 (study PRJEB26092, sample SAMD00036308) | human gut metagenome | host: Homo sapiens | study: EMG produced TPA metagenomics assembly of...
AACGGACGGAGGTCAGGAGATTTGTCGGCAACGGCGTGGCGAGCTCATTCATCTCGCCGTTCCCGAGGCACGGACGAAAAGACCGAAGCCGACTGTCTTGCGGTGTTCAAGGCGCACTACAAAGATAATATGACCAACAAAACCGCACCCTACCCGGGGATAATGGAGCTGCTGAAAAAGCTGCGCGAGCGCGGGGTCAAAATCGCCGTTGTGTCGAACAAGTTCGAGCCGGCGGTAATCGGGCTGTGCGAGGACTACTTCGGCGGACTCGTTGACGCCGCGGTCGGTCAGACCGAGGACAGGCAGAAAAAGCCCGCTCCCGACGGGGTTTTGTACGCGATGAAGCTCCTCGGCGCAGATCCCGAAAAAACCGTTTATTCGGGCGATTCCGATGTCGATGTGCTCACGGCACGGAACTCAAATCTGCCGTGCATCGGCGTGTCGTGGGGGTTCCGCGACAGAAGGTGCTCGTTGACGGCGGCGCTTCTTATATCGCCGACAGTGTGGAGGATATATTGAGTATTATGGAATAACGGCTTTTGGGGGAGGGGAAACAATGTCCGAATCTATTTACGAATTTTTATGGTATGTCAACAACATAATGCTTGCTCTGCTTCAGGGCGGCTTTCTTTGGTATAACCTGACGCCTAAGTTTAATAAACACCTCGTTTTTTTGATAACCACCGTTCCGTTTGTGTTTTTTGTTGTCTCGCAGAAATTCGTGACCTTTGTTGCGCCGTCGTTTCTGGTACTTCTGCCGCTCGCGTATTATTTTGTCTGCGCGATAGCGCTCTACAAAGAAAAATTCAGAACGAAAGCGTTTGTGGCGATAACCATTTTCGCACTGGAGTCGTGCACCACCGCTCTTCTCGTTCCGATATTGAATGCATTGGGCATAGGCAGCAACACCCCGGAAGCAAATCTTATACTAACACCGTTTCTGCTCGTTTACACAATAATTTTCATTGCGTTTACATATTTCAGAAAGCGCAAGCTCGAGGGCGGTTCAATAAGACCGGCTTCGATGCTCGCGTTCATTATATTCCCGCTGAGTCAAATGCTGCTGCTCGACACATGTCTTATATTACTGAACCACTTCGACTGGGCAACCGAAAACAACCCGCTCTCATTGTTCAAAGACCGTGACCGCACGATGCTGATGATTTTTGCAATTGTCGCTGTATTCAGTATCGCCGCGGACGTCATACTTTTTATGTCATGAACCGCTCTTCGCAGAACGAAAAGCTGCGCGAGGAACTCAAGATGCAGGAGTATCAAAACAGCGTCAATCTCGACTACTACAAAAATGTCGAGAAAAACAGCGTTGAGGCGAGAAAGATACGTCACGACCTCGCCAACATGGTACAGACCGCCTGCGAGATAATGGAGAACGGTACGGACAGCGATAAGGAGTCCGCAAAGAAGATGCTCTCTCAGCTCAAAGCAGAGGTTGCGGACATAAAAATAGAGCGCTTCTGCCAAAACACGCTCGTAAATGCGATAGCCTCGAACAAGGCCGCGGAATGCAGAAAAAACGAAATCGATTTCGACTTTGACCTACGCGTTCCGGAGACTCTCGGCATAGAAGAAGTCGATATCTGCAAGGCTTACGTCAACATTTTCGACAACGCGATAAACGCGGCGAAGGCAATCGACGGGAAAAGATACGTAAAGATAAAGAGCTTTACAAGCGAAGACGACGGTATGCTCTATATTTCCGGCGAAAATGACATTGCGCCGGACTACGAAGAGAAGAAAAAGGCAAGAACAGGCGAGCACGGCTACGGATTGAGGATTCTCAGAGACACCGCCGAAAAATACGGCGGACGGCTTGTGACCGACGACAAGGGGGACGCCTTTACAGTCGTCATGACGATGCGCGCGGCCGCGGGCAGCCCGAAAAACTGATTTCGCGCGGAAAACAAATAAAAAAAAAGAAGGTCATAATCGCAGCAACCGCTCGAATTATGACCTTTGAATTTTTCTTCAGCTCTGCATTAAAATGCAGTCCCTCTTATTTCGGAATGAACCAGAAAAGGTGCTCAAGAATAAATCTTACATACTCAAAGTACGCTTCTAAAATTCTCTGGATGATCTCCATTACTTTTCCCTCCTCGTTAAATTTAAGCGATTCCGAAAATCAGCTTTATAAGCTCTATTATCGGGCCTATAGTAACCCAATAAAGCGCCTTGCCAGACATCTCGAGTGCCTTAAGCAACAGTTCCAATGCCGCTTCCATTTCGTCCCCTCCCTTCACATTGTAAGATTGACTTATAACTGCATTTATAGTATAATCTTTACGCTTTGTTGCGTCAATCAACAAAAATTTACGATTTGTGCGCAGCTGAACAAATCGGGGCTTTTTTTGTTCAGTTGACAACCTACGGACAAAGATTCATGGAAAACCGCCGCATTTTAATAACAAAGCAGCTGCTTTGCGAGAGCTTCATTTCACTGCTCAAGCAAAAGCCCATAGACAAAATTTCGGTAACGGAACTCTGCCAAGCAGCCAACGTCAACAGAGGTTCTTTCTATGCCCACTATGCCGATGTTTACGACCTTTTGGGTCAAATAGAAGGCATAGTCTACGAGCGTCTCTGCGACGCCGTGAGAAACTGCAACTACACAAAAAGCGACTTCCCCCGTATAAACAAAATAATAGAGACCGTGGAGGCTGAGCGTTCATTTTGCGACGCACTGTTCGGCAAATACGGCAGCAAGCAGTTTTTAGACAAGTGCTGCGAAATAAACAGACAGGACATAACGAACGAGTGGCGGCAAAAATATCCCGGTTTGGACGACTTGACGTTAAACACAACATACACCTTTATGGTCAAGGGCTCCCTGGCGTAATCGAGGAATGGGTCAACAACGATTTTTCGCAATCCGCCGACTTCATTTCGCTTTCAATATGCGATATGTACGCTGCCGTTCTTGCTAAGCTTGACAGTATGCAGAAAAGCGTTGCCGCCAAAAAATAAATCACAGAAAGTCAAAAAAGCAAAAAGCTGTAAATTACCGATCGCCGCAGGTCAGGTAATTTACAGCTTTGTTTGTTTTGTCTATCAATCGTCGTCGAGCTTGAGAACCGCCATAAACGCCTCCTGCGGCACTTCGACCGTGCCGAACTGGCGCATACGTTTTTTGCCCTCTTTCTGCTTTTCGAGCAGCTTTTTCTTTCGGGTTATGTCGCCGCCGTAGCACTTGGCAAGAACGTCTTTTCTCATCGCCTTGACTGTTTCACGGGCTATGACCTTGCCGCCGATGGCTATCTGGATCGGAATCTCAAACAGCTGACGTGGGATATTATCCTTGAGCTTTTCGGCTATCTTTCTCGCGCGTCCATACGCCTTGTCGGCGTGGATAATAAACGAGAGCGCGTCGATTATATCGCCATTCAGGAGAACATCGAGTTTAACGAGGTTCGAGCGGCGGTAATCGGTTATCTCATAGTCAAACGACGCATAGCCGCGGGTGCGCGACTTGAGCGAATCGAAGAAATCATAGATTATCTCGTTGAGCGGCAGCTCATAGAGGATGTCCACGCGTCGGAGGCGATATAGGTCATGTTCTTGAACACGCCGCGGCGCTCCTGGCACAGATCCATTATCGCGCCGACATATTCGGGCGGAGAATAGATATGCGCATTTGTGAACGGCTCTTCGCTGTAGTCTATATTGACCGGGTCGGGATAGTGGGTCGGGTTATCTATCTCTATAACGCTGCCGTCGGTCAGGTGTATCTTATATATAACGCTCGGCACGGTTGTTACGAGGTCGAGGTCATATTCGCGCTCAAGGCGCTCCTGTATTATCTCAAGATGGAGCAGACCGAGGAAGCCGCAGCGGAAGCCGAAGCCGAGCGCGCCGGAGGTCTCCGGCTCATATGAGAGCGAGGCGTCGTTGAGCTGGAGCTTTTCGAGCGCATCGCGCAGATTTTCGTAGTCCGCGCCATCGGCGGGATAGACGCCGCAGAAAACCATCGGATTCACCTTGCGGTAGCCTGCAAGCGGCTCTTTTGCGGGATTCTCCGCAGTCGTTACGGTATCGCCGACGCGGGCGTCACTGACGGTCTTTATCGAGGCGGTGATATAGCCGACCTCGCCGGAGGTCAGTTCATCGGCGGGCTCCATACTCGTGGCGCGCATATAGCCGACTTCAACGACCGTGAACTGCGCGCCGGTCGCCATCATTCGCATGGTGTCACCGGGCTTTATCTTGCCCTCTTTTATTCTGACATAGACGATAACGCCCTTGTAGCTGTCATAGACCGAGTCGAATATGAGCGCTCTGAGCGGTGCGTTATCATCGGTTACGGGCGCGGGAATATCGAGAACGATGCGTTCGAGAACCTCTTCGACATTCTCGCCCGTCTTTGCCGAGACGCGCGGAGCGTTCGAGCAATCGAGCCTATGACCTCCTCGACCTCGGAAGCAACTCTGTCGGGGTCGGCGGCGGGCAGGTCTATTTTATTGATAACGGGGACTATCTCAAGGTCGTGGTCGAGCGCCAGATATGTGTTCGCGAGCGTCTGCGCTTCGATTCCCTGCGACGCGTCGATTATGAGCACCGCACCCTCGCAGGCGGCAAGAGAACGCGAGACTTCGTAGTTGAAGTCGACATGGCCGGGAGTGTCTATAAGATTCAATTCATAGACCTCGCCGTCGCTCGCGGTATAGTCCATTTTGACCGCATGCGCCTTTATAGTTATTCCGCGTTCGCGCTCAAGATCCATGTTATCAAGTATCTGAGCAGTCATATCGCGCTTCGCCACGGAGTCGGTGAGCTCAAGAAGCCTGTCCGCGAGGGTCGATTTGCCGTGGTCGATATGCGCTATGATGCTGAAATTTCTGATGTTTTCTTTCTTGGTAGACAATTTATTGATCCTTTCGTGGGTCTTTTAGTCAAGCTCGGTCACAAGGGTCTCTGCGGAAGGTTTGCCGATCCACATATCGCCGAAGCTCTGACCCGCTATCTCTCGCAGCGTTTCATCTGCTCGGGGGTCAGTGAGCACTTGCCGGTCTCTTTCTTCTCTTTTATAGCCTCGGTTATCATCTTGTGATCCTCGCGGGTCATCTTATAGGTGAACACGCAGACATAGACGAGACCGACGAAGATGAGCGGCAGGATGCAGTAAGTCACTTTCAGTCCGAATATGCCCTTTGCGGTCTGTTCGAGGGCATTCGCGCCCTCTGCGCCGGTGCGGAAGCCGAAGCCCTTGAGAATAAATCCGGTGAACGCGCTCATAAGACCGTTTATGGTCTTTTTGATGAGCGTATTGAAAGTTGAAATAACGCCCTCTCGGCGGCGTCCGGTTATCATCTCGTCAACATCCGTGACATCGGGCTGGATATTTGTGGCGGTGAAGCCGGGACCGGAGAAGCCGAAGTTATAGAGGATTATCGAAACAATGACGACCCAGAGCGGAGTGCTCTTGCCGATGAACAGGTTTATGATAAGTCCCGCCGCCATAAGCGGAGTCAGGAGCTTTCCGCACAGCTGCTTGCCCTTTTTCATCGTCAGCAGATAGTTGACGGGGAAGCCGGATGCCTCAGCCGCACCCGCAATTGTTTGCAGGGTGTTGAAATAGCCGAAGCGCTGGGCACTGTATTTGATGAAATACTGGTTGGAGTTTGCATAGAAGCCCTTTGCCATGGTGTACATCGAGCTCAGGACGAAATAGCGTCTGAACGCCTTGTTGCGGAAAACCTGCTTGTACTCTTCAAAGAGCATAGTCGCGTTGAAAGGCGGCAGCTTCATGTCGAGCGAGCTCGGCTCTTTCGTGCATTTGAAAGTCACGAGCAGCGGCAGCGAGAACCACAGGCACAACACTGCGCCGAAGAACATGAACTTCGGTCTTGACGCGGCGGTCATCTCCATGTTCGTAAAGCCGAGCGACAGCGACACGAGCAGGAACGACGAAACCATGCCGACGGAGTTCATTATATACTGCACGGAGTTATACTGTGTACGCAGGGAATAATCGGGCGCGATAACGGGCAGCATCGCAACATGCGGCACGGTGACGAGAGTCAGCGCCGTGTTATAGAGCATATACGCGAGCATGTAGTAGAGCATCGTCGCGGTCTTGTTGCCGGTCGCGGAAATGCCGAACGAATTCCACAGGCAGAAATACGAGACGGCTATCGGAATAACGCCCCAGAGCAGATATCTTCTGTGTCTGCCGTATTTCGAACGCGTGCGGTCGGTTATAATACCCATGACGGGGTCGGTTACGGCGTCCCAGATATGAGCCATGGCGATAACCATACCCGCCTGATCGACGCTGAGCTTTTCGACCTCGGTCAAAAACGACAGAAAATAGAGCGAGATGATGTATCCGCCGCCGCCGAAAAGTATGCTCGCGGCATTGTAGCCCACCATCGGCCTATCTTCTGAAAGAATGACGAAACTTTTGATTCCTGTCTTGCCACAGTCTTCCCCTCTTTGCATTGTTTTCTCAAATATCTACCCATTATAGATAATATCTATAATTTACATTAAAACACGGATTTGTCAATACGGTGTTGAAAAAGCCCCGAATGCAAAAAAATATTTTTTAAAGCGGCTTTGGCGAAAAAGTTTTTATTGTGCTTTTTATATCGATATTTCGTTACTGTTTATGTTTTCGAGTCATTTTGCAGCATTATTTTCGGCAAAATGCACAGACAAAAACACATACCCGAAAAAGCGCACAAAAAGGCGGGCGGACAAGGGCTCAAAATCTCTTTTACGCGCCTTGACTTTTGGCATTTTTTAGATTATTATAGGCTACAATGAATAATAGGGGAGTAAACGCTTATGCTAAATAATACCGAAAAAACAATGGAAAAAATCGTCGCTCTGTGTAAAAACAGAGGCTTCATTTTCGCCGGCAGCGACATCTACGGCGGACTTGCGAACACCTGGGATTACGGCCCGCTCGGCGCAAGAATGAAGAACAATGTCAAGGACACCTGGCGCAAGAGATTCATTCAGGAGCGCAGAAACAGCTACGAAGTTGACGCGGACATTCTCATGCATCCGAGAGTCTGGGAGGCAAGCGGCCATATCGCCAGCTTCTCCGACCCGCTTCTCGACTGCAAGGAGTGCAAGATGCGCCACAGAGCGGACACGCTCATCGAGAACTTTGATCCCGACGCCCACCCCGACAAGATGACGAAAGAGGAGATGTTTGAGTACATCAAGCTCATTCGATCCCCTGCCCCCACTGCGGCAAGCACAATTTCACGGACATAAGAGAATTCAACCTCATGTTCCAGACCTACCGCGGAGTCACCAACGACGCAAAGAGCGTTATCTATCTGCGCCCCGAAAACGCGCAGGGTGAATATGTCAACTTCCTCAACGTCCAGCGTTCGATGAGAGCGAAGCTGCCCTTCAGCATCGGTCAGATCGGCAAGGCGTTCAGGAACGAGATAACCCCCGGCAACTTCACCTTCAGAACCATCGAGTTCGAGCAGATGGAGTTCCAGACCTTCTGCAAGAAGGGCTCGGACAATGAGCTCTATGACTACTTCAAGCAGTTCGGCAAGAAGTATTTTGAGGATCTCGGCATAGCTCCCGAGCATCTTCGCTTCCACGACCATGAGAAGCTCGCTCACTACGCGAAAGCCGCGTGCGACATCGAGTTCCTCTTCCCGTTCGGCTGGGGCGAGATAAACGGCACCCACAACAGAACGGACTTCGACCTGACGAGACATCAGGAATACAGCGGCCAGAAAATGGACTACCTCGACCCCGAGACAAACGAGAAGTTCATTCCCTATATTATAGAGTCCACCTACGGACTCGACAGAACCGTACTCGCGCTGCTGTGCGAAGCGTATGACGAGGAAGTTATCGACGCAGAGAAGAACGACACCCGCGTGGTGCTCCATCTCTCCCCCGTCGTCGCGCCCTACAAGGCTGCGGTGCTTCCCCTCTCGAAGAAGCTTTCGGAAGAGGCTATAAAGATCTGCGACGACTTGAGCCGCAAATTCATGGTCGATTTCGACGAGACCGGCTCCATCGGCAAGCGCTATCGCCGCCAGGACGAGATCGGTACTCCGCTGTGCATCACCTATGACTTCGACTCCGTCGAGGATCACTGCGTGACAGTGCGCGACCGCGACACGATGAAGCAGGAGCGTATTGCTATAGACGAGCTTGAAAGCTACATCGCTTCGCGCATCGAGTTCTGATTCAAATAAGTTTATAAAATCCAAAGGAGAGCGAAATATATGAAAGTAAATTTCACTGAGACTGTCCTCAGAGACGCGAACCAGTCGCTTATCGCGACCCGTATGCCCTATGAGGATTTCGAGGCAATACTGCCCGAGCTTGACAAGGCGGGCTACTATTCGCTCGAGTGCTGGGGCGGCGCTACGTTCGACTCCTGCCTGCGATATCTCAACGAAGATCCGTGGGAGCGCCTGCGCAAGATCCGCAAGGCGTGCCCGAACACCAAGCTGCAGATGCTCCTCAGAGGTCAGAACCTTCTGGGCTACAAGCATTATCCCGACGATGTCGTTCGCCTTTTCGTCAGAAAGAGTGTTGAAAACGGCATCGACATCATCCGTATATTCGATGCGCTCAACGACCTGAGAAACATCGAGACCGCCGTTGACGAAACTATCAAGTGCGGCGCTCACGCATCGGGCACCATCTGCTACACCACGAGCCCCATCCACAACATCGAAAGCTACATCAAGCTCGCAAAAGATCTCGAGAGCATGGGCGTTCAGTCCGTGTGCATCAAGGACATGGCGGGCATCATGGATCCCCAGACGGCATATGATCTTGTCAAGGGCATAAAAGAGAACATCAGTCTCCCCGTTATCGTTCACACTCACTCGACCACGGGTCTCGGCCCTGTGACATTGCAGAAGGCTGTTGAAGCCGGCGCGGATGTTATCGACACCGCTATCTCCTGCTTCTCCAACGGCACCTCTCAGCCGCCCACAGAGACCATGGCTTATATCCTCCAGAAAGAGGGCTACGAAGTTCCGCTCGACATGGCTCAGCTCAAGAAAATCAACGATTTCTTCAAGCCCGTCCGCAACGACGCGCTCAAGAGCGGTCTGCTCAACCCCGTCGTGCTGACCACCCAGACCGACGCGCTCAACTATCAGATCCCCGGCGGAATGCTTTCAAACCTTGTCGCTCAGCTCACCGCTCAGAACAAGCTCGACAAGCTCGACGAAGTTCTCGCAGAGACTCCGAGAGTCCGCGAAGACCTCGGTTATCCTCCGCTCGTCACCCCGATGAGCCAGATGGTCGGCGTTCAGGCAACCGCAAATGTACTCGCGGGCGAGAGATACAAGAACATCTCCAAGGAAGTCAAGAACTATATCAAGGGCGAATACGGCAAGGCTCCCGGCAAGATAAACGAGGAGCTCCAGAAGAAGGTTCTCGGCGACGAGAAGCCGATAACCTGCCGCTACGCAGACCTGCTTGAGCCCGGTCTCCCCGCCGCAAGAGAGTATCTCGGCGACAGAGCGACCTGCGACGAGGATGTTCTCTCCTATATCGCTTTCCCGACTCAGGCGGAAGCATTCTTCGACAAGCGCGACGAGAGAAAGAAAAACACTTTCACATATAAGATAGAGAGACTCGACTGAGCCTCGGCAGAAAGGATAGGTTTTATCAATGTTTGATAATTTTGACATGGGTATGCCCCTGGGTGAAAAGCTTGTTTTCGCTCTTCAGGTCTCCCTCTTCGGAATACTTATGGTATTCCTGCTGCTCATTATCCTTGCCGTGCTGATAATGATAATCTCCCGCGTCGTCAGACTCGGCGAGAATCTTGCAGGCAAGAAGGGCAAGAAGAATGCTGCTTCCGATGAACCGCACCCGTGCAGCAGAGCGCTGCTGCCGGAACTCCTCTGCCCGGCACTCAGTCGCAGGGCACGCTCGAACTTGACGGCGTTGACGAGCCGACCGCCGCGGTCATCATGCTATAGTCAGCGACGAGAGCGGCATCCCGCTCAACAGGCTGCTGTTCAAATCCATAAAGAAGAAAGACTGATGCGGCTCGCCGCCAACACCTGAAAGGAACGATCAATCATGAAATATGTTAGTTACATTAAATCGGTCAA
>ENA-OQCP01001215-OQCP01001215.1-human-gut-metagenome-genome-assembly--contig:-NODE-1215-length-10077-cov-2.116080_pt1 | contig 10077 bp, 20 predicted proteins | sample MGYA00242760_ERZ504583 | MGnify/ENA primary metagenome ERZ504583 (study PRJEB26092, sample SAMD00036308) | human gut metagenome | host: Homo sapiens | study: EMG produced TPA metagenomics assembly of...
CCTGCACGATGTGCTGGAGCTCAAGGCCCGCACCGGCCACTCCACCATTGCTGTCACTGCCGATGGCACTCCTCACGGCAAGTTGATGGGCATTGTGGCTCCCGTGATTACCGTGTCAACCACACCCCCGATGATGCTTCCGTTACCACCTTTATGACTCCCATCGAGAAGCTGGTCACCGCACCGGAGAATACCTCCCTGCACGACTGCAACAATATCATCTGGGACAACAAGATCAACACGCTGCCGCTGGTGGATGCTGAGGCAACCTGAAATACTTCGTGTTCCGCAAGGACTACGATTCCCACAAGAAGAACGTCAACGAGCTGCTGGATGCCAACAAGAGCTATGTGGTCGGTGCCGGCATCAACACCCGCGATTATGCCCAGCGCGTTCCCGCACTGGTCGAGGCTGGCGTGGATGTGCTCTGCATCGACTCCTCCGAGGGCTACTCCGAGTGCAGAGCCGTACCATCGCCTGGATTCGTGAGCACTACGGCGACACCGTGAAGGTGGGCGCAGGCAACGTTGTGGATGCCGAGGGCTTCCGTTTCTTGGCAAAGGCCGGTGCAGACTTCGTCAAGATCGGCATTGGCGGCGGTTCCATCTGCATTACCCGTGAGACCAAGGGCATCGGCCGTGGTCAGGCCACCGCAGTCATCGAGGTCGCAAAGGCCCGTGACGAGTACTACAAGGAGACCGGCATCTATGTGCCCATCTGCTCCGATGGCGGCATCGTCCACGATTATCACATCACTCTGGCTCTGGCCATGGGCGCTGATTTTGTCATGCTGGGCCGCTACTTCGCCCGCTTTGACGAGAGCCCCACGAACAAGGTGCGCATCAATGGCCAGTATATGAAGGAGTACTGGGGCGAGGGCTCCAACCGTGCCCGCAACTGGCAGCGTTACGACCTGGGCGGTTCCACCAAGCTGAGCTTTGAGGAAGGCGTGGACAGCTATGTTCCTTACGCAGGTCCTCTGGCTGATGGTGTCCAGACCACCCTGTACAAGGTCAAGAGCACCATGTGCAACTGCGGCGCACTCTCCATCCCCGAGCTGCAGCAGAAGGCCAAGTTGACTGTGGTTTCCTCCACCTCCATCGTGGAGGGCGGCAGCCATGACGTTGTGCTGAAAAATGCGACCCCCAATATTATAAACGGCTGAGCCTGAACAGGCTTGCAGGGCCGCTCCCGGAGCTTTCGGGGGCGGCCCTTTTGGCAGTACCGAAAAAAGATTTTTCTTTCTGCACGCAGGAAATTTACAAAAGCCCTTGCACCCGGGCGGCAAAGATGCTATCATGGTACAAACGTCCTGTCAAGACAGGGTGCAGGCCCACGCACTGCCGGAACAAAGGCAGGGGAGAAGGGGCTGTTTTTTTCAGCAGCGGCAAGGCTTTTTCGCTGCTGCGAAGTACAAGGAGAGGAAACTTTTCATGGACGAGATCAAAGTTGTTCCGTACATTCCGGACGAAGATTATGATAACCCTGCATGGTGGTGGATTTCTACGAATTCACGATGGCAAACTGCCTGTTCCTGCACGGCTTTAAGAACACCACCCTTGTGTTCGATATGTTCTTCCGTAAGAACCCGGACAACATGGGTTACTCCATCAGCGCAGGCCAACGCAAGCTGACCCGGTTCCTGCTGAATTATCACTTCAACGAGCAGGATATCCGCTGGCTGCGCACCAAGGTATGAGCGAGGAATTCTGCGAGTATCTGCGCACCTACAAGTGGAAGGGCGATATGTACGCTCTGCCCGAGGGCACGGTTTGCTACCCCCATGTGCAGATGGTCCGCATTGAGTGCGACCTGGTGGGTGCGATCCTGATCGAGACCTACCTGCTGCAGACGATGAACTTCCACAGCCTGATCACCACCAAGGCGACCCGTGTGACCGGCCTGAACACCCATACGCCCCGCAGCGTCATGGAGTTTGGCACCCGCCGCGCACAGGGCGAGAGCGCAGGCAATGATGGCGCGTATGCCGCTGTTCTGGGCGGCTGCATCGGCACTGCCAACTGCCTGGCTGAGATGAAGTATGGCTCTGAGGTCAAGGCGGTTGGCACCGTGCACACAGCTTCATCGAGTTCTTCCCGACGGAGTTTGATGCCTTCAAGGCCTTTGCGGATACCTACCCGGATTCCGTCAGCCTGCTGCTGGATACCTACAACATCATGGAGAGCGGCCTGCCCAACCTCATCAAGCTGGACGACTACCTGATCGAGAAGTACCCCAATGACCCCAACCGCCGCGTCAAGAGTGCCCGTATCGATTCCGGCGATCTGGCCCGTGGCTCCAAGCGCCTGCGCAAGGCACTGGATGCCGCAGGCAAGCCCTATATCAAGCTGGTGGCTTCCAATGGCCTGGACGAGCGGAAGATCGCCAACATGGAGCTCTATGAGCACGCTCATTTTGATTCCTACGGCGTGGGCGAGAATCTCATCACCTCCGCTTCTGACCCTGTGTTCGGCGGCGTGTATAAACTGGTGGCGGTCAAGCTGCCGGATGGCACCTATCAGCCCAAGATGAAGTGCTCGGATTCTGCCAGCAAGGCCATCATCCCGGGCAAGAAAATGCCCTGGCGGCTCTACGATGAAAATGGTCAGGCCCAGTGCGATCTGATCGCCATGGATGGCGAGGTCATCGAAGCAGGCAAACCGGTAAAGATGGTCAACCTTGATCCGGATGCCATCGAGCGCACCATTACCATCACCCCCACCAAGGTCAAGCGGCTGCTGGTGCCCCATATCCTGAACGGTGAGCTGGCCATCGAACTGCCCGGGATTGCCGAGAAAAAGGCTTATATCGCAAAGCAGCTGACCGAAGAGACTTGGGAGACCGAGCTGCGCATCGAGATGCCGCATAAGCACTATGTCAATATGACCCCCGCTGTGGCCGAGTGCCGCGCCAAGATGTATTCTGAACTGCATGGCGGAAAGGTGTAACTTGACAAAGCAGGGTTTCTATTGTATTATAATAGCCGTTGTGTGAATCTTACATGTTTTGATACATGTTTGCAACTCCGTAACGACGGACTTGTGATAAATGTTTACCTCATCACCTGTTATTCCCGGCTCTCTGTGAATGTCCAGAGCAGCAGGGCTTTGTAAGCCGGGTTTCTATGCGCCACTGTGGTGAAATTGGCAGACACGAGGGACTTAAAATCCCTTTCTGGAGACAGAGTGCGGGTTCAACGCCCCGCCGGTGGCATCGAAAAATCCCCTTCAGCGTAAGCTGAGGGGGATTTTTTACTGTTGGATCGCGTACAAAGCGTGATTCGGCGCAGGCAGAAATGCCGGATGCAGCTCAGCGGTTTTCCATAGCATGGAATCGTTCCAGGAAGCTGTGATCCACACCCTCAGATCGATAACCGGGCATGGTATCAATGGCAACATTGTGGATGCTGCGGAAGATGCTGTTTTCGATATTGGGATTGTCGCGCTTCAGGCGGCGGAGCAGGAGCTTGACCTCCTGCCGCTTGGAACCACCGCCGCCGTTGTCGCACATGGTGCAGTTCTCAGTAAAGCGGCAGGCGCACTGGATGAATTCCAGATCATTGTAGCGCTTCCAGGCCAGGATATCTTCTTCCGGATGCAGTACATGGGGCGGATCAGGGTCATGCCGGGAAAGCTGGTGCTGTGGAGCTTGGGCGGCATGGCCTGCATCTGGGAGCCGTAGAACATGCTCATCACGGTCGTCTCAATCACATCGTTGAAGTGGTGGCCCAGCGCGATCTTATTGCATCCCAGCTCCTTGGCCTTGCTGTACAGGTGGCCGCGCCGCATCCGGGCACAGAGGTAGCAGGGGTTCTTTTCGGTGTTGTTGGCAACGGAAAGATGTTGCTCTCGAAGATGGTCACCGGAATGTGCAGCAGCTCGGCATTGGACTCGATCTTCTGGCGGTTGATCTCATTGTAGCCGGGGTCCATCACCAGAAAGACCAGCTCAAAGGGAACATCGCTGTGCTTCTGCAGCTCCTGCATCAGCTTTGCCATCAGCATGGATCTTTGCCGCCCGAGATGCAGACGGCGATCTTATCGCCCTCCTGTACCAGCTCGTAGCGCTTTACCGCTACGATAAAGGGGGTCCACAGCTCCTTGCGGTATTTCTTGATGATACTGCGTTCGATCATCTGATAAGGTTCAAGCTCACGTTTCATGTTGGTTCCTCTTTTTATTTAATGTACGGCGGTCAGCTCACGGCAGCAGACATCGAACGCCTGCAAAAAGGCTTTGATCTCGTCCTCGGTGGTCAGATGGCTCAGGCTGATGCGCCAAGAGGACAGTGCGTTGTGGCGGTCGCGGCTGACCGCAAACACCGCACGCGAAGGCAGACCATCCGAAGAGCAGGCTGACTTGACCGAGACGCAGACCCCTTTGGCATCCAGCTCCCGCTGGAACACGGTGCCCTTGACATTACGGACGCTCAGATTCAGCACATGAGGGATGGCGTGTTCCGGGCTGTTGATGCGCACCAGCGGATATGTGCTGAGGCGGCGCGGAGCTCTGCATTCAGCTTTGCCACATAGTCAACGCGGTTGGCAGGTCGATGACGGCGAGATCGAGCGCACAGGCCAGCGAGGAGGCCAGCGCCACAGTGGGGGTGCCGCTGCGGTAGATGGTGGTGCTCTCGCCGCCATGGATGAGAGGCTCCAGCGCCAGATTCCGCCGCTTGATCAGCATGCCGATGCCGTTCAGCCCATAGAATTTGTGGGCCGTCAGGCTCATGGTGTCCACGCCCTCAAAAGAAACGGGGATCTTACCCACAGCCTGGGTCGCATCCACATGCAGGTGACAGTGAGGGTATGCTTTCAGGATGGCGGCGATCTCCTGTACAGGCTGCACCACGCCCAGTTCACTGTCCACCAGCGTTATGGCAACGCAGATGGTATCCGGGCGAAGCAGATCCTTCAGGTGCTCAAGATCTACAGTACCGTCCTGCTTCACGTCCAGCAGGTCGATCTCATACCCCTGCTCCTGTAATGCCGTCAGGGTGCCGCTGACCGAAGAATGTTCCAGTGGAGTGGAGATGATGTGCCTGCCGCATGGCGGGAGAGACGGGCCAACCCCTTTAAAGCAAAGTTGTTGGCCTCGCTGGCACCGGAGGTATAGATGATCTCTGCTGCTGAACGCCCAGCAGAGAGGCGATTTTGATGGTGGCAGCATCGATCTCTGCCTTGGCGGCAGAGCCTGCCTGGTGGTGAGAGTTGGCGTTGCCGATGCAGCGGCGCTCCACGGCACAGAACTGCTCCAACACCCGCGCATCCACCGGGGTGTTTGCAGAATAATCCAGATAGATCATAACATTCCTCTTGAAATACAAATCAATTCAATAGGTTATATTATAGTGCGGACAGGGGCATATTTCAAGATGTCCGGCCAAAAAGCTGAGGAAACTGCGGCAAACGGATTGCATCCGGGCAGGGTTTCTGGTATACTTTATAAAGTCAGACAGGGAAGGGGAGAGCAAAATGTTTCGTTCGACTTTGCGGAGCGCGTGTTTTGCCTTCCGGTCCCGTTTTTTGAATCTGCTCCAGAAGGATTGAGGCACTGCCGTTGCTGCGGCAATGCCTCTTTTTTTGGGCAGCGATGAAAGGAGAACTTCTCTATGAGTGAAAAGATCGATTACTCCAAGGGCATTTACGATGCCCGGCAGCTCGGCACCGGACGGATGCTGATCCTGGGCTTGCAGCACATGTTTGCCATGTTCGGCGCAACTGTGCTGGTGCCCCTGCTCACCGGCCTGAGCGTTTCCACCACTCTGCTCTGTGCCGGTCTGGGCACCCTGCTGTTCCACCTTGTCACCAAGGGCAAGGTCCCGGCCTTCCTTGGCTCCTCGTTTGCTTACCTGGGCGGTTTTTCCATTGTAGCCCCATGCTGGCTGACGCAGACGGCAACCTGACCGTTGTCAATACCAAAATGCTGCCCTACGCCTGCGCGGGCGTGGCACTGTCCGGCATTCTGTACCTGCTGGTCAGCCTGCTCATCTCCACCTTTGGCATCCGCCGCATTATGAAATTCTTCCCGCCGGTGGTCACAGGCCCATCATCATCTCTATTGGTCTGATCCTGGCCCCCTCCGCCATCACCAACTGCGAGTCCAACTGGCTGCTGGCTTTTGTGGCCTGGCACCGTTATTGTCTGCAACATCTGGGGCAAGGGCATGGTCAAGATCCTGCCCATCCTGATCGGTGTGCTGGTCTCCTATGCTGTGGCTCTGGTCACCGGTGCTGTCAACTTTGAGGCCATTGCTGCAGCCGACTGGTTCGGCATCCCCCTGCACAAGAGTGCCATGGGTCTGTTTGCCATCGACGGCAGCCCTGAGTTCATCAGCGCAATGTTCACCATCATTCCCATTGCACTGGCAACCATGATGGAGCATGTGGGCGATATCGCTGCCATCAGCGCTACGGTCGGCCACAACTATATCAATGATCCCGGCCTGAACCGCACCCTGATGGGCGACGGCCTTGCCACTGCCATGGCTGGTCTGCTGGGCGGCCCCGCCAATACTACCTACGGTGAGAACACCGGTGTTCTGGCCCTGAGCCGCATCTACGACCCGCTGGTCATCCGCATTGCCGCTGTGATGGCTGTGATCCTGAGCTTCAGCCCCAAGTTTGAGGCCGTCATCAACACCATCCCCACCGGCATCATTGGCGGCATCAGCTTTGTACTGTACGGAATGATCTCCGCGATCGGTGTCCGCAATGTGGTCGAGAACCGTGTGGACTTTACCAACAGCCGCAACCTGATCGTTGCCGCTGTCATCCTGGTCTGCGCACTGGGCTTCAACTCTGTGGCGGTCTGACCTTCGCTGTGGGCGGTGTCTCCATCAACTGTCCGGCCTGGCCATTGCTGCTATCGTGGGCATCCTGCTCAACGCCATCCTCCCCGGCAATGATTACGAGTTTGATGCTGCCAACGGTTCCGATGCTCCGAGCAGCGCAACCTGCAGGTCTGAAAAATAAATAGGAATAATTCTTAAAATTAGCCTTGACTAATCTGGGAATCGTTGCTATAATAGGCTCAGAAGCAAGGCCCCCTGTACCAGAGGAGAGGCCAAGATCATAATGAAAAACAATGGAGGATATTCTTATGAAAAAGTATGTCTGCACCGTCTGTGGTTACATCGCTGAAGGCTCTATCCCTGAGCAGTGCCCCGTCTGCAAGGCTCCCGCATCCGCATTTGTCGAAAAGACCGGCAATACCTATGTGACCGAGCATGTGGTCGGCATCGGCAAGGCTGAGGGTGTGCTCAGGAGATCGTTGACGGTCTGCGTGCAAACTTTGAGGGTGAGTGCAGCGAGGTCGGCATGTATCTGGCCATGGCCCGTGTGCAGAGCGCGAGGGCTACCCCGAGATCGCTGAGGCTTACAAGCGCTATGCCTACGAAGAGGCTGACCACGCATCCCGTTTTGCCGAGCTGCTGGGCGAGGTCGTGACCGACAGCACCAAGAAGAACCTGATGATGCGTGCTGAGGCTGAGTGCGGCGCATGCTCCGGCAAGATGGATCTGCCAAGAAGGCAAAGGCCCTGAACCTGGATGCAATCCACGATACCGTCCACGAGATGGCAAAGGACGAGGCTCGCCATGGCCGCGGCTTCGAGGGCCTGCTGAAGCGCTACTTCAACGTGGAGCTGTAATTTCTGCATTTTTCTGAACCTGTTATCATAAAGCTGCCGTGCGGTTCCAAAGCTGCACGGCAGCTTTTTTTGCTTGACGGAATCCATGGCAGGGCGTACAATGAAAAAAACATTCCGAAAAAGGGGAAGTCTTATGAAATCAACTTCCACACGCTGTGCGCTGCTGGACGAGCTGCGCGGACTGGACCTGATCAGCATGATGCTTTACCATGGCATGTGGATCTGGTTTATCTGTTTGGTGTGCGTGCACCGTGGTATGGCAGCTGGCAGGGAGAACTGTGGCAGCAATCCATCTGCTGGGTGTTCATCCTGCTGTCCGGTTTCTGCCTGCCGCTGGGCCGCCACCCGGTCAAACGGGGCACAATGGTGTTCGGGTGCGGCGCGCTTGTCACGGCGGTCACGCTGATCTTTATGCCTGCGGATGCTGTCTGGTTCGGCGTGTTGACCCTGCTGGGCTCGGCTATGATCATCACAGGACTGCTGGAAAAGTGGATGGAAAAGGTGCCCCCGGTGGTCGGCCTTGCAGGAGCATGTTTCTGTTTTACTTCACCCGCCATGCAGCCGATGGCTATTTGCAGCTGGGCCATTGGCTCGTCACACTGCCGGGCTTCCTCTACGCCAACTACTTCACGGCCTATCTGGCTTTTACCCCTTTGGTTTCTTCTCTGCCGATTACTTCCCGCTGCTCCCATGGCTGTTTCTGTTCTGGACCGGTTTCTATCTGTACCATCTGGTCGGGAAGGAACGGCTGGAACCGCTTCATCGTTCTGTCTGCCCGCCGCTGGGGTGGCTGGGGCGGAACTCGCTGATGCTATATCTGCTCCACCAGCCGGTGATCTACGGCGTGCTGACGGTGGTGTTCCTGTTGCTGCGCCGGGGTGGTGGACGCTCTGAAAAATTCTGCAAAAGGTTCTTGACAAGGAGACTGCCCTGTGGTATTCTTTTAATGGTTAGAAAAGTCTAACCAAGAACACTCTGTCCCATGTCAGGCAGAGCGGTTTCTTAAAAGCAAAAGTTAGAAATAGCTAACCAATATTGAAAGAGAGGTTCTTCCTTATGAGCAAAGTAGCAGTTGTATTCTGGAGTGCAACCGGCAACACGGAGACCATGGCAAACTGCATCGCTGAGGGTGCAGGTGCAGCAGCCACCATCGTTCCCTGTGCAGAGATGACCCCCGCCAAGCTGAACGAGTTTGATGTTGTTGCATTCGGCTGCCCTGCAATGGGTGCCGAGCAGCTGGAGGAGAGCGAGTTTGAGCCGATGTTCTCCGACCTGGAGGGTTCTCTGAACGGCAAGAAGATTGCTCTGTTTGGCTCTTACGGCTGGGGCGATGGCCAGTGGATGCGTGACTGGGTCGAGCGTGCACAGGGGGATGGCGCACAGGTGCTCAACGGTGAGGGTCTGATCTGCAACGAGGCACCGGATGAGGATGTTCAGGCTGCCTGCCGCAAGCTGGGTGCAGACCTGGCTGCATGGTAAGATCATAACTTGACAAAAGAAGTTTGTTCTGATAAACTAACCGGCAGAGTGTAAGAATTCCGGCTCTCTGCCGGTTTTTGTTTTGTCAGGAGGAAAAGAATGTCAAAGACCACCCGAAAGACCTTGCCAAAAAGAGAAACGATGAAAAACTGCTGGTCAGCGAGATGATCGCACTTTACTGCCGCGAACAGCATCACAGCCCGAAGGGAAAACTCTGCCCGGAGTGCCAGCAGCTCCATGATTATGCGCTGGCCCGCATTGAGCACTGCCCCTTTATGGAGACCAAGACCTTTTGCTCGGCCTGCAAGGTGCATTGCTATCAGCCGGAGATGCGGGAAAAGATCCGCACTGTCATGCGCTGGGCCGGGCCCAGAATGCTGCCGGTGCATCCCGTTCTCTCCATCAAGCATGTGATCGTGACAATGAAGGCAAGGCGTGAAGCAAACGCAGGAAAATAAGCAGCCATGCATAATCGCCTGAAGCCGGGGCAACCTAGAGCCAAGGAGGCGATAGAAATGGAAAACACAGGTGTGACCTGCGATGTCTGCGAGTGCCGCCACAATGTGCAGAACTGCAAGTGTGATCTGCCCCAGATCAAGGTGACAGAGCACTGCTCCTGCACCACCCAGCAGGTGGAGACCCCGCACTACTGCCAGAATTACGAAAAGAAATAATCTGTAATGGCAGAAAACTCCCCGCCCAGCGCCCCAAACAGGGCATTGAGCGGGGAGTTTTTGTGTGTTGTTCAGTGGATGACCACACTGCAGGTAGCAAGGCTGCGCACCAGTGTGCCGACGCTGTCCTTCATCTGGATGCCGGCGAAGCCCAGACGGAAAGCGGCCTGCACATTCTCCAGCCGGTCATCAATGAAAACACTTTCCCCGGCCTTGAGCTGGTATTTGTCCAGCAGGGCCTTATAGATGCGGGGGTCGGGCTTGTTGATGTGCACCT
>ENA-OQCP01001216-OQCP01001216.1-human-gut-metagenome-genome-assembly--contig:-NODE-1216-length-10071-cov-1.449819_pt1 | contig 10071 bp, 12 predicted proteins | sample MGYA00242760_ERZ504583 | MGnify/ENA primary metagenome ERZ504583 (study PRJEB26092, sample SAMD00036308) | human gut metagenome | host: Homo sapiens | study: EMG produced TPA metagenomics assembly of...
TATAAAGGGAACGCCGCGGGGTTTACCATAACAACGTCGTAGCCGGTGTCGTTCCGGTAGTCGTCCGGCAGTTTGAGGGTGATCTTGCTGCATACGTTTTCAGTGAGCCAGCTCACTATTTTGTCGATACTGTTTACCAGTGTCATGCTGCCGTCACCTCCTTAGCTCATGCGATTCTGGCGAACCGCGATCTGTACGAGTCCCATTTCCGACGTGGTAGTGACAACGATCACCTCGCGGCCGTCCAGATTGAGAAGGCGGCCGGGATCCAGATTTTCTGGAAGGTCGGAGGCTTTTCCCATGATTACCATGTCGGCCTCGTCCATTCCATGAATACGGTTGTCGCCGATTTTACTCAGCTTGGCCATTATGTCGCTGTCAATTACCACCGGGACTTCCTTCCCTTCGATCCGGTGAAGGTCTGCGAACTCGTCCAGATTCAGGAAAACGTCCGAGAGATCCTGCTTTATTTGGTCTTTAAAGCTCACGAGCTTACGCCTCGGAAGGTTCCGCCTCGATTTTTGCGGGGCTGTCGGCTTTGGCCTTGGCTGCTCGATCAGGGCGATCACTTCCTTTTTGCTGCGGACTGCGCTCGCGTCTACGCCATACGCTGCTGCAGCTTCTCTGAGCTCTGTCATGTTCAGGCCGTTGTATTCTGAGGAGGTGCTTTCCGGCTCCGCCTCATACACGGCCACACCAGCCTCCACCAGCTCAGCCTCGCGGGCTGCGTTGATAGAGAAGGCGGGAGAGTGTTTCGTCATAGGTTCCACGGTTCCGTTTTTAACGAGCCCGTAGGTGCCTTTGATCATTCGGATCATGTGCTCACCTCCATTATTCCGGATCCGCTGCGTTCAGATCCGGGAGAGCGTCGCCGTCTGTGTCCTCGTCATCAACCATGCCGCCAGCGTTTACTTCTGCGGCTGCGATCGCGTCCACATAATCGGCTTTCTTTTTGCAGCCGGTAACGTCAACGCCGAGATCCCCGGCGAGGTTCTGGAGCTGCTGGATCGTCATTTCTTCGAGCTGGCTCTTTGCAAGGTGGCCGGTCACTTCCTGCTCGTCCGCCTCGTCTGCTTCGATTACGCCGCCGACGTATTCAGCGACACCGGCAGAGACGAAGTGTTCCGCCTGAGTGTCCTCGCACTCAAACGGGCCGTCCGCTGCTGTCATTCTCTTGTGGGCGTGCTTGGCGTCATAATAGCCGACGGTTCCCACTGTTACCCTGATTTTTCTCATGGTCTTGCTCCTTCTGCTCTGTGCGCTTAGTTGATAACTTCGCCACGCTGAACGGGCACTCGTTGTTAGGCATAGGCAGCGGCGCAGAGCTGAGAGTGAGCTCGCGGGTGTTGTGAGCAGCGTCGCTGATATACTTCGCACGTCCACGCCAGTGTAAGTGTGGAACTCGCCGTCGGACTGCTCCACCTGAGTGATTGCGCCGTAAACAGTACGGCCAGCAGCCGGAGCACCTACCGCGATCATGCCTGCGGGATATACTGCTTTACAGTTCCGTCCAGCTCGGTGTATGTGTCCTCATAAGTGAGGAAGTCGATCATTCGGCCCTTGATGTTCAGGCGGGCGATCTTGGAAGCACCGGCAGGCAGAGTCTCAGGATCTACGCCCCCGATATTGTAGTTGCGGTTGTCGAGCAGTTTCAGGATCCACGGATTGCGGAGAAAAAGATCCGCAACGTCTGGAGCCATGAGGCACTCAGTCGCAGGGAGTCCTCTTTTGCTCAACATGGAGATCATGGCGGCCACGTCGTCGATCATCTGCTTGCCGCCTGCCTCAGTGTCGGCCCAGTCTGCGGAAGGGGTATATTTTGCCGGGTTGCTGGCGCCGTCATAGTAACGGACTTCCTTTTCCTCGTAAGTGCCGAGGTCGTCCGTGTACTCGTGCATAATGCAGCCGTTGGTGAAGATTACCTCGCAGCCATAGCCTCCTTTCTGCGGGTGTTCATGTCGCGGAGTTCGTCGAGATCTCCGAGCATGATCACGCCCTGTCTCTGGGCTGGAGTCAGGTTAGTATAAAGAGCCTCCCCGAAGCCTCTCTTTTTCAGGTCGTCAATGGAGAGCGGGCGCTTCGGCGCGATATGCGCCGGAGTGAAGCGCTTCATGGTGTAGCCTTCGCGCAGGATCGTGATCCCGCCCTTGCGAGGTGCTACAAAAGGTGCCGCTTTCTTGGATCCCTTGCGGTATTCTACCAGCACGTCGTCGGTGGCGAACACGTCAGAGGCGGCGTTAGTAGGGAAGTAGCGATCCAAAAGGAAAGAGTGAAGCGGCGGGAGCTGCTGCACGGAGGCGAGCAGTGTGTGGGTATCATAAAAATTAAAAGCCATTTGTCTGTCCTCCTTGTTTTTTAGTATGCTACGGCGTCAGAGAGCAGGATTCCGGCAGAGCGGAGCGCTTCCTTGTCCGTTTCGTTGATCGCGTGGCTGTTGTCAGCGATCAGGCTGTTTTCGTTAAAATGGCCGGTACGGTATGCAGTCGCCACCGCGTCGGAAGCGGTTCCGACTTCCACGTCGTCAGCCAGCACGCAGTTGGCCGTCAGTGTCTCGTTGCTTTTCGCAGCGGTACCGAGAATCACGCGCAAGCCGTCGCCTGCGGTACCGGCGGAGAGTGCCAGAACAGTGCCGCGCTTGTAGATTTTGGCCTCTGTGGCTTCCTTACGGATCTTCACAGTGAAAACCTCTGCGGGCGGGTACTGGCCGTTGATCAGGTTGTCGAAGCCTACGGCCCGATCGTCTCGTCGAGTCTTTTACTCATTACTTCGTACCTCCTTTGGTCTGGTTGTAGGCGGAAACTACCGCCTGAATGTCTGCTGCGTCCTGTTCCTGAGCGCTTGCAGGTGCTCCACCGTTAGGTGCTGCGCCTACGTCTGCGGTTCCGGATTTTGCTCCCTCTGCCTGATATGCTGCGAGGAAATTCTGGCCGGACGCTGCGCTGGCCTGCATAACACGGAAGCAGAGCTCCTGAGCTGTGCAAGGGTTGTCGCCGTACTTGGCGTCGTGTACGAGCTGCTGATCTGGGATAGAGGCGGCGATCGAGTCGATCTGCTCGATTCTCTGGCGTTCTGCTGCCACGGCCTCACCGGAAGCGTTCTGTGCTTCGGTTCTTGCGCTGGCCTCGATCTGGCCACGATCTCCGGGTATGCTGCCCTCAGTTCCTTCTCGTCCATAAGTTTGTTACCTCCTTCTTTTTTTGCCGCCTTTGCGGTCGGCTTCTTTTTATTTGCTCCGGGCTTTGCAGCCGGTGGAGTCGCGATTGCTTTCACCGGGATAGTGCCCGGCACATGCTGGAGCCCGTCAACATTGTGGCGTACTCCATTAACAAAAAGCACCTTTCTGTCGGCGCTCATGCTCATTTCTGGATCGTCCTCGTCCTCTTTGATTGCGTCAGCGAAGCCCTTCTCCAGAGCTTCGCGGCCGGTGAACCACGTCTCCTTGGTCATCATGCCGCGGAGAGTATCGACTTCGATCCCTGTCTTGCTGTTGTAGATCTCGGCCACGGCCCGCTCGCTGGCGTCCATTCCTTTCATAAGCTGCTTCATGTCCTGCATGTTCATGTAGTCCCAGAGCATAACGCTTACGCCGTGGATCATAATTAGGGAACCGGGGTACACGGTCACGGTGTCGCCCGCGCACATGATAACGCTCGCAGCGCTGGCCGCGATTCCCTCAACAATAACGTTCACCTCACCGCTGAGAGCTTTCAGCGCGTTGTGGATTGCGATCCGGTGTAGAGATCGCCGCCGCAGCTATTGAGCTTGACGGTGATGTGCCCCTTGTCTTTGACTGCTGCCAGATCCTCCATGAAGCCTCCGGCGTGATAAAAAGGCCGGGCTCCGGTTCGCCTGTCCACCAGTCAACGGGCTGCTGGCTCATAACGTCGCCGTAGAGAGTGATCTCTCCCTCGTCGTCGCCGGTGCTGGCCATATTCCAGAACTTTGTCGCCGCGGGAGCTTGTGGAGCAGCAGCCGGGCCCATGATTAGGCCGCTATGTTTGGTTTTCATTGGCTTATCCTCCTTGTATGGTTTGCTTTATCTGCTCGCCGATCACGAGGCTGCGGAGAGCCACCGTGCCCCTCTTGCGAGCTGTTTCGGGGTTGTGCGGATTGTCGTCGCCTTCTGGCGGATCCTGTTCGCCGTCCGGTTCCGCTGTTCCAGTTCCACTCTGGTGTGGATCTGGTGGATTGCCTCCGAGCTTTTCGTTTTCACGTCTGAGCTGTTCCACATTGTTGTCCCATTGGCCACCGTTTAGGCGGATCGTGCTCTGCTCGTGAGTGGAGAAGCCTTCACTGCACGCGAGGATCTCGGCCGTGATTTCCTTCACCGGATCGAGCTGTCCCTGAGACGGGCCGAGCCATTCGCTGCCGAGATACGCGGCGCGGATCGCTGGATTCTGGAAAAAGCCCGGCGCATATATGCGGCCACGGGCCACGGCTTCGCTCATCCACACTTCATAGCATGGGCGGCAAACGTCGTCCGCCAGCCATTCGCGGCGCATTTTGAACGCCTTCCACGCTTCCAGTAGAGCAGCACGGCTCGCACTGTATGAGGCGTTGAAGGATTTCAGGAGCAGATCGCTGGGAATTTCCAGCGCGGCGCCTACTTGTGCACTGATCGCTACGGCGAATTTGTCGAAGCTGCCGTTCGGGTGCGTCGGGTTTGCAAATTCTACGCTTTCGCCCGGCCCCATGACATTGATCTGGCCCGGCCCCATGCTGTACTCGTTCGGGTTCCGCATTTCTCCGGGTGGTACCGGATCCACCTCATTGAATGGCATTTCATCAGTCGGGGCTTCTGTCTTAATGAAGGCAGTGTAAAAGCTCTCGACGACTGCGGCCATGAGTTCGGACTCGGTATACCTGCGAAGCTGCAGCAGCGGCTCGATCACCTGCGCGAGATAACTCACGCCGCGGTACTGATCCGGGCGCTCTGTGTCAATGACGTGGAGCACATTCGGAAGACCGGTGCTTTGTTGGTATGCCAGAACGCGGCCCATTCAGTAACCGGAGCGCCGAGCTCATACGGGTAGTTGCTGCGTATGTGATACGCTACCACCATGCCGTTCTTGTCTACTTCCACGCCGTCGTATATGGTGTTGCCCGTTTCTGAGTTCTTTCCGGTCGTGTAGTAGAGTGTAGTCCCGGCCCCGTAGTTGTTCGGGGTTGCGATTCTGTCGGACTCGATCAGGTGGACGCGGAGAGAGTAGGGGAGCAGCCGAGTGGTTTCGTACTGCTTGATCAACCCTATGCAGTCGCCGGAGAGCAGCCACGAGATCAGCGCGAGCTGCTGGAGCCCGTAGAAGTTATTCATGCCGGTGGCGTCGCAGGCTCTCTTGTTGCTGGCCCAGAGGGAAAACTCTCGCTCTGTTTCTTTCTGCCACCGTTCTGCCTGATCCGGTGAGAGTCCGAGCACTTCGCGTCGATCCGGCTTTTAAGCCTGAGCCCGACGCCTACCACGTTTGTGCGGTTGGTTTTGATCGCCGAGGTAGCGATCGGCGCGGCCATGTATAACATGCGGGCACGCTGTCGCATGGTGTAGTTGTTGAAGTCTATGTCCTCGTGAGCGGATCCGCTGGGAGCATTGAAACCTTTCACGGCTTTTTTTCTCCAGCTTGCGCCCGCCTCTCCGTAGCCCTTATTCTGAGGCGTACGTTATCCGGGAGATATAGCCCCCTCGTTTGGTCGTACTTCGTTTTTCTCACCTCCTTGCAAGTAATTAAAAACGGCAGCGGCCGCGGTATCTAAAGGAGCGAAAATGTCCCGCAGTCGTCGCCGTAGTAAAGCCAGCCGATCGGCCAGCGTTTACCCATTTACCAGTCGCGGGGGACTACCCCCACGGGCACGGCGAGCAGATCCGCCCGCCAGTTCAGCCTCCAGCTCGCGGACTCGCTTTTGCAGCTTCGCGATCATGTCCTGAACGGAAGCGAGCGAAGTCTGGTACCGTTGCAGGTTTCTGGAGCCGATTGTGTAGAGCTGCACCCCGTCCTTGCTGAGCATGTCAGCCTCACGGGCCAGATACGCACTGAGTCGCGTCCTCGTTTCTGTGAGCTCTTGCTGTATGGTTTCTTTTGATCTCATGGGTTCACCTCCTTACCACTCGTCGAAGTAGTTCCGGGCTGCCGGTTTTGGCTTTCGGCGCTGCGCCGGTTTGGTTTGCGGCGTTTCTTGGACATTTTTCAGACGTCGCTCCACCGCGAACATGTCCGGATCTATGATTTTTAGCCCGGCGTTCGCATAGTTTCGGCAGTCGAGGGCCTCGTTCCGGTTGTGTCCGGGGATTTTTACCCAGTGCACTGGTTGCCGCGCTTTGTTTGCGTGAGCTCCAGACGCTCGGAGAGCAGGCCGTTGAAATAATAGGTATCGTAGCCGCATGACTCGTGGATCGGGAAATGGCAATATTTCGGGCCAGCTTCCTGAACCTTTAGGCTCGACATGATCGTTTCTTTTCCAGCGTCAACGCCGAGCGTGTAGAGCCAGCAGGTGATCCGCTTGTTGTCCTTGATCGGAACCTTTGACGGAGGCGTCACGAACGGGATCCCGTCGCCGCCCTTGCCCTTGATAGCAAAAACACGCTTGTTTTTACGCTCACGGCAGCGAGTGTATACCTCTTGTGTGTAGTGGCCGCCGGAGTCCACGCAGGTGATTGAGATCCGCAGCCCTTTTCCGTCATTGAAGCGGTAAACGTGATCGATCACGTCGTCGAGCTGCTGCCATACCTCGTCGGTGTCTGGCTTTCCCATGATGTAGCCCTTTTTTATGCCCCACGTTTCACCGTAGAAGCCATGGCCCACGACTTCATACTCCAAACGGTTGTCCTGAGTATCTACGCCGCAGGTGAGAACGAGAACGCCCTCCGGAACTTCGACGGGAGAGCCGTCGGCATTGGTGCCGTAGTCCTCGCGCCGGGCCAGCATGGTGTCCTCGTCGGCTATGTCGCCGCGATCCTCCCAGAGCTCACCCAGCAGTGTGTTGTAAACTACTTTGAGCTTTTGCGGATCGTCCTTAGCTTGCAGAAATTTGAGCGCGATCTTTTCCCACGGAGTCCATGGAGAAGAAAAAGCGTTCAGCCAGAAGGAACGGACGCCCTCGTCGTAGGCCGCCGGGTTCTCGGCGATCCACTTTGCGGGCTGCTTCCGCATTTTTTCCTCCGGTACTATGCAGCCGCAGGAGGGGCAGCACCATGTAATCGGGCCCACGATCTTGTACGCCTTTTTCCCGCGGACTTTGGCCACCGTATGTTCAAAGTGTACGCGGTCGAAGGTGATCTCGCCGTACTCTCCACACTCAGGGCACTGGTGGCACCAGCGTTCCTGTGTTCCGAGGTAGTAGCTGCTTTCGATATTTGAAGCGCCTTTTATGGTCGGAGTTGATACCTCGACGGCCTTCGCATTGTAGAACGTGGCCTGTCTGGCTTCGGCCAGAGCCCACGGATCACCCTCAGCACCGGCAGACACGGCCCAGCGGTCGCGTCGTCGCCGAGAATGTAGCGGGCGGGAGTGGAAGCCAGAGCGGAGGCGCTGTTGGATCCTGTGATCGTGAGCATACCGCCGGGGAATGACTTCTGGAGGATTGTGTTCCCGGAGTCTTTGCTTTTGACGTCGGAAACTTTCGCCCTCAGCACCTTGCTGTCTCGTATCATTGGAGCGATACGGAGGCGTGAGAACTTTCGGGCGTCGTCGAGGGAAGGCTGGACGAACAGGATCGAGCCGGGATCTTGGTCGATAATGTAGCCGATTATGTTCAGCTCCAGCTCAGATTTTCCCACCTGAGACGCTGCCACCATTACGATCTTAGCGGATCGTGATCCGTGAACGCTTCCATAGGTTCCCGCAGGTACGGCGTGCGCGAAGTGCGCCACGGGCCAGACTCCGCGGAGTTCTCCGGGGATAGGCGGCGGTGTCTATCGGCCCATTCGGCCACCGTCAGATCTTCGGGTGGCTTAAAGTTGCGAATGGCCGGTGCTATGGCTGCGTTGAGTTTCGCGGTGGATTTTTTAGTCGTCGCTTCATCAGCGGCCACTATAACGTCGCTCCAGCCTTCACGATCCCGCACCCGCCGCTGATATACCGCCGGATCGTAGTTGTAGTTTGCGAGCTCGTTCAGAATTTTGTAGCACTCCGCCCGGATCAGTGCCGAGGCTTCGTTGGCGCTTGCCGCCTGCACAACGTCCATGGCCAAACGTCCGGGGAGTGCCATTATCATGCTGCGGACAGTGTAAACGAGGTCATTCGTCACGGCCTCCACGTCCTCGCTGCGGTGCATTTTTCCTTCGAGCTCTTTCAGTTGCATGGCTGCCATGTCTGCCTTACTGCGTTTCATGTCAGCCTCAGCCCGCAGCTTCTCCATTTCAACCTGAGCGGTGTCGGCGCTTTTGGCCTCTCGGCCGTTGGCTTTGTCACTCAGGTAACGGATGTAAGATTGCACCGTCGGAAGCAGGTCGAACATATACGGCCGCTTCTGGGCGGCTGGAATAATTCCCTCTTTTGCGAGCTGCTGGATCCGGCGGTCGGTGACGCCGAACAGCTTCGCAATAATGGCAGCGTTTTGGAGATTCTGCTTGCCCTCCGCCATGGCGCCACCTCCTTTCTTTGAGGCAAACGAAACGAAACGGCCTGAAAAAATTTTTCTGAGTCTGCGCGTGTTTTGGGCTCGCCAGCACCGCAGGCGTTTGGCGGCCCGGACAGTACCTTCGGGCTGCGGAAAAATTTCGGCGCGGTTGCTCGGTCGAGTTGCTTTGCCTTTTGCTTCTTTGCTTTGGTCGCTTTGTTTCGCTGTTCTTTGTTGCTGTTGCTTTTGGTTTCGCTTTGGCTTTGCTGTTCGATTGCTTCGCGCTTGGCTTGCTGCTTGGCGCGTGTTCGTTGGCTTGGCTTTGGCTCGTGAGCTCGGAGCGTTTGGCTATTTCATTACTTGATCTATGTAATGGTTGAAGCGTTCGCCGAGCTTCTCGGAGATTGTTGTCTCAATGGTTTGGCGTGCTTTGCCGTCGATCATCTGAGGCACGGACAGAGTACGCACGGCCTCGATCGGTGAGCGCCCCCTCCCAGTCTTTTGAAATGGAAGCATGGAGCCGCCGTTTCCGCCAGTGAGGAACACGTTCGAGCCGAGGCTCACACGGGATCCCTTAATGATCGTCGCCTTGATTGGTACGGCCGCGGTGGTCGAACCATTGCAACGTCACCAGCTCCGGCGATCAGTTGGCCGGGGATTCTGATCGGCTTCTTTTGCTGAGCGCTTGGTCTGGACTTCGGGCTCATTTTGAAATGCGTCGCGTCAGTGTCCGCCCCTTATAAATGAGTAAGCACTATCAACTTGAACCCCCGCCACTTGGATTGAGCTCTGCCCCCTCCGAGGTTGTTGTTTGGCCTCGTTGATTGCGGCAGTGTCTACCCCGTAGTGTTCGCGGATCCCCTTCGATACCCACGCAGCGCACGGCTCATAAAGTCGTTGACAGTTTTCTTGATTGCCGTCTGCCCGCCGTTCTCCAGTTTGTTGAGTCGCTTCACAATATCCTTAGCTCCGGAGCATGTCACGGTGAAGCTGCCAGAGGTTCGGCGGCTTTGGCCGGTATAGAATAGACCGCCCATGTGTTTGCTCCTTCCTGTGGAAAATTTGCACCCCTCCCAGTTCTTTTCTGAGGGTAGGCACATAGGAAAAACCGCCTGGATCTTTATCATGTCCCCGGACGGCTTTCGCTGTTATACAGAGTAGCACGGTGGTTTATCCCCTTTTATCCCTTTTTGTCCCTTTTTATCCCCCTGTGTGCTCGTGAGCGTTTCGTCTGCGGCTTTCTCCTGAGTGTGTGCGTATTTCTTCGGGCGCACAAAAAAGCCCGCCGTCGGCCTTCCTGTGGCTTCTGGCGGGCGTTGTTATCCCTGTTCTTGTTTTGCTCTGTATATTTTGGCCAGCGATTGAAGCGCCGAGCCGTGCAGCTTGAATGTTCTTTTGAGGTAGCGCTGCTCGTGTTCGTCGTAGTCCTCCCGGCTACCATGAAGGGCGGCGCATACCGTCCACCAGTCGCTGCGTCCGAAGAGTTGCATTTCTAACACGGTCTGCTCGTCCGGCTTTTCC
>ENA-OQCP01001217-OQCP01001217.1-human-gut-metagenome-genome-assembly--contig:-NODE-1217-length-10065-cov-1.899779_pt1 | contig 10065 bp, 16 predicted proteins | sample MGYA00242760_ERZ504583 | MGnify/ENA primary metagenome ERZ504583 (study PRJEB26092, sample SAMD00036308) | human gut metagenome | host: Homo sapiens | study: EMG produced TPA metagenomics assembly of...
CAAAGGGTACAGTGGTGCGGCAGCTGCATGGCAAAAACCTCTTTCACAAAAAACTTTTCTATAAGTTTACCACAAACCGGGAAAGTGTGGTATACTATATCTATCAATATCCCAAAATAAAGGAGTGTGCTTTTATGTCTACCCCTCATAACCGCGCGGAAAAGGGCGATTTCGCCAAGACCGTTCTGATGCCCGGCGATCCGCTGCGCGCAAAGTTCATCGCGGAGACCTTTTTGGAGGATGTCCGCCTCGTCACCGATGTGCGCGGTATGCTCGGCTACACCGGCAGCTATCAGGCCGCCCCATCAGCGTTATGGGCAGCGGCATGGGTATGCCGTCCATCGGTATCTATTCCTATGAGCTGTACAGTCAGTACGGTGTGGAGAACATCATCCGCATCGGCTCTGCCGGCTCGTATACCGACAAGGCCAAGCTGTTTGATGTCGTGCTGGCGACCGGCGCGTATTCCGAGAGCAACTATGCCGTGACCCAGAGCGGCGACACAGACGACATCCAGACCCCCAGCGCCGAGCTGAACAACGCCCTGCGCCGCAGCGCTGCCGCGGCAGATGTCCCCCTGATCGAGGGCAATATCCATTCCTCCGATGTGTTCTACCGCCAGCCCAGCGACGCCAGACCGACCTACTGGGAGCGCCTGCGCGATGAAAAGGCTGTCTGGCTGTTGAGATGGAGAGCTTCGCCCTTTTCCACAATGCAAAGGTGCTGGGCAAGCGGGCAGCCTGCCTGCTGACCATCTCGGACAGCTTTGTCTCGCCGGAGATCACGACCGCCGAGCAGCGCCAGACCAGCTTTACTGCCATGATGCAGGTCGCGCTCGGCATGGATGCCTTTTTGGAGAAGTAAGCATGGAAAAAGCTGAGATCCGGACCCTGATCCGCGCCGCATTTGAAGGCAGGGGTTTGCCTATGCGCCGTATTCCCGCTTCCATGTGGGGGCGGCACTGCGGGCCAAGGACGGCCGTGTGTTCAAGGGCTGCAACATCGAGAATGCAGGCTATACCGCTACGAACTGCGCCGAACGCACGGCGCTGTTCAAGGCCGTCAGCGAGGGTGTGCGCGAGTTTGATGCTATCGCCATTGTGGGCAGCAAGGCGGGGGAGAAGAACACCCTTGTCACCGGCCCCTGCGGCGTCTGCCGTCAGGCACTCTATGAGTTCGGCGGCCCCGGGCTGACTGTAATCATGGCCAAAAGCGAGGAGGATTACATTGTGACGACCCTCGCGAGCTGCTGCCCTACGGCTTTGGCCCGGCCAATCTGGAATGACCCCAAAGGCAGGGAAACTATGCCCCTGCAAAGAAACGAATACCAAGGAGATTTTCCCGTACCCATGAAGAAGTTCTTAGCATTGTTCCTGACGCTGACCCTGCTGGCGGGCCTGACTGCCTGCAAGGGCAGAGAAGCCATCGCCGAAGCACAGGCGGTGCATGTCGTGACCGCCCCGACCGATGACGCCACCTTTGTCTATGAGCCGGAGGACCCGACACAGGTGCTGCCGGGCGGGCAGACCATCGCGCTGGTGACCGGCCCCGGCGGCACGGACAGCGGCGAGGATGCCATGCTGTGGCAGGGCGTACAGACCTTTGCCAATACCTACCATTACACGGCCGTAAGCCAGACGGCGGCGGGCAGCACCGCCGATGATGCCGAGGCTGCCCTGCGCGCTGCGGCCGAGAGCGGCGCAAAGCTTGTGGTCTGCCGCGGCGAGGTCATGGGTCAGGCGCTCTACCGCATTCAGGAAAACTACCCGGATGTGCATTACCTGCTGTTTGACGATGAGCCCATAATGACGACTACAGCGCCTACAAAACGGCCAATCTGGTCCACTGCGTTCTCTTTCAGGAGGAGCAGGCGGGCTATCTTGCGGGCTATGCCGCTGTGACCGAAGGGTATACCGCGCTGGGCTTTGTCGGTACGCGGGAGGTCCCCGGCATTGTGCGCTACGCCACCGGCTTTTTGCAGGGCGCAGAGGCTGCTGCCGAGCAGCAGGGTGAGCGTGTGAGCCTGCAGACATGGTTCGCCGACACGGATACAGTCAATGATGCCATCACCCAGCGGATGATCGACTGGTATAATAACGGAACAACGCTGATCATGGTCAGCGGCGGTGACCTCTATACAGGCGTTGCCAACGCTGTCAACCAGACTGGTGCCAAGGCAATCACGACAGACTGCGACCGCACCGATCAGGGCGACCGTATCCTTGCCAGCGCCGTTAAATGCTACAATGCGGCGGTGCAGCGCGAGCTGTACACCTTCTTTGTGCAGGGCACCTGGGATGCCCAGAGCGCTGGCCAGACCGAGAAGACCGGCTTTACCAACGGCGAGGTGGCGCTGCAGGCCGCAGCCAGTGGCGGCTGGACAACTTCAGTCAGGAAGCTACCGCAAGCTGTATGAAAAGCTGCGCACCAGCGCGCTGCGGGTGGATACCTACTCCGACCTTGACACGCTGCCCGACACCCCAATGTCACACTCGACCCGCCTGCGCTGACACAGCCCGCACAGCCGGCTTTGTTATGCTTTTGTAATGATTTGTTTAGCGTTTTGTCATTGAATAACCGCCCCAAATGCGGTATACTGAACTTATCACGCAGGGAACCGCCCTGCCGGACAACTGAAAATCAACCTAAGGAGATTAAAACCATGAAAAAGTTTCTCGCTTTTGTAATGGCTGCCAGCATGGCGCTCTCTCTGGCTGCCTGCGGCGGTTCTACCCCCGCAAGCTCCACGGCCAGCACCACGACGGAGGCTACCTCTGAGGCCGCTGCTTCCACTTCCGGCAGCAAGACCGATGTTGCTTTCGTTACCGATGTAGGCAACATTGATGACCAGTCCTTTAACCAGTACACCTGGCAGGGCGTGCAGGACTTCTGCAGTGCCAACAGCCTGAACGCCAACTACTACCGCCCCACCGAGGACTCCGACGCTGCTCGTCTGGAGCAGATGGACAACGCTGTCAACGACGGTGCTAAGTCCATCGTTGTCGCCGGCTACCTGTTCGGTTCTGCCATCGCCGAGGCACAGGAGAAGTACCCCGATGTTCAGTTCCTCGCGCTGGATGTTTCCACCGCTGATCTGGGCGACAAGGCGCCTACCTCCAACACCGCGCTGATCACCTATAAGGAAGAGCAGGCCGGTTATCTGGCTGGCTACGCCGCCGTTACCGATGGCTACAAGGAGCTGGGCTTCCTGGGCGGCATGGCTGTTCCCGCTGTTATCCGTTACGGCTACGGCTTCGTGCAGGGCGCTGACGCTGCTGCCAAGGAGATCGGTGCTACGGATGTCAACATCAAGTACTGGTACTCCGGCGGCTTCGCTGCTACCGATGAGGTCAAGAACAAGATGGATGGCTGGTACTCCGAGGGTACCGAGGTTGTCTTTGCCTGCGGCGGCTGTCTGCCAGAGCTGCGATGCTGCTGCGCAGGCCAACGGCGGCAAGATGATCGGCGTTGACGTTGACCAGTCCGGTCAGTTCGACACCGTTGTCACCTCCGCCATGAAGGGTCTGGCCGAATCTGTCAACGAGGCCCTGACCGATGCCCTGAACAACGGCTGGAAGTTCAGTGAGACCTACTCCGGCAAGGAGACCAAGCTCGGCGCTGCCGAGAACTGCGTTGGCCTGCCGATGTCCACCAGCAAGTTCACCAAGTTCACGCAGGAGCAGTACGACACTATGTATGCTGCCATTGTGGACGGCTCTCTGGTCATTGACGACAGCTTTGACGCCGATGTACATCCCGCCGTCACCAATGTGACTGTTGACTATCAGAGCTGATAGCTTAAAAGTATGACTTTTGACCGCCCCGTGCCTTGCCGCACGGGGCGGTTTTTGCGTATAAGGGCAGGGCTGTCCGCAATTTGACAGGCAAAGCGGATGGAATGACCATAATGTGACAACTTTTTGTGCAAAATCTCTTGTACAAAAATGAAATTTTCTGTATAATATAGAGTACTAAATTGTGTACAAGCCTGTACACATCGAAAGGGGCGTGCAACGGTTGACAGAAAATTATGTCATCGAAATGCTGCACATCACCAAGGAGTTCCCCGGCATCAAAGCAAATGACGATATCACCCTGCAGCTGCGCAAGGGCGAGATCCATGCCCTGTTGGGCGAAAACGGCGCCGGTAAATCCACCTTGATGAGTGTGCTGTTCGGTCTGTACCAGCCGGAAAAGGGTGTTATCAAGAAAAACGGGCAGGAGGTCAAAATCAACAACCCGAATGACGCCAATGCGCTGGGCATCGGCATGGTGCATCAGCACTTTAAGCTGGTGGAATGCTTCACCGTGCTGGATAACATCATCCTCGGCGTCGAGGACACAAAGCACGGCTTCCTGCAGAAGGACGAGGCCCGCAAAAAGGTCATGGCGCTGAGTGAGAAATAACGGCCTGAAGGTCGATCCCGATGCGCTTGTCAGCGATATTTCGGTCGGCATGCAGCAGCGTGTCGAGATCCTGAAAATGCTTTACCGCGACAATGAAATTCTGATTTTCGATGAGCCTACGGCTGTTTTGACCCCGCAGGAGATCGATGAGCTGATGGAGATCATGCGTGGCTTCAAGGCAGAGGGCAAGAGCATCCTCTTCATCACCCATAAGCTGAACGAGATCATGGCTGTGTCCGACCGATGCAGCGTCCTGCGCAAGGGCAAGTATATCGGTACGGTCGATATTAAGGACACCACCAAGGAAGAGTTGTCCAAGATGATGGTCGGCCGCGATGTGCAGTTCGCCGTTGAGAAAAAGCCCAGCGAGCCGGGCAAGCCGATTCTTGAGGTGGAGAACCTCGTAGTGCCCAGCAAGGTACACAAGAATAACGCCGTGCGCGGCGTCAGCTTCAATGTCCGCGCGGGCGAGATCGTCTGCATCGCCGGTATTGACGGCAACGGCCAGAGCGAGCTGATCTACGGCATCACGGGACTCGAAAAGCCGACCGGCGGCACGATCAGGCTGGAGGCAGGGACATCACGAATGCACCCATCCGTGAGCGCTCCAAGGCCGGCATGAGCCATATTCCCGAGGATCGCCATAAGCACGGTCTGGTGCTGGACTATACGCTGGCTGACAATATGGTCCTGCAGCGCTATTGGCAGCCGGAGTTCCAGAACCACGGCTTTATTAAGAAAGGGGCCGTCCTCGACTATGCCGAGCGGCTCATCAAGCAGTACGATGTGCGCAGTGGTCAGGGCCCTGCCACCATCGCCCGCAGTATGTCGGGCGGCAACCAGCAGAAGGCTATCATCGCCCGCGAGGTCGATAAGGACCGCAGCTGCTTGTGGCGGTCCAGCCACCCGCGGCTTGGATGTCGGCGCGATCGAGTATATCCACAAACAGATCGTGGCCGAGCGCGACAAAGGCCGTGCGGTGCTGCTCGTCAGTCTCGAACTGGACGAGGTTATGAACCTGTCCGACCGCATCCTTGTGATTTATGAGGGCGAGATCGTCGGCGAATTTGACCCGCGCAAGACCACCGTCGAGGAGTTGGGTCTGTATATGGCCGGCGCGAAGAAGCAAGGGAGGCGAAAGCATGAGTAAACAGAATAAACAGCCGCTTTTGCAGCACCCCGCTGTAGTAGGCGTGCTGGCAAGCCTTTTGTCCATCGTCATCGGTCTGGTGCTGGGCTTTGTGCTGCTGGTGTTGCTGAACCCCGGCGCGTCCGTGGGCGGCATGAAAGCCATGATGACGACCGGCTTTTCCAGCATGGACAAGCTGGGCAAGGTGCTGTATCAGGCAGCGCCCCTGATGATGTGCGGCCTGTCGGTCGGCTTTGCTTCAAGACCGGCCTGTTCAACATCGGCGCGTCCGGTCAGTATACGATGGCGCATTCTTCGCACTGCTGTGTGCCATTCAGTTCCAGATGCCGTGGTTCGTCTGCCTGCTGGCGGGCGCGGTCGGCGGTGCGATCTGGGGCGTCTTCCCGGGCCTGTTCAAGGCGTACTTCAATGTCAACGAGGTCATCACCGCCATCATGTTCAACTGGATCGGCATGTACTTGTGAACCTGCTGCTGGCCAACACCCCCACTATGCTGGCTTCTGCCTGGGGCGCGTCCAACTCGGACCGCACGGCGGCGCTGTCCGCTGCAAACCCCGGGGCTGTCCTGCCCAAGGGGCCGTTTGCCGCACTGTTCGGCAATTCGAGCTGGATCAACATTTCTATCATCATTACGATTGTTTTTGCTGTCCTCGTCTGGGTCGTGCTGCAAAGACCACCTTTGGCTATGAGCTGAAGGCCTGCGGCCTCAGCCGGGATGCCGCCCAGTATGCGGGCATCAACTCCAAGCGCAACATCGTGCTTTCTATGGTCATTTCGGGTGCGCTGTCCGGCATCGGCGGCGGCATCTACTATCTGGCCGGTACGGGCCAGTATGTGCTGGAAAAATCCATTCTCGGCATGGGCTTCAACGGCATTCCCGTGGCGCTGCTGGCCAGCTCCAACCCCATCGGCACGATCTTCTCGGCGCTTTTCATCAGCTATATTCAGGTCGGCGGCGCGGCCATGCAGCCCGCCTACTCCTCGGAGACCATTGACATCGTGATCGCTGTCATCATCTATCTGGCGGCCTTTGCGCTGCTGATGCGCGGCGTGATCGCCAAGCAGTCTCCGGCCGCAAAGAGAAAGGGGCGCTGCCAAATGATGATCGCTGCCAACATTATCAGTCTGACCATTCTGTTTGCGGTGCCGCTGCTGCTTGTGGCGCTGGGCGGTATGTTCAGTGAGCATTCCGGCGTCATCAACATCGCGCTTGAGGCATGATGATCATCGGCGCGTTGTTCGCCTGCTTCACGCTGCAAGGGCTTGACCAGAGCGGCTTCGGTTCCGCGCACCCGCAGATTTCCATGCTCATCGCCATCCTTGTGGCGGGCGTCACGGGCATGATCTTCTCACTGTTGCTGGGCTTCGCGGCCATCAACCTGAAGGCTGACCAGACCATCGGCGGCACGGCCTGAACCAGTTTGCGCCCGCTTTCGCCGTCGTTATGACTTGGGCGATTCAGGTCAGGGCCTGACCACTATCTCGATCCCCAGCTGGTGCGCATTACCCGCGATACCTTCGGCCTTGCCCGGTAGACGGCCCCAGCTTCTGGAACAACCTCATCTTCAAGTATTTCTATCTGACGACCCCGGTGGCCATCGTTCTGTTCATCGCAGCCTACATTGTGATGTACAAGACCCGCTTCGGCCTGCGTCTGCGCGCCTGCGGCGAGCATCCTCAGGCGGCGGATTCTGTGGGCATCAATGTCTACAAGATGCGCTACGCCGGTGTGCTCATCTCCGGCTTCCTCGGCGGTGTCGGCGGTCTGGCCTACACGGTGGCGGCCGGCTCCGGCTTCAACTCCGATGTCGGCGGCTACGGCTTCCTTGCGCTGGCTGTCATGATCTTCGGCAACTGGAAACCATTCCCGATTCTGCCTCGTCGCTCTTCTTCGCACTGTTCAAGGTCATTGCGGCGTACTCTTCGTCGCTGTCCTTCCTGCCGAAGTTTGAGGGTGTCAAGGAAATCTCCAACTTCTACCAGATGCTGCCGTATATCGTCACGATGATCGTGCTGATCTTTACCTCCAAAAACTCTCAGGCCCCCAAGGCCGAGGGTATCCCCTACGATAAGGGCAGCCGCTGATACAAACGATACACAGGCCGCCCGATGCCTACAGCCGGGCGGCCTGTGCTTTTTGAAGGAGACAAGCTTATGCGAATGTATGATATTATCGCCAAAAAACGCGATGGCGGCACGCTGAACCGTGAGGAGCTTTCCTTTGCGGTCAACGGCTATGTGGCCGGGGATGTGCCCGACTACCAGATGTCGGCGCTGCTCATGGCCATCTATCTGCGCGGCATGACCGATGAGGAGACTGCCGTACTGACCGATGTCATGGCCCGCTCCGGCGATATGGTCGATCTGTCCGCCATCGCGGGCATCAAGCGGACAAGCACTCCACCGGCGGCGTGGGGGACAAGACCACGCTCGTCATTGCGCCCATCGTGGCGGCCTGCGGCGTCAAGATCGCCAAGATGAGCGGGCGCGGGCTGGGCCACACCGGCGGCACCATCGACAAGATGGAGGCAGTGCCCGGCACCCGCACCAGCTGACACAGGAGGAGTTTTTCAAGCAGGTCAATGAGATCGGTATTTCGGTTATCGGACAGAGCGGCAAGATCGCTGCGGCTGACAAAAAGATCTACGCCCTGCGCGATGTGACCGCCACGGTCGGCTGTATTCCGCTGATTGCATCCTCCATCATGTCCAAAAAGCTCGCGGCCGGTTCAGACGCCATTTTGCTCGATGTGACGATGGGGGGACGGCGCCTTCATGAAGGATCTGGACAGCGCCCTTGAGTTGGCGCGCCAGATGGTCGCCATCGGCACGGCGCACGGTCGCAAGGTCGCGGCGCTCATTACCGATATGGATAAGCCCTTGGGCAAAAACATCGGCAATTCGCTGGAAGTGGCCGAGAGCATGGCCGTCCTGCAGGGCAAAGGCCCCGCCGATTTGACCGAGGTCTGCCTGCAATTGGCAAGCAACATGCTGGTGCTGGCCGGCAAGGGCGATATGCCGACCTGCCGTAAGCTGGCCGAGGGCGTCATCGCCGACGCTCCGCCTTTGAAAAGTGCTGCCAGATGTTTGCCGCGCAGGGCGGCGACATCAGTGTGCTGCGGGATGCCGACAAATTCCGCAAGGCGAAATTCAGCTATGAACTGATTGCCCCCGCCGATGGATACATTTACAAAAACGATGTCGAGCGCATCGGCAATGCCAGCGTCCTGCTGGGTGCGGGCCGCATCAAGAAAGAGGACAGCATCGACTTTGCCGCAGGCATCACGATGCACAAAAAGCTGGGCGATCATGTCAGTGCAGGGGAGAGCATCTGCACCCTCTACGCCGATGACGAGGCTCTGTTTGCCGCAGCCGAGGAAATGTATCGCGGCGGCCTTGTCATCCGCGACGAAAAGCCCACCGTCCCGCCGCTGATCTACGCCCGCGTTACCAGTGAAGGGGTAGAGAAATTCTAAATTGAAAATCCCTTCCTCACAAACAACAAAAAATCCTGCAACGTTTTCTGCGTTGCAGGAATTTTTTATTTCCTCTTTCTCTTCAGCCAGAATACCTTCCACTTGCCATACCCATTCGCCTTGTCCTCGGCAAATTCCTCAGTCTGGACGTAATGCTTAAATGCACCGTCAAACTGCAAGGCGCCGTCCTCGGCGCGGATGTCGGTTAACACGCGGGGGATCGCTTTTTGCTGGCTTTCAAACTCCGGCTCGCAATCCCACAAAATTTTTCCATCGGCGTCAAAGCGTGCGCCCATACGCTGAAGACAAGGCAGGCCGCCTCACCGTAGCAGTACCGCTCAAACCGGATGCGGCCATCCAGATAAAACAACATACAATCGCGGAAATGTGTCTCCAGCTCTTTCTCGTATCGGCGTCCGCATCCGGACCCGGCAAAATCGGCAGCGTTGGCAGTCATGGCGTGCCCTCCTTGTTTGTGTTGGCTTTATTATACCGTTTCGTTGCGCGGTTGGCAACAAAAATCGCAGTTTTCCCACCCGGCGGGATTTTTTCGTTCTACACAAAAATCCTCCTGATTTTAGTGGATTTTTTTGGCATGAACCTGTATAATGTTCTACATAGGATATAAAAGGGGGTAGTGTGCCCATGGCACAACCAAACATGCCCGCCGTGACGGCGGTGATCGTGGCGGCGGGGGCATCCCGTCGAATGGGGTTTGACAAACTCAGCTTCCGCCTGCCGGATGGCCGCACCGTGCTGGAAACCAGCTGCGCCGCGCTGGCCGCCCACCCGGACGCAAAGCTGCTGGTACTCACCAGCCCCACCTATGAGGGCGTGATCAGCGATCTTGCCGCCATCTGCACCGCCGCTCATGCCGCCGGGGTTCCGGTATTGGTGGATGAGGCCCACGGCGCTCATCTGGGCCTTGCCCCCGGCTGGCCCGCCGGGGCAGTCGCCTTCGGGGCCGATGTGGTGGTCCAGAGCCTGCACAAAACCCTGCCCAGCCTGACCCAAACCGGAATCCTGCACCAGCA
>ENA-OQCP01001220-OQCP01001220.1-human-gut-metagenome-genome-assembly--contig:-NODE-1220-length-10046-cov-1.969049_pt1 | contig 10046 bp, 16 predicted proteins | sample MGYA00242760_ERZ504583 | MGnify/ENA primary metagenome ERZ504583 (study PRJEB26092, sample SAMD00036308) | human gut metagenome | host: Homo sapiens | study: EMG produced TPA metagenomics assembly of...
ATTACCGGACGTCGGACCGTCCGTCGCCGCATAATGCATATCTTGACGCAGCAGGTATTGCGGCGGGAATCGATCTCTGCGGCTACCGGACATCCTATAAGGAGGGCTATGACGGATTTTCCAGTTTGCATCCCAGGCAGAACCGGAAACGCTGGAACAGGGACGAAATGCGGCTTATGTGGCACCGGGCGGATATTTCCACAACAATCCGTGGTTTTCCTACGATGAGGCGAGCGGCACATATCTGCGTTATCAGTTCGGGGAACCGCAGATCGATGAGATGACACAGGAACAGCTTGCGGTGAAGAACATTATCGTGCAGTACTGTTCCTGGAAAAAGTATGATGACAATGCGGAATATCTCGATATCGATGTGGTAAACGGCGGAACGGGAACGTATATCACAAACGGAAAGGCCATTGACGTGACATGGAGCAGGATGATCCGTGGGGCGTCACAAAGTACCGGGACAGCAATGGAGAGGAGATTAAACTGAATCTTGGAAAAACATGGGTTCTGATTGTTTTGGATAATTATGCAGATGAGACTGAAATCCGGTGATAAAGCTGGATTTCAGGATTTTTCTCAGATCGGCTGGACAGATCCTGTGTTTTGCGGTAAGATAAAAAGAAAATCCGGTCATTTAACCGAATCAAGCAAGTCCCTCGCTTCTAAAGCGGTGGGATGAATTGTTAAAAGAAACATAACGGCAGTGGCAGGCGGAGAGAAATCGGTATCCTCCACTGACATGAGGCGAGTCACAGTCGAACTATTTTCGACATGTCAGACTCTGTGAAAATACCGACTGTGAGTTGAAACAAAGGAGAAAAATACAGAAAATGGAAATTAATATACAGAGAATCAACGAACTTGCCCGCAAGGCGAAAGCAGAAGGCTGACACCGGCGGAGAAAGAGGAGCAGCAGAAGCTTCGGAGAGAATATATTGCAGCCGTAAAAATGAACCTCCGTACCAGCTCGACAATATTGATGTGCAGGAGAAAGACGGAACGATTGTAAATCTGGGGGAGCGTTATGGAAGCAAAAGGAAACATTAGAAAAGAAGTTTTTGCCCGAAGAAGAGCAGCCACACAGGAAGAAATCCAGGAAAAGAGCCGTATGATTTATGAGAAAATCACGGCTCTGCCGGAGTTTCTGGATGCGGACTGCTTTTTTGCGTATATGGACTTCAAAAAAGAAGTCATGACACGGGATCTGATCGAAAAAGCGCTGGAGATGGGGAAAACCGTCGCTGTGCCGCGCGTGGAAGGCGAGATATGGTTTATTATGAGATCAAAGATTTCTCCACGCTGAAATCCGGCTATTTTGGTATTATGGAGCCGGACGGCGGAAAGGTCTGCACGCGGAAGAGGGCTTTTTGCTGGTACCCGGCGTGGCCTTTGATCCGGCGCGCCACAGAGTCGGATATGGAAAAGGATTTTATGACCGCTTTCTTGCCGCACATCCAGGGTTTACAACGGTTGCGGCGGCGTTTGAGTTTCAGCTGTTTGACGCGGTGCCGTTCGAGGAGACGGACATTCTTCCGCAGATGCTGGTGACAGAACAGAAGATTTACCGTTAAGCCAATCACGATAAGACAACACGAGGAGGAGACGAATATGATGAATCTGGAAGAAATCGGAACAAGAGCCCGCCAGGCGGAGCCAGTGCTTCGAATCATGGAGACGGAGAAGAAAAACCGTGTGCTGAAAAAAGCAGCGGAAAACCTTGTGGCAGACGCCGAAACGATTATCGCGGCCAATGCGCTGGATATGGAGCATGGAAAAGAAAAAGGCATGTCCCAGGGACTTCTGGACCGGCTCTTTCTGGACAAAAGCCGGATTGAAGCAATGGCAGAAGGCATGTGTCAGGTATCCGAACTGGACGACCCAATCGGGGAAGTGCTGGGAATGAAAAACGCCCGAACGGTCTTCTGATCGGACAGAAACGTGTTCCGCTCGGTGTTGTCGGCATCATCTACGAGCACGCCCAAATGTGACGGCGGATGCATTTGCACTCTGCTTCAAAACGGGAAATGTCGTGATTTTAAAAGGCGGAAGCGATGCAATCCACTCGAATACGGCGATTGTTGCCTCTCTTCGGAAAACACTGAAAGAGGAGCAGGTGCCGGAAGACGCCCTGCTTCTGATCGAAGATACCTCCCGCGAGACGACGGCGCAGTTTATGAAGATGAACCGCTATGTCGATGTCCTGATCCCACGCGGCGGCGCCGGACTGATCCGCGCTGTCGTGGAAAACAGCACGATTCCTGTCATTGAGACGGGAACCGGAAACTGTCATATCTACGTGGATGAGACAGCCGATCTTTCCATGGCAGTGGATATTATTCTGAACGCAAAAACACAGCGCGTTGGCGTATGTAATGCATGTGAATCGATTGTGGTACACGAAAATGTACGTGAAAAACTGCTCCCGGTTCTGGAGGAACGATTAAAAGAAAAACATGTGGAAATGCGCGCAGACGAAAAGGCAAGAGAATACATGCCGGAAGCAGAAGAAGCGACAGAAGAGGACTGGGGAAAAGAGTATCTCGACTACATCGTGTCCATCAAAACCGTCTCTTCCATCGACGAAGCGATTGCACACATCAACCACTACAACACAAAACACTCCGAAGCAATCATCACCAACAACTACACCCATGCCCAGAAATTCCTGGACGAAATCGATGCAGCTGTAGTCTACGTCAACGCCTCCACCCGCTTCACCGACGGCTTCGAATTCGGCTACGGCGCCGAAATCGGAATCAGCACCCAAAAACTCCACGCCAGAGGCCCAATGGGACTGCTGGCGCTGACATCGATTAAAAATATCGTATACGGAACGGGACAGATCCGAAAATAAAAGAAGAAAGATCTTGTTGTCAAAGGGCAACCCAGTTGATCCAGTGACCGATTGCTGACGACCACCCGTCACCCGATCACTGACCAACTCCCAACTGTCCCTTTTCCGGATCAACAGCCCAGACAACAGCCGCATTGTTCACCTTCTTCGGACTTGGAAGAATCGAAGGTCTTGGAATCGGAACGGTAGCAGCTGCTTTTACGATGGGAAAAGGTATTGTGCTGATGGGAAAACTGCTGGATAAAAAGTTTGCGTTTGTCTCCGTTTTATCACCGGAAAGACCGTAAAATGCAGGGCTGATATTTGATCGTAAAAAATTAGAAAAAAATGTAAAATCCTCTTGAAACCAAGGGGATTTTACTATATAATGAGCAGGACAAAAACAACTGCAGAGTAAGTTCATATGCGTAAAGTGCTCCCGGGATAGAGAGTAGCCAGGGAGACGAAAAGAGAAAATCTTGCGGTATATGAATTGCATCTCGCTGCAACAGAAGATAGAGACAAGAGATTATCTCCTATTGTAGTCAGATATCTGTAAAGGAGGTAATTTTTTTATGCAGAAAAATGCAAATGAAACAGCAAAAGAAACAAAAAACATGTTTCTGCAGTCAGCAAAAGAGCTGAAAGCAGTCACAACCCTCGCAGCCTGTGCCATGTTCGCAGCGCTGGCGATGATTCTGAACCAGGTAGCATCGATTGATATCGGACCTTATGTCCGCATCGGATTTTCCGGAATCCCGAACCGCCTTGTCGATTACCTGTTCGGACCAGTGACAGGATGTCTTTTCTCCGGCATTCTTGATGTCGTAAAATACTTCCTGAAACCGAGCGGCCCGTTCTTCTTCGGATTCACCTTTAATGCGATGCTGGCATCTTTTATGTATGGATGCTTCTACTATCGCAAAAAACTGACCATCAAACGTGTGCTTGCAGCCAAGTTCATCGTTATGCTGACTGTCAACGTACTGCTGAACACCCTGTGGATCAGCATGCTGTATGGAAAAGGAATCATGGTGCTTCTTCCGGCACGTGCCTTAAAGAACCTGATTATGTGGCCGATCGATTCCATCATTTTCTACAGCCTGACGAAGTTGATCGAGCAGACCGGCGTCTTCCGCATGTTCCATGCAAGAACCGCTGCACAGGCACAGAGATAAAGAAAAATTCAGACACCATCAAAACGATACATTTACCAATCTGCAGAAAAGGTACTGTCCGCCAGAACAAAAAGGAAGCGGATGGGTTTTGTCGGAAAAGAAAAGCGAAAAAGAACTGCGGCAGGAACTTCCCCAAAAGGAAGCCTGCCGCAGTTCTTTTTGTATGAAAATCCCATCAGGCGGACAGCGATTTTACCGATATCCGTGATCTGACCAGTCATGGTTTTTGATCCGCTCGTAATCCTCCTCTGTAATCGGAAGAATCGTTCCATGCTTGTAGCCGTATGGGAACGAGAAGGAAGCATCAGAACGAACAAATTTTCCGGAAGCAAGGCTGTCTGCAACAAACGGCACATATCCCTGGCCGGCACCCGGAACGCCGTAGTAGTCAAGGAACAGACACCATCTGCTGTCATCAAGTTGTACTGCGGTCGGAGCCTCATAGAGACCGCTCTCTACATCTTTCATGCTCTCATCGAAGCTTTCCATCCGCACATACGGGCCGGCCGCATGGTCGGAGCGGAGCAGAATAATTTTCGCCGGATTGCTTTCACTCTTTACGAAAAGATAATAAACCCCATTCTCTTCATAGATCGCCGAATCAATCACGCCGCTGTCCTCTTTTTCGTACAGAACCTGCGGAGCTGAAAAATGAACAAAATCCTTCGTTGTGCTGTAATAGATTTTTTGGGACCGTAATCGTTTGCTGCATGGGAAGAAGACCAATGCAGAACGTACTCACCGTTTTCTTTATCGTAAATCAGATCCGGTGCCCAGAGGCAGCCGAAGTCATCATCACCGATTTTTACAAGACGCTGGTCGCTCCAGTTTACGAGATCCTCTGATTCCCAGACGGAGAAATACTTGCTGCCGTTTCTGCCGATCTCATCCCAGGAATTGTGATACTGATTCCGCATACCGTAAGAAAGACTCAGGTCAGTGGCGAAAATATAATATTTCCCGGTTTCTATGCTGTGAGTGATAGTAAAGTCGCGTACACCCTTATCTCCATAATACGTCCAGAGAACAGGAGCGCCGTCGTTGACAGCTTCCCAGTGGAAACCATCGCGCTGATGCCGAAATAAACCTGTTCGCCGTCCGGTGTTGTTTTTTCCCGAAAATGAACAAATAAATATGCCTGTGCCATAAAATAAAACTCCTTTATGCATATGTTTGGATGAAAAATTCAGATGTTCTGTTTTTCAGGCCATACCTTATACGGTTCCATTATTTTGTAAGACGGATCACATTCCAGCTGTGTTTTCCAAGAACGGTGTGCATTTTTCCATTCTCCAGTTTGGTGGCATCGGAATGGGTCGGAGTAACGTGGTTCGGATCTGCTTCGGTGTTGACCGCTTTCATATCGTCGTTTGTCAGCACGATGTGCTCAGCCAGACGGCATCTTTCGAACTGACGCAGATCGCAGGAAACCTCCATATCCTCATCCAGGCTCTTGTTGACTGCAAAATGGTCAGTGCATCGTTTTCCTCATCCCAGATGCAGACAGAATCGAGATACGGAGCTTCGCCGTACGTTTTGCTCTCGTAAACCGGTGTCAAAACCTGTGTATTTAAGACGGTTCCGCGGCCGTATACGCTTGCATGCATGTATGGATAGAAGATCGTCTGACGCCATGCACCGGTATCGGATGTCATGATCGGAGCGATAACGTTGACAAGCTGTGCGAGGCAGGCAATCTTGACACGGTCTGCGTGGCGCAGGAGTGTGATCAGCATGCTTCCGACGAGAAGTGCATCCTCAAAGTTGTAAACATCCTCAAGCTGATGCGGTGCGCGTACCCATTTCTCCAGCTTCTGATCCTGCTCATTGCTGTGATACCATACGTTCCACTCATCGAAGGAAAGGTTAATCTGCTTTTTGCCGTGTTTTTTCGCTTTGACTGCATCACAGATCGCAACTACACCGGAGATGAAATCATCCATGCCCTTGGAGCTTGCCAGGAAATCGACAGTATCATTTGCATAATTTCCGTAGTACTGGTGTAAAGAAAGGTAATCCACCTCATCATAGCATTCGTCCAGAACCGTATATTCCAGGAACCGAAGGTTGGCATCGTAAGATTGGAGCTTCCGCAGGCAACAGTTTCAATCGTCGGATCCATGAATTTCATCAGACGGGAAGTCTCTGCTGCAATACGTCCGTACTCAGAAGCGGTCTTATGTCCCATCTGCCACGGTCCGTCCATCTCGTTGCCGAGGCACCAGAGTTTGATGTTGTGTGGATCTTTGTAACCGTGGGATTTTCTCAGATCACTGTAGTAGGTGCCGCCCTTGAAGTTGCAGTACTCCAGCACATTTTTTGCGTCTTCCGGTCCGCGGGTTCCGAGATTGACGGCCATCATAATGTCACTGCCGGCTTTTTTCGACCAGTCAGCAAACTCATTCAGACCGAATTCGTTTGTCTCAATCACGCCCCAGGAAGATCTGGTTTTGCAGGCCGTTTGTCTTTCGGGCCTACGCTGTCTTCCCAGTGAAAACCGGAGACAAAGTTTCCGCCCGGGTAACGGACGATCGGTACCTGAAGCTCTTTGACAAGATCCAGGGTATCTTTTCGGAAGCCCTGCTCGTCGGAGAGAACACTTCCTTCCTGATAGATGCCCTCGTAAACGGCGCGTCCCAGGTGCTCGATAAAGGAACCGAAGATTCGTTTGTCAACTTTTCCGGTAAGAAAATATTTGTCAATGATAATCTCTGCTTTTTTCATACTTAAAAATCCTCCTGTTAAAAGAAATGTTCGTTTTCAGACACGATCCAGAAAAACAAAGGATCACCGGCGTGTCTATGATTTTATTCCACCGTTTCGCTTTCGCTTTGGATAGTTTCAATTTTAGCAGGAAGATAGAAAAAAACCAGAGATTTTTGTCCGGCAAATTTGACTTTTTTTTCCGGTTTTGCGGTAAAATAGGGAGAAGAAAAGAAAAGGGGAAACGAGAAGAATGGAATTTTCAGTTCATATTTGTGAATATAATAGATCCAACGCCGATTATGAGACGATATATCGGCCGGAGGCAGCGGGGACTATCTGTTTCTGTTGTTTAAAACGCCGATGAAGGTGTATGACAGAACTGCGTTTTTCATTGCACAGGAAAATGCCTGCCTTTTTTACACGCCGGATCACGAGCAGCATTATCAGGCTGTTCAGAAGTTTCGCAACAGCTATGTCCATTTCTGGTGCGGTGAGAATCTGGGTGAAACGTATGGAATTCCGCAGAATACTGTTTTTTATCCGCAGAACACGGAAGCAATTGATGAGCTGATTCGCCTTTTGCAGAGGGAATACATTGTGAAAGATCCATACGCAGTGGAATATGAGGAAGCACTGGTTCGTCAGATGATGATTACGGCATCGCGCGGTATGCGGCTGTACAAGAAAGCGGCAGAGGAGCGGCCGGACTGTATCAGGAATTCCAGGAGCTGCGCCTTAAGATGTTGAGCCATTATGAGAAAGACTGGACGACAGAAAAGCTTTGCCAGATGGCCAATATGGAAAAAAGCCAGTTTTATTCTTATTATAAACAGTTTTTCAGCAGCACCCCGCACAGCGATCTGATTGAAGTACGGCTCGACAAGGCGAAAAATCTTTTGACAAATCAGGCACTTTCCATCGGACAGACCGCGGAAATCTGCGGTTTTTCCAATCTGTCTCATTTCAGCCGCTATTTCAAACGCCACTGCGGATGTTCTCCGCGGGAATGGCAGCAGCAAGGCGGAAAAAGCATAAAATATAAAGTGAAGTTGCAGGAAGATGAGAAATGCTATAGCTTTTCCCAATAGCTTATGATAAAATATTCAGAAGATGTTGGAGTCAAAAGGTACTTTGGCCATGATATCTTCAGAAAAAGTAAGAAAAAGGGAGAGCAGTATGAAAAAGAGAGAGTCATTTAACAGTCGGTGGGGATTTATCCTGGCCTGCATCGGTTCTGCAGTTGGAATGGGCAACATCTGGATGTTCCTACCCGGGTTTCCTTGTACGGAGGAGGTTCCTTTCTGATTCCGTATTTCCTGTTCGTTGCACTGATCGGCTTTACCGGTGTGAGCGGGGAGATGAGTTTTGGCCGTGCCACAAGATCCGGTCCGGTTGATGCGTTCGGTTTTGCATGTGAAACGAAAGGAAAACGAAAAGCCGGAGAGGCGCTTGGTCTGATTCCGGTGCTGGGTTCCCTGGCAATGGCGATCGGTTATACGGTTGTCATGGGGTGGATTTTCAGGTACATGATCGGAACCTTTACCGGAAAGACACTGTCAGCTGTGAGCGTAGAGGATTTTGCCGGAGCGTTTGAATCCATGGCATCTGCGTTTGGAAACAATTTCTGGCAGATCGTAGCTCTTGTGGTTGCGATGGTCATTCTGGCATTTGGTGTTGGTAAGGGAATTGAGAAGGTCAATAAGGTGCTGATGCCTGTTTTCTTTCTCCTGTTTGTTGCACTTGGTATCTATGTTGCCTTTCAGCCCGGTGCAGCGGATGGATACCGTTATATTTTCCGTGTGGAACCAAAAGCACTTGCAGATCCGAAGACCTGGATTTTTGCACTTGGTCAGGCATTCTTTTCCCTGTCTGTAGCCGGAAACGGAACACTGATCTATGGTTCCTATTTGTCAGATGGAGAAAATATTCCGGCCGCCGCCGGAAGAGTAGCATTTTTTGATACGCTCGCTGCTATGCTTGCTGCGCTGGTTATTATCCCGGCGATGGCAACTACGGGAGCACAGTTAAATACAGGAGGACCTGGACTTCTGTTCATTTTCCTTCCGAATTTGATAAAGTCTATGCCGGGTGGCGCGCTGATCGCAATCGTTTTCTTTGTCGCTGTCTTTTTTGCCGGCCTTACCTCTCTGATTAACCTGTACGAAGCACCGATTGCAACGGTACAGGAAAAATTTCATCTCGGAAGAGTAGCAGCCTGCGGTGTGATCGGGGTTATCGGTGTGGTCGTATCTCTTCTGATCCAGGGCATTGTATCCCAGTGGATGGATGTTCTGTCGATCTACATTTGCCCGCTCGGCGCGGCCTTGCCGGAGTCATGTTCTTCTGGATCTGCGGAAAGAAGTATGTGCAGTCCAGGTAGACAAGGAAGAAGCAGCAAATTCACGGATCTGTATTATCCGATCTGCAAATATATCTACGTGCCGATCTGTGTGCTGGTTCTGATTCTCGGAATCGTGCTTGGCGGAATCGGCTGAAACGATGTTGATAGAAAACGCGCCTGTCGTGCGGAAAAAAAATCCGGCGGCAGGTGCGTTTTTTGATAAAATTTTTCAAATATATAAATCCGATTGAAATACTCGGAAAAAAGGTCTACAATCGGAGGCGAAAACAGAGATTTTAACCTCGAAGCAAAATAAGGAGGATATCAATATGGGAAAAAATCTTTTAACAGTGAAAGATTTAACGGTAAATGTAGAAGAAAAAGAGATCCTGCACGGCGTCAATCTTACGATTGGAAAAGGGGAGACGCATGTGCTGCTTGGACCGAATGGTACCGGAAAGTCGACGCTTGGCAATACGCTGCTCGGCAATCCGAAATATAACGTGACACGCGGCGAAATCTGGTTCCAGGGAAAGAACATCACAGAAGAGCCGGTCAATGAACGCGCCAAAATGGGACTGTTTCTCTCGTTTCAGAATCCGCTTGAGGTGCCTGGCGTAACCTTAAGCTCTTTTATCCGCAGCGCCGTCGAGTTAAAGACCGGCAAACGGATGCGTCTGTTTGAGTTCCGGAAAGAACTGGAAAAAGCAATGGAAGTTCTGCAGATGGATCCGTCGTATGCAGACCGTGATCTGAATGTCGGATTTTCCGGCGGTGAGAAAAAGAAAGCCGAGATCTTGCAGCTTCTGATGCTCGAGCCGTCCCTTACCATTCTCGATGAGACCGACTCCGGCCTGGATGTCGATGCGGTCCGCACCGTTTCTGCCGGAATTGAGGCATACCGCAGAAAATGCGGAGGAAGTCTTCTGATCATCACGCACAGCACGAAGATTCTGGAATCGCTGATGGTGGATCAGAC
>ENA-OQCP01001221-OQCP01001221.1-human-gut-metagenome-genome-assembly--contig:-NODE-1221-length-10040-cov-2.175527_pt1 | contig 10040 bp, 12 predicted proteins | sample MGYA00242760_ERZ504583 | MGnify/ENA primary metagenome ERZ504583 (study PRJEB26092, sample SAMD00036308) | human gut metagenome | host: Homo sapiens | study: EMG produced TPA metagenomics assembly of...
GGAAACTACAAAGGCAAACATGAATGTCACTTAGAGCCTGACTGGCTGTTAATTTATGAGTATTTAGAAGATGAACTGATATTATTTCTTACAAGAACAGGTTCACACAGCGATTTATTTTAACAAAAAAGCAGGGTACTAAAATACCCTGCTTTTATTGCATAAAAAAACACCGTACAAAATGTACGGTGTTAAAAGCTGTTATTAAATTAGTCAGCTGTGTAAGGAAGCAAAGCAAGGTGACGAGCACGCTTGATAGCAACTGTAAGCTCACGCTGATGTCTTGCGCAAGTACCTGTTACACGGCGAGGAAGAATCTTTCCTCTTTCTGACATATAACGACGAAGACGAGCAATATCCTTGTAATCGATATTCTCAACCTTGTCAACACAGAAGCCGCAAACCTTCTTGCGAGCTTTTCTGCCACGGTTCATTGGTCTGTCTGCATGATGAAGTTCTCCTTTCAATGAGAATTATTTAAATTAAGTTGAAGTTAAATGGTAAATCATCGTCCAACGGCATATCCTGAAAATCAGAGTTTGAACCGCTCTGATAAGATGCAGGTGCCTGCGGAGCAGGTTCCTGATGATAAGCCTGGTTTCCGCCGTAAGACGGAGCACCGTATGACTGATTGCCGCCATAGGACTGATTGTAGCCGCCTGCATTGTTGTCACGGCGTTCGCCTGTGAACGAAACATTGTCTGCTACAACCTCAACAACATAACGGTTTGAACCGTCCTTAGCCTGGAACTGACGGCTCTGGAGCTGTCCTTCAACAGCAATGAGAGACCCCTTTCCAAAGTAACGGCATACAAATTCCGCTGTACTTCTCCAACATACAATGTTAAAGAAGTCGGCTTTACGCTCCTCGCCCTGCTTTACATAGTTGCGATCAACTGCAATGCTGAAGCTTGTAACGCTTACGCCTGTGTTTGTTGTTTTTAATTCAGGGTCAGCTGTAATTCTGCCCATTAAGATTACTCTGTTTAACATACTTTTCCTTTCGTGTTCGGGTTAACCCTTACAATTGATTATTCGACTTCCTTCTTGATTATCATTGAACGCATTACGCCTTCTGTGATCTTGTAGATACGGTCGAGCTCTGCAGGGAACTCAGCTTCACTTTCAAAATCGAAAAGAACATAATAGCCTTCGCTCTCTTTGTTGATAAGGTAAGCAAGCTTTCTCTTGCCCCATTCGTCAACATTCTTCAAAGTGGCATGCTTCTCAATGAGAGCCTTGAACTTTTCAACGATGGCTGGATACCTTCTTCGCCCTTCTTCATTGAAACGATCATTACTGTTTCGTAATTAGCTGTTACTGCCATTAATATTGCACCTCCTTCTGGACATTATGGCGGTTTTCACCGCAAGGATTGTTATGTACACAACATAACAGATTTATTATAACATAAAATCACGGTTTGTCAACATTTTTTTACTGTTTTATTAATTTTCACTTCGAGCAGATATAATAAATTTCTTCACTTTTTCAAAATCTTTACCGTTGCCGTTTGAATTTTCAACACCCGAACTTACATCAACTCCGTCAGGCTTAACGGCTTTTACGGCTTTTGCCACGGTTTCGGGATTCAGACCGCCTGCAAGCATAAACAATTTATCATCACGAGGCAGATTTTCAAGCATTGTCCAGTCAAGGTTTTCCGCTGCCGGGTTCGTGTGCGTCAAAAACATAGCCTACAATGTTCGGGTTCATTCTGTATTCGTCAAACTTTTCAAGGTCGCTCACATTAAACGCACGGATTACCTTTAGATATGAATTTGAAAGCACATCTTCTCCAACCTCACCGTGAATCTGAATGTAATCAAAACCGCAATCATATGCAGTTTTCACCTGTTCAAGAGTCGGAGAAACAGTTACTGCAACCGACAAAACATTTTTATCAAGCGTTTCAATCAGACTCTTGGCGGTTTCGGGAGAAATATTCCGTTTACTCTTTGGAAAGAACATTACAAATCCCGCAAAATCGGGTTTGCAGGCATTTACTATCTTAATGTCTTCGGCGGATGTAATTCCGCAAATTTTAACTTTCATAAACTCACCTACAAAATAATTGTACCATATCGAATTAACGGTTGCAATAAAAAAAGACAAAGGACAGTCTGTGTGGCTGTCCTTTATCAATATCGGGAAGTAATCCAATTACTTATTAGCTGTTAAATACACCTGTTGAAAGGTAACGCTCACCTGTGTCGGGGAACAATGCAACGATTGTCTTACCTGCATTTTCTTCACGCTTGGCAAGCTCAATTGCGGCTGCAAGAGCGGCGCCTGATGAGATACCTACGAGGATACCTTCTGTCTTTGCAATATCGTTTGCATTTGAGAAAGCGGCTTCGTTAGCAATCGGAAGAATTTCGTCATATACCTTTGTATCGAGAGTATCGGGAACAAAGCCTGCGCCGATACCCTGAATCTTATGAGGACCGCCGTGACCTTCCGAAAGTACGGGAGAAGTCTGCGGCTCAACTGCAACAACCTTTACATCAGCCTTCTTTGACTTGAGGAAGTTACCTACGCCGCTGAGTGTACCGCCTGTGCCGACACCTGCAACGAAGAAATCAACATTGCCGTCCGTATCCTCCCAGATTTCCGGACCCGTTGTATCAAAATGAGCCTTAGGGTTAGCAGGATTCTCAAACTGACCTAGGATAATGCCACCGTCAATTTCCTTTTCAAGCTCTTTAGCCTTTGCAATTGCACCGCTCATACCCTTTGTACCGTCAGTAAGAACGATTTCAGCACCGTATGCCTTGAGGAGGTTTCTTCTCTCAACGCTCATTGTTTCGGGCATTGTGAGGATTGTCTTGTAGCCCTTTGCAGTAGCTACAGATGCAAGACCGATGCCTGTGTTACCTGATGTCGGTTCAATGATTGTTGAACCCTTTTTGAGTTTACCGCTTTTTTCAGCATCCTCAACCATAGCTCTTGCCACTCTGTCCTTAACACTGCCGGCAGGATTAAAGAGTTCAAGCTTTGCAACAACCTTTGCCTTGAGGTCATATTTCTTTTCTATATTAACGAGTTCGATAAGTGGTGTTCTGCCGATAAGTTCTGTTACACTTGTATATATTTTGCTCACAAAAATCAAGTCCTTTCAAAATTCAACAAATTAAAATCAGTCATCAAGTGAATCAAATGCTTCCTGAAGTCATAGATAATATCGTCGATATTTTCCGTGCCGATTGAAAGTCTGATAGTATTTGGCTTAATGCCCTGTTCTGCAAGTCTGCCTCGCTGAGCTGTGAATGAGTTGTTGATGCAGGGTGAATTGCAAGAGATTTAACATCTGCAACATTTGCAAGAAGTGAGAATACTTCGAGGTGGTCGATGAATTTCTTTGCAGTTTCAGCGTCACCCTTGATTTCAAATGTGAAGATTGAGCCTGCACCCTTCGGGAAGTATTTCTTGTAAAGTGCGTTGTACTTGCTGTCAGGAAGTGAAGGATGATTAACATTTTCTACCTTCGGGTTCTTAGAGAGGAAGTCAACAACCTTGAGTGCATTTTCAACATGGCGTTCAACACGAAGTGAAAGTGTTTCAAGGCCTTGGAGGAACATAAATGCGTGGAACGGTGAAAGTGTAGCGCCTGTATCTCTGAGGAGAATGGCACGAACATAAGTTACAAGAGCAGCGCCCGGAGCAGCCTCTGTAAATACTGCACCGTGATATGATGCGTTAGGCTCTGAGAACTGTGGGAACTTGCCTGATGCAGCCCAGTCAAACTTGCCGCTTTCAACGATTACACCGCCGAGAGCCGTACCGTGACCGCCGATAAACTTTGTTGCCGAATGAACAACGATATCTGCGCCGTACTCAAACGGTCTGAGAAGATAAGGTGTAGCGAATGTGCTGTCGATTACAAGCGGAATCTTGTGTGAATGAGCAATGTTTGCTACTTCTTCAATATCAATAATATTTGAATTTGGGTTACCGAGTGATTCAATGAAAACAGCCTTTGTGTTTTCGTCAATTGCATTTTCAAATGCGTTTTCTTCGTCAGGATCAACAAACTTTGTTGTTACACCGTACTCTGAGAATGTATGCTCAAGCCAGTTGTATGTGCCGCCGTAGATTGTCTTTGCGGCTACGATGTTGTCGCCTGCTTTTGCAAGAGCCTGAAGTGCATATGAAACTGCCGCTGCACCTGATGCAACTGCAAGAGCTGCTGTGCCGCCCTCAAGAGCTGCGATTCTCTTTTCAAAAACATCCTCTGTCGGGTTTGTAAGTCTGCCGTAGATGTTACCTGCATCTTTGAGTGCAAAGCGGTCTGCAGCGTGCTGACTATTGTGGAATACATAAGAAGTAGTTGCGTAAATTGGAACTGCTCTTGCGTCTGTTACAGGGTCTGCTGTTTCCTGACCGATGTGAAGCTGTTTTGTTTCAAATTTAAGATTTCTTTCGCTTAATTTACTCATTTTAATGTCCTCATTTCATTTTAATTTTAATTTCAGAAGTTATGTTGCGGATTTGATGTGTCCCGTATCACATTCGTGCATTACTGCAACATCGTTTGAATCTGAGATTTTTCATTTGGATCACCTTTCCCATATTTCCTATTTGATTGGTGGGTTTTAATTGGATTGTCTATATCATACCACAGATTTTTTATTTGTCAATAGGTTTTTTGAAATTTTTTCTTATCTTTCCTATTGGTTTAGTAGGTTTACTGGGTTTTGATTATTGAAAAGGTCTAAAAAGCTGATATTCAAGCCGTTTTTCAAATCCCGACCGTTAAGCAGTCAATTTGAAATTTTTTCTGATTTTTTAAAACTAATATTCAAAAGCATCAATTGCAAACAGGAAAGCACCGCATTACCTACTAAATTGCTGTGTAAACAACAAAAGCACCCGTAAAGGATGCTTTCGGATTATATTAAATTACATAGTTATCTGCCGAATTTGCAATAATGTCGGCAAGAGTAATGTTGTCAACAACATCGTCAATAGCCTTCTGGAGTTTCTCCCACACAAAAAGCGTTGAACATTGTTCACGACGATCACAGGTATTTTCATTACCCTCAAGGCAAGCCACGGGTGCAAGACTGCCCTCGGTAAGTCTTAAAATCATACCGACAGTATAATATTCGGGTTCATGAGCAAGACGATATCCTCCGTTTGAACCTCTTGCGCTGAGCACATAACCTGCCTTTGTAAGTACGGTAATAATCTGTTCAAGGTATTTAAGCGATATTCCCTGACGGGCGGCAACCTCCTTTAGGGCTACATTTTCCCCTTGTTTACACTGAGCAAGATCAACCATAAGTCGGAGCGCATACCTGCCCTTTGTTGAAATTTTCAAATTAACCACCCTATTCATATATTAATAATATGATTAAAGCATATCATAAACGGCTGTATATGTCAATGAGCCTGTTGCACAACAATAACCTATTTAACTTGTAAAAAAGCACAAAAAGCGGGAGCGAAAAACGCCCCCGCAGAGTTTATATACGAAGTTACGACGATACACCGCAAATCATTGTTACAATTCTTACTGCAAACAAAGCAAACGCAACCCACATAATCGGATGAATTTCTTTGATTTTGCCTGTAACAACCTTGAGGATAACCCATGTGAGGATACCGAACATGATACCTGTTGCTATTGAATATGCAAACGGCATAAAGATGATTGCTACGAAACCGCCGACTGTATCGGCAATGTCTGAGTCAAAATCCATCTTTGTAACATTCTTAATCATAAGAAGACCTACAAATACGAGTGCAGGAGCTGTTGCAAATGAAGGAATAAGCAAGGAAAATCGGATAAAGCGGAATAGCAGGATAAAGAGAATTGCAGAAGTAAGAGCTGTAAGACCTGTTCTGCCGCCCTCTGCAACACCTGTTGTTGACTCAACATAAGATGTTACTGTTGATGTACCGAGGCAAGCACCAAGACATGTACCGAGTGCGTCAGACATAAGAGCACGACCTACACGGGGAAGTTCGCCCTTTTCATTGAGGAGATTACCCTCCTGAGCAACACCGATAAGTGTACCTACTGTATCGAAGAGGTCAACAAAGAGGAATGCAAATACGATAACGGCAAAGTTAAGCGCATGCTGTGCCACATAACCGAAATCAAACTTGAAGAAAGTTTCTGTTGCCATATTCTGGATAGGTCCGAATACAGAGTAGTTTGCAAAATCAGGAATGAGCGATGCACCCTGATACCAACCGCAAAGCTGAGCAATGATGCCGAGAACCCATGTTGCAAGGATACCGATAAGGATTGAGCCTTTAACTCTGTAGTGCCAGAGTGTAGCAACAATGAGGATACCGACAAGTGCAAGAACCACCGGAGCAGAACCAACATCACCGAGCTTAACGAGAGTTGATGACTGAACAGCCTTGCCGTCATAGTAAGCGTCTGTTGTGATAACGCCTGCGCCCTTAAGACCTACAATTGTGATAAAAAGACCGATACCTGCCGAAATACCGTACTTGAGGTTCTGAGGAACCTTGTTTACAAGTGTTTCACGGAATTTGAAGATTGAGAGGATAATGAAAATAATACCCTCAACAAGGATAGCTGTCAAAGCTACCTGCCATGGATTTGTGATACCCTGCTCTGCAAGCTGCGGAACAACTGTGTATGCAAAGTATGCATTCAGTCCCATACCGGAAGCAAGAACTACAGGATAGTTAGCATAAAATGCCATGATGAGTGTTGCGAAAGCAGCCGATACAGCTGTTGCTGCAAAGATTGCATTCGGATCCATTCCTGCGGCAGAAAGAATACTCGGGTTTACAGCGAGTATGTAAGCCATTGCAAGGAATGTTGTAATGCCGGCAATAATCTCGGTTTTGACATTAGTGCCGTTTTCTTTCAGTTTGAAAATCTTTTCCAAAAGAAAGCCCCCCTAAAATATTTTGTCGAAACACGACATAGTTAAATTGTAGTTTATTCTTGCCAAAATTTCAAGTGGTATAATATACAAATTCATTGCAAAAATCAAGTTTTTGAATGTTTTGTGAAGCTTTTTTGAGAAAAATCAGGTACAGGCAATTATTGAACATTTCACGAATAAAATTATATAACGATAAATTTTAGTTTAAGGGGTGCTGTTATGATTGAGTTACTCGGATTTTTAGGACAATATATATGTTTTTTCATTCTTCATGTTTGCGGAGGCGGTTCGTTTCCGAAACCTTTAACAGAAAAGCAAGAGCGTGAATGTCTTGAAAAAAGTGCAAACGGCGATATTGCGGCAAGAAATATGCTCGTTGAACACAATCTGAGGCTTGTTGCACACATAATAAAGAAATATTACGGAACACAAAGCGAACAGGATGACCTTGTATCAATCGGCACAATCGGTCTGATAAAGGCAATCAACACATTTGACATAAACAAAAACATAAAATTAAGCTCCTATGCAAGCAGATGTATTGAAAACGAAATTCTTATGCATTTCAGAAATGCAAAGAAAAGTGCTCAGGATATTTCTTTAAACGAAACAATTGATACCGACAAGGACGGCAACCCTCTCACCCTTCTTGATATTATGTCGGTGGACGATAACATAATTGACAATCTTGATTTGAAGCTTAATTCAAAAAAGCTCGGTCAGTTCATAAAAGAGGAACTTAACGAGCGTGAGCAGAAGATTATTGTACTGAGGTACGGTCTTGACGCAAGGAAGCCATGACTCAAAAAGCGTTGCCAAAATGTTAGGCATATCCCGTTCCTATGTCAGTCGCATCGAACCAAAGCGTTAAAACAATTGCGAAAACGATTTGAAACAAGTTCTAATTTGTGAGATAATATGTTATTTAAATTCATCAGGGTGTTCATCGAATGCCCCTGTATATTTCACAACAAAAAAATTCTTGACATATACCAAACTGCGTGATATAATAACAATGTTGCAGATAAGCGGATGTAGTTTAGTGGTAGAACTTCAGCCTTCCAAGCTGATCGTGTGGGTTGATCCTCATCATCCGCTCCACATTAAAAGGTACTCAATACTGAGTACCTTTCTTTTTGCATATTGAAGAAATAAATCAATCAGATGGGAATCGAAAGCCCGTTTAGAAAACAGTTCAGCGAACTGTTTTTAGGGCGTAGCGTTGATCCAAGTTAAGCCTAAACGCTTTAGACAAAGACGAGATTTGCAACTTCCGTACCACAAAGTAATCATCCGCTCCATTAAAAGGTACTCAAAAATGAGTACCTTTTCTTTTTGCACATTTTACTGCGATTCAAATTTAAACACAACAATTCAATCAAATCAGAACATTTTTATAAAGCTTACAATCTAATTGCAACGGGAAAACACGGTTCTTCCCTACAAAATGACAACTACTTTGTTTCATTTATATATTATTTGACTAAATTAAAATCTTACCAATCAAAACTTTTTCTTCAATTTGGCAAGCTTTTTTTCGGCATCTTTATATCCGCCTTTGACGGCTTTTTCATAGGCTTTTACGGCTTCTTCCCTATTGCCTGTTTTTGCATAATATTCACCCAATGCGAATGACGCTGACGCTATGCCGTTATCGGCGGCAATTTTATAGTACTCCATTGCAAGTTTCGGATTGCGGGTAACACCTCTGCCGTCCATAAGAATATCTGCAATTTTGGACGCTCCGTTCACGCTGCCGAGGTCTGCGGCTTTTTTGTACCACATAGCCGCCTGTTCGGGATTTTTGACACCGTTCACGGAAAATTCAGCCATCCACAATACGGCAGGAAGATAATCGAACTCGGTTGCAAGGGTATTCATTATATTTTTAGCACGGGCAACGGTTTCAACGGTCGGTTTTTTCAAAAGCGTCTTGCCTTCATATATTCAAGCTCGCACATTTCTTTTCTGTTCTGAACGCTTGTACCATGCAGAATCGTGTTTACATCGCTCTTAAATTCGCCGTCATTCGGTTTTTCAGGGGCTGATGTTTTTTCATTTTATCAAACAAGCTCATAACTCTCCTCCTTATCGTTTTCTGCTTATCATATATTTTACTTCAATATTACGAATACACAATTTTTATCATATCAAAACATTCAGAAAAACATATGATAGCATCAAGGCTGGCGGATGATATCCGCCCCTACAAGTTTGTCATTCTACATTAAGATTATAAATGAAAACTGCGAATTTATAAATCTGTTTGGGCATTATATTCAAAAAGCATATTGATTTTATCCTTAAATTCGATTATAATTTACTTGTAAACATAAAAACCACTTGTTTTTTAAGGAGATAACGATGAATATATTTGACAACATTGCCGCTAATCTTTCATTAAAGTATGAAAATTCGGAATTTTATAAAAACAAACTCATCAAACGATACAAGCCACTCATCACACCGGTGTAAAGTCACAGGACGAGCTTATCATTTCTCTTGAAAAGCACTTTGACCTTGAACTGACCGACAAAGCTGTTATGAGCAAGACTTTTCTTGAACTCTGCGTTATAGGCAACATTGATTGTGATGAGCCTGATATGATTGATTTTGAGATTTACAGGGTTGTGAGGAATTCAAAGAGCGAGGCGCTTTATGCCTGCGAAAAATATGACCTCGATGATGACGACATTTTTATAATTTTTGAGGAGCATAACAACTTCTTTATCAGTAACTCGCAGATTGTCGAGATGCTGCTTATCATCAAAGAGGGTGTTTCTGCCGAGGACTATGAGAATGAAACTCCCGAATTTCTCAACTACATCCGTGTCTGCCGTTACTTCTGCCAGACAAACTTTTTTAAGCTCAACAAGGCTGTTACATATGACGAGTTCGATATGATTGACATTCCCGAAGACGAAAGCGATTCTGACGATGCCGATTATTTTGACGAGTCTGATGATGAAGCTGACGATTTCACAGACGCAATTGAGTTTTAATTTTTGAATTTTCACTTTTTAACTCTAACAAAATAGCAAAAAATTACGAGGAAGGTTTTGTACCTTCCTCGTTTTTGTTATAGTTCTATGAAACACCACGAAAGTTTATCATTGCTGTCAAAATAAAATCTGATTTTATGTCCTTTCCCGTAGTAATCAATGT
>ENA-OQCP01001223-OQCP01001223.1-human-gut-metagenome-genome-assembly--contig:-NODE-1223-length-10027-cov-3.512929_pt1 | contig 10027 bp, 10 predicted proteins | sample MGYA00242760_ERZ504583 | MGnify/ENA primary metagenome ERZ504583 (study PRJEB26092, sample SAMD00036308) | human gut metagenome | host: Homo sapiens | study: EMG produced TPA metagenomics assembly of...
CGCACCAATAAAAGATATTATGTGATAATTGATATTTTTCCATTTTCAGTAAGTTGTTCATTCCCACACCTCCTTGTTATTTCAAATCCGAGCGTCGGAACCACAGATAAGTACCTAAGCATAATGCCAGTACCCATAAAAAATCTGAAAACATGAATTGCCCGCCGGATATGTTGGATTGTTGCAATGCCATAAGCCGAAGCTGGCCCATAGGCAATATTTGTGAGATAAGCTGCACTTGATCTCCATTCATCAAAAAGACCATTAAGAAAAAGAGTACCATCGGCACAGCCATACTCTTTCCTATATCACGGAAAATGAAGGCAAAGAAAAAAGGTAATAGGCACATTGCAAATTGCGAAGCAATCACCATTACAACTATGCCGATGCTTGCCAATGCTCCTTTAGTGACAAACGTACCAATTATGCTATGTAACAACAGTGGAAAAGACAGGATAACCATGCAGGCGATTTGATGAACTACCAGCTTCGCAAATAGTATCTTTCCGCGTCGATGTCCGGCATTGATATATGATTGTAATGTTCTTCTGCCAAAATCATTTCCAACAAACAGGGCAGAAAAGATGATTGTGAGGAAATATAGGATTGGCATATTGTATATCGAAGCAAAGAAAAGGTTGGATGTTTCCCCAACGCTATCCAGTAACAACACACTACTTAAAAGGAGATTAAACAATCCTATCCCCCAAAAATACCAGCTATGGAACAGCTTATAAAATTCAGCTTTTAGGAGATTTGACATTTCCTGTCCCTCCTATTTTGCTTAAAAAGTAATCTTCTAATGTATCACCGGCCACAGAAAGACCTGTAACGAGAATATGTGCATCTGACAAAGCAGCAGCCACTTTTTCCATATCATCGAGATAATCATATAGGCGAATTATGCATCTGGCATCAGCTTAAAACTATCTGTGTGTAGCGTTTCTTCCAAAACGATCAGAGCTTTTTGTGGATCAGTTGCCTTTATTGCGATATGCCGTTTGCAACGATCATTTAGTTCTCGATCTGATATTTCTTCGATAATTTTGCCTTTGTCTATTAAAATAAACTCTGATGCTGTCTGATACAGTTCCTCTAAGATATGGCTGGATACCAATATCGTCATTCCGTATTCCTTATTCAAGGACTTTAGCAAATTACGAATTTCCACAATTCCAGCAGGAGTCAAGCCCATTGATCGGTTCATCCAAAATAAGAAATTCTGGTGTATTTAATAGTGCGATTGCAATACCCAATCGCTGTCGCATCCCCAGCGAAAAATTACGGACAGCTTTTTTCCCGGTATCTTTCAGACCTACCATGTCTAAAGTTTTTTGGATAACTGCTTTGTCAGGGATACCACGTTGGATACGCTGTATCTCCATATTTTGATAAGCGGTCATTGTCGGAAAAAGCGCAGGTGTTTCGATCATGCAACCGATCCGCTTTCTCTGTTCCTGCAATTCCTTTTCGACGGTTTTCCCCCACAATGATAAGGTGCCGCTTGTCGGAAACGCTAATCCTGTAACCAATCTCAAAAAGGTGGTCTTTCCTGCTCCATTTTGGCCTATGAAGCATAAATTTTCCCTTTTTCAATTTTCAAATCAATATGATCTAAGGCAACTGTGTGCCGGTATTCTTTTGTTAAGTCATGTGCTTCCAAAATAACAGAACTCATGTTGTCATCCTCCTTTACATTTTAGTGTAAGGGGAAATCATAAAGAATTTCTTAATTTCTATTTGGAAACCATAAAAAAAAGCATAAAGCCAAGAGCTTACCCCTCGGCTTTATGCAAACGGTATCCAATGCCCCACACAGTATCTATAAACTCTTTATCCGGGCAAATGGCTTTCATCTTGTTTCGCAAGTTACTAATATGGACATTCAAGGTGTTGTCCTCGCTGATATACTCTGTATTCCAAACACTTTGAAACAAATTCGCCTTTGAGAAGATCTTGTCCGGGTATTTCATAAGCAATTCCAGTATAGCAAATTCTTTCGCAGTTAAAGGTAACTCCGCCCCTTGTAGCATAGCTCTGTTGCCGTCTAAATCTAAAACCAAATCATTGCACTTCAAAGATGACGGCGTGCTGTTTTGAAATTGAATCCGGCGTAAGTTGCTTTCAATTCTGGCGAGAACTTCTTCCATATCGAAAGGTTTTGTAATGTAATCATCCGCACCAAGCCGCAACAAATCAATCTTGTTCTGTGTTGCTTCCTTTGCTGAAATTACTATGACAGGAACCGTTGAGAATTTACGAATATCCGCAAGTATAGTATCACCACTCCGATAAGGCAGCATTATATCAAGCAGAATAAGATCAATCTGATGTTCTTGTATGCAGTCTAACACATGAAGCCCATCATACTGACAAAGCACCTCATATCCATTTCCCTGTAAAAAATCAGCCAGCAATTTGCTGATCTCTAAATCATCCTCAACAATCAAAATTTTCATGTTGTTCTATGTTCACCTGCCTTATGTCAGCATTGTACTACACTTTTTATCTCTAATAGATTTAATTATATTCCTTTCAGGAGAGAATACAAGGCATAAAATATGAATTATTAGATGTTAGAAGAACACATTTCTATTGCTGGGTACACTGGAAATATGAAACCAAAAGCCAGCAAAAGCCCCTCCTGTCTACGCATTTAGGGGGCAAAAAGCCCACGGAAATCAAGGCTTTTCGGCGGTGGTCGATGGGGTGGCAGAATGATTTATCAAATACCCGTCGGAACGGGCTTTGAAATGCGTAGAAAAATCTTTCCGGCGCTGGTTTTCCCGCCGGTTCTGTGGTATGCTGGAATAAGACAAAAAACGACAGGAGTTGACACGATGGCCGAACAGGAAATGTTACTGGACACAGCTACCATCAGGGCCGCCGTCGCCGGTGAGCTATGGGCTAAACAAAAAGTGATCGAACACTACACTCCCATGATCGACGAGTTGGCCGTTGACGAAGATATGAAGCAGCACCTTATTCTGAAACTGTTGGAAGAACTGCCTAACTTCCCAATGGGGCAGGCATAAGAAAAAAGAGCGCCGGACGCAGAGGCTTTGACACCTCCGCGCCCGGCGTTTTGGATAATTGCCGATTATGTCATAGCAAACTCGATGTGAGAGCTGTCCAGCTTCATAAACTTGGATTTCACCAGCTCTGCCGGGTAATCGTCCCCGGCAATACGGATGGTCTTGCGGACGCTGCACACGGTTTCCACCAGCAAGTCCACGATCTCGTCCAGCGTTTCCCGGTCAATGCCCTTGGCGTGCTGGCAAAGGTGTTCGTACTCGATGTTGTCCATGATGATCTCACGATAAATCTCTATGGCGCTCTGTGATTTCGCTCCCGTTCCTTTCCGTTCCGGCGGCTGTGCGCTTCGTCCTCCGAGGGGAAGGGTCGGGAAAGGATAGGAATGGAATCGGTAATTGATACATCCGTAGTTGTTTTTTCTTTACTTGATATATCTTTATTTAATTGCATTGGATTTTCCAATGTCGGGTTTCCCGGTGTCGGATTATCCGATGTTGGATTTTCCAACACCGAGTTTTCCAATCCCGGTGCCGCCTCGTCCGGCTGCTCTGGCCGGGGCTGGGGCTGTTCAAAGGCCCGGTCGTTGCCGGAAGTGAAGTACATAGGCCGTCGCCTCCTTTCTGCGTTTGGGCAAAAAGAAAAGCCGCAGACTTTTTCAAAATCTGCGGCTTAGCCGGGGAACAGAAAAGGGCGCTGTCATGCTTGACAACACCCTGTTTCTGTCTGATTATTCAGTTGTTTTGACCTGCCCCGTTTTCCGCTGCCCTAAAAAACATTGATTTTACTGGTTTTTTTCATGTTTTCTTATGGCAACGCTCTTTTTTGCAGGGTTTTTTCATTTTCAGATTATCCCAGCTTCGCCGGGAGAGACGAGGAAACCGTGGTCTGATGCTTTTGACGGAATTGCCGCGGGGTGATCTGGTACCGCTTTTTAAAGGTGCGGATCAGATGACTGCAGTCCGCAAAGCCGGTCTCGGCTGCAATATAGTTCAGGTCATAGTCGGTAAAAAGAAGCAGGTTTTCAACCTTGTTCAGGCGGATAAACTCGATATACTGCTTACAGCTCTGCCCGTAATGCTTCAGAAAAAGTTTGGCAAAATAGGAGTAGCTCATGTTGTATTTATGTGCCAGTGCCTCGATATTGATGTTTTCCTGGGAATGGCGGTCGAGATAGACGAGGATATCCTGCATACTCTGTTCCTCACTCTCGGAAATCGATTCGGGATTGAAACAGATTCCCTGGCAGTGCCAGATACGCAGAAGCCGGAGAAACAGTGTGGAAAAGAGAGAATAGATATAGGCATCATAACCGTATTTCTTTTCAAGAGCCTCCCTCTCAAGGGTTACAAAAAAATCATGGAGATTCAGCTCTGAGAGATCTTCCTGCGTAAACAAAAGCGAAGGATAGGTCATCGTAGCGATTTTATGGAAAGCAAAGCTCAGGTTCGGAAGGTAGCTTCCGGTGAGCTGGATGCGGTTCAGGTTGAATTTGATACAGAAATAGCGGAATGGCCGATCCTGGTCTGCGGCAAGTGCGTGGACCGTCTGTGGAGGAAACAGGATGAAAGAGCCCGGTTTTATGTGGTAGACGGAATCGTTGCAGCTCACGAGAAGAGAACCTTCCTGCAGATAAAGAACCTCCGTAAAATAGTGCCAGTGGGATTTGACCGGCATGGAAAAACTGTCGGAGCAGCAGGAAAAGGCTTCAATCGGCGAGTGCAGGATGTCACTGTATTCAAAAAGATTCTTCAACGGAAAAGTCCCCCTTCAGGTAAAAAATATTCAGTATTTTTCTGGGAATATCAGTTTCGGAAAAATAGAAACATTCTATTTTTGTACAGTCGCATTATATCATATCCAAATGAAAATTGATACAATGGCGAAAGCATTTGAAAGAAAATTAATGCTGAATTTGGTAACTCAATTTCCTAAGATAAGGGGGGATATGAAAACATGAAAAGCAACACGAAACAATTCCCGAAAAACAAAATTGCGTGGCTGTGGGAAAACATGGAGGGAAAACGGGCGCTGTACTTTGTCGGTATTCTCGGAACCGTTTTGTACAATATTCTGCAGCTTACGATTCCCTATTTTTCGGGAAAAATTGTGGATCTGTTTTTAACGGGGGAGAACGCGGCGACAAATCTTCAGGTACACCGTGACCTGCTTTACCGCTTGCTGTTTGCGATGGTCGGCTTTACGTTCCTGCGTGTTATCGTTGTTTATGGCAGCTGTATGATCTATGAGACGGTGTCGCAGAGTGTTCTGTACCGGGTGCGGAATTATCTGTACGACAAGCTTCAGCGTCAGGATATGACGTTTTACAGTACCTATCGGACAGGAGATCTGATGACACGGCAGACAGGAGACCTGGATGCGGTGCGTCACATGGTTGCATGGGTTGTACGAATGGTGGTTGAGTCATTTTCTCTGTTTGCTGCAGCGGCCGTTTTCTTCCTGTATACGAACTGGAAGCTGGCACTGTGCGTTCTTGTGATTTCACCGTTTGTATTCTGGATTATCTATCTGTTCCGGAACCGCGTTGCCCCGATGCATGCGGCGCTGCGTGAAAAACTGGCACAGATGAATACATGCGCACAGGAGAATATTTCCGGAAACCGCGTTGTCAAAGCGTTTGCAAGAGAAGATTACGAAATCGAGAAATTCGACCGTGCCAATACCGACTATGCGGAGACGAATAAGGCAACCGGAATGGTATGGCTGAAATTTTTCCCGATTGTCGAGAGTATTGCGAACCTGATGCCGGTTGTCCTGCTCGCAGTCGGCGGTGTTTTTATGATCAGAGGACAGCTTACTATGGGAGACTATGTGGCATTTTCAGGCCTCATCTGGCAATCGCCAATCCGATGCGTCAGATGGGAAATATCATGAACGAATTTCAGCGGTTCTCAGCAGCGTCGAAAAAGGTCATGGAGCTGTATTACTCCGAACCGAAAATCAGGGACGAAGAAAATGCCGTTTCCCATCCGGAGCGGTTTGAAGGCAAAATCGAGTTTGATAACGTTTCCTTCCAATACGAGGATGGTGATTTGCCGGTTCTGCACAATATTTCCTTCACGGCCCATCCGAACGAGACGGTTGCGATCATGGGCGAGACCGGCTGCGGCAAGACATCGCTGATCAATCTGATCCCGCGGTTTTATGAGCCGACAGAAGGACAGATCCGGATTGACGGAATTCCTGTAGAACAGCTGAAGCTGTATGATCTCCGAAAACAGATCGGACTTGCCACGCAGGATGTTCTGCTGTATTCTGACACGATCGAGGGAAACATTGCCTACGGCGATGATTCGATCAAGATGAACGAGGTTGTCAAGTTTGCAAGGTATTCCGCTGCGGCAGATTTCATTTCAAAGATGCCGGAGGGCTACGATACCCTGGTCGGAGAGCGCGGTGTTGGTCTTTCCGGAGGCCAGAAGCAGAGAATTTCTCTGGCAAGAGCACTGGCGATCCGTCCATCGGTTCTGATTCTTGACGATACAACATCGGCGGTTGATATGGAAACAGAGAAACAGATTCAGCAGTCCTTACGGGAGCTTGATTTTCCATGTACCAAGATTGTGATTGCACAGCGAATTTCGACAACGAAAACAGCGGACAAGATTATTGTTCTGCAAAATGGCTATATTGAAGAAATGGGAACACATGAGGAACTGATGGAGAAGAAGGGTTACTATTATGAACTGGTGAAGCTGCAGACCGGTGTGGATGAACTGTAGGAGGGGAAGCAATGGCAAAAAATACATACAAGCAGGATGAAGTGCTCGAAGAGCCGTTTGACATCAAGCATCTGCTCAGAGCTTCATCCTATATCAAAAAATATGCAAAACGGATGGTTTTTGCGATCCTTTTGAGTGGCATCGGCGGTGCGTCCGGCTATGTGGCGCCGATGATTATCCAGCGGGCGCTGGACCTTGCAATTCCGGAGAAAAACGAGAGGCTTTTATTTTCTCTTGTGGGAATGCTGGTCGGCATCTATCTGGTGAGCGTGATCTTCACAACAATCCGAAGCCGCATTATGGTGGATGTCAGTCAGAGTATCATCTATGATATCCGAAAAGATTTGTTTGCACATCTGCAGGAGCTGCCGTTCCAGTATTACGATGACCGCCCGCACGGCAAGATCCTGATTCGGGTTGTCAATTACGTCAACTCGGTGTCGGATATGCTGTCAAATGGTCTGATCAACATCGTTCTGGAGAGCTTCAACCTTCTGTTTATCGTGATTTTCATGTTTCTGGTTGATGTGCAGATGGCATTTGTCGTGCTCTGCGGCGTGCCGGTGCTGTGCGTTTTCATGGTCTGGATCAAGAATAAACAGAGACGTGCATGGCAGGCAGTTTCGAACAAGAACTCAAACCTGAATGCCTATCTGCAGGAGAATATTGTCGGAGCCCGCATTACGCAGATCTTTGCACGAGAGGATGAGAATGCGGAGATTTTCAAAGATCTTTCCAAGGATTGCCGCAGAACATGGAATACAGCAGTTCGCTATTCCAACCTGGTATGGCCGGGTATCGATTCAATTTCCGTCTGCGTGCGTGCTGCCATTTTTCTGTCCGGTCTGATCCTTTTCGGGCAGGGAAATAAGTCGGTTGGTACGATTGTAGCGATTTCGAGCTATGCATCGTATTTCTGGCAGCCGATCATGAACCTTGGAAACATCTTCAATAACTTTATCAACAACATTGCGTATCTGGAACGTATCTTTGAGACGATGGATGAGCCGGTGACGGTAAAGGATGCAAAAGATGCCGTTGAAATGCCAAAAATCCGCGGTGAGGTGACCTTCGATCACGTAAATTTCTCGTACGATGCGTCAAAACAGATCTTAAACGATGTTTCGTTTACGGTAAAACCGGGTGAGAGTGTGGCGCTTGTCGGACCGACCGGAGCCGGAAAGAGTACGATTGTCAATCTGATTTCACGGTTTTACAATGTCAATGGCGGTCGCGTCCTGATCGATGGACAGGATATCTCGCAGGTGACCATTCATTCCCTGCGTGAGCAGATGGGTATTATGATGCAGGACAGCTTTATTTTCTCGGGAGATATTGAGGATAATATCCGTTACGGAAAGCTTGACGCAACGCATGAGGAGATTGTGAAGGCGAGCAGAACTGTCTGTGCGGACGAGTTTATCAGCAAAATGCCGGATCGCTATCAGACGGAGGTAAGGGAGCGTGGTTCCATGCTGAGCCAGGGACAAAAGCAGCTCATTTCGTTTGCGCGTACCCTGCTTTCCGATCCGGCCATTCTGATTCTCGATGAGGCGACCTCAAGCATTGACGTACAGACCGAAAAAGCACTGCAGACGGGACTCAATGCCATGCTGAAGGCAGAACCTCATTTATCATTGCGCATCGTCTGTCTACGATCCGCAACTGCGATAAGATTATGTATATCGATAACGGCGGTATTATGGAGAGCGGAACACATGATGAGCTGATGGCAAAGAAAGGCCATTATTATAAACTGTATACAGCACAGCTTGATGAAGTACAGAAAGCGGGCTGATCAAAAAAGATCATAAAAAAGATTATAAAAAAGGCTTCTGCCAGCGGATAAAAATCCGTGGCAGAAGCCTTTTGCCGTTTCTTGTTCGTGTCGCTTTTTGCGCGTGTCGCCGAAGCGACCCGCCGCAGGCGGAAAATTCGGCAAAGCAGGAGTTCTTCTTATTTTCCGGAGAAGTATTTCTCTTTGATGATCTCAACCGGCATATCCTCGCCAGTCCACAGTTTGAAGGAAGCAGCTCCCTGGTATAACAGCATGTACATACCGTTTCCGGTCTTGCATCCAGCCTCTTTTGCCTCACGCAGCAGGCGGGTTTCCTGCGGATTGTAGATCACATCGAAAACGAAGAGGTCTTTGTGGAACATCGTTGTGTCGGTGATGATGGTGTTCTCGGTTTTTGGAGCCATTCCGACGGAAGTTCCATTGACAAGAATGGCGCTGTCTGCGATGGATGCGCGAAGGACTTCCGGATCGGAGAAGTCGTGCAGGGTAACCTTGCAGGAAGTACGCTCATTGAGTTTTGCAACGATTTCCTCGGCTCTTCCGAAGAAATTGTCTCTGACGTTGAATACATTGATCTCAGCCACGCCGTCGAGGGCTGCCTGTACCAGGATTGCAGTAGCAGCGCCGCCGGCACCGAGCAGAGTCATCTTTTTGCCGATGATGTCTACGCCGTTTTCTGCAACTGCTCTCATGAAGCCGACACCGTCGGTGGTGTAAGCGGTGAGAACGCCGTTGTCGTTGACGATGGTATTACATGCGCCGGAGATCTCCGAAGCAGGAGAAACCTTGTCTGCCAATTTGCACATGATATTTTTGCCAGGCATGGTGATGTTCCAGCCTCTTGCACCCATGGTGCGGAGTCCTTCGACTGCCTGCGGCATTTTGTCTTCCGGTACATCAAAGGCAAGGTAGCTATAATCAAGGCCGAGCTGGTCGCATGCTTCGTTGTGCATTTCCGGAGAAACACTGTGTGCAACCGGGCTTCCGAGTAAACATAATAATCCGGTGTGTCCTGTGATGTGTTTTGACATAGTTTGAAATCCTCTCTCTCCTCGTATTTCCGCATGATGATAAATCGTGCTGTAGCACTTTAAACTGCTACTATATGAAGTGAATTATACTCCAGATGCCGAAAGAAAGCAAGAAAAAAAGAGGAAATGACGCAAAGTTCATTTCCTCTTTTCGTGTTGGTTTTTGATTAAGGTTTAAGATGGAAAAGATTCGCCCGGAAATCAGATTCCAAGTTTCTCTTTCATGTAGTCAACCGGAGTATCTTTTCCGGTGTACAGCTTGATTGCGATGAGTGCCTGGAACAGCATCATGCCCATGCCGTTGAATACTTCTCACATCCTGCTTCTTTTGCCTGTTCATCATAACGGTTTCGCGCGGAGCATAAACGGTATCCGTTACGATGAGATCTTTTTTAAAGAAGGAAGGATCAGGAATGTTGGAA
>ENA-OQCP01001224-OQCP01001224.1-human-gut-metagenome-genome-assembly--contig:-NODE-1224-length-10022-cov-2.364730_pt1 | contig 10022 bp, 11 predicted proteins | sample MGYA00242760_ERZ504583 | MGnify/ENA primary metagenome ERZ504583 (study PRJEB26092, sample SAMD00036308) | human gut metagenome | host: Homo sapiens | study: EMG produced TPA metagenomics assembly of...
CAGATGCAACCATTGAAGAAGCCATTAAAAAGCCACATTTATTAAAAGTCAGTGATTCAGATAATGAAGTTCAAACTGGACAGCCTGTGTATTACACAACTTACTATCAGCCACACTCTGTTTCCGATTTGCTGTCGATAAATAGTGAATGCTTCGGCTGGATAAGCATAGCAGGCACAAATATTAATTACCCTGTTATGCATACACCGAGTAATCCGCAGAAGTATCTGAACAAAAACTTTTACGTCGAGTACAGCTATAGCGGTACACCGTTTCTGGACAGCAGATGTTCAGCAGACAGTACCAATCTCATAATCTACGGACACCATATGAACAACGGCACAATGTTTGCAGACCTCTGCAACTATACCGATTATTCTTATTTTACGGAACATCCGACAGTTGTGCTCGAAACGAAAGACGGGGCATTTGCTTACTCCGTCTTTTCTGTTATGAAAGTAAAATCCGATGATGATTGGTACAGATTCACAACAGTTGGAACGGAAAAAAGCTATAACTCAAGAATTGAATATGCAAAAGAGAAATCCATATACGACACAGGAATTACACCTGTTTACGGTCAGCAGATTCTAACGCTTTCAACCTGTTACGGATACAATCAAGATGACCGCATACTTGTGTTGGCAGTTCGAAATTAAAGGGGGTAAAAATTATGGGACTATTCAATAGAAAACCAAAGGTGCTCACACCAGAACAGGCAGAGGAAATTTACACAAAAGATTTCTTTGATATGATTCTGCCGTCAACAATAAAATTCTTGACAGATCACTATATTGTCGTCGACTCATACCGCAGTGTATGGGCGGTTCGTGAATATCCGCCGTCAACTGAAGAACAGGCGATTCTTTCACAGCTTGCAGACAGAAACGGAGTAACTCTCCGCATCTATCACAGACTTGTGGAGAGTATGGAACAGCGTAAAATCATACAGAACGCAACACGCAAAAATAAGCTCAAATCAAGCGGTAACGATGTAAATGAAACCATTGAAGCACAGGGCAACTTGCAGGATGTTGTCACGTTGATGGCGAACTTACGAAAAAACAAAGAACCGTTATTGCATTGTTCTGTGTTCATAGAGCTTAAAGCCAAGAGTAAGCAGAAATTGAAGGAGTTGCAAACCGATATTGCAATGGAGCTGACACGCTCCAAGATTGAAGTGGATAGATTAACGCTAAGGCAGAAAGAAGGCTTCTTGTCGGTGAACCCCATAGGTTCAAATCAATTCGGACTTTTGTATGAAAGAGTGTTGCCTGCTTCATCTGTTGCAAATCTGTTTCCGTTTAATTTCAGTGGTAAGACAGATCCAAACGGTTTGTATATCGGCAAGAGATAAGTACGGCACTAATATTCTCGTTGATTTCGACAGACGAACAGAGGATAAGACAACGAGTAACATTCTTATTCTCGGAAACTCAGGTCAGGGTAAATCGTATTTATTGAAACTTATCCTTACAAATATTCGTGAAAGCGGAAAGAAAATCTTATGCCTTGATCCCGAAGCGGAGTATGAGGATTTGACAAATGCCCTCGGCGGTTGTTACATTGATTTTATGTCGGGCAAATACAAGATCAATCCGTTAGAACCAAAGGATTGGGGTGATGCAAATGAAGAAGTTGACTCCAAAACACCCGAACCGTTCAAGCGTGTTACCCGATTATCACAGCACATTGCGTTCTTGAAAGACTTTTTCAGAACCTACAAGGATTTCACGGACGCACAGCTTGATACAATAGAAATTCTGATTATGAAGCTGTACGCACGATTCGGCATAACCGACACAACTGATTACAGCACAAAGAAACCGTCCGACTTTCCTGTGATGAGTGATTTTTACGACTTGTGTGAGGAAGAATATATGACCTACGACCACAAGCGAAAGTATCTTTATACAGAAGAAATCTTGCAGGAGGTTTGTCTGTGTATTCATAGTATGTGTGTAGGTTCAGAATCAAAGTATTTCAACGGCCACACCAACATTACCGATGACAGTTTCCTCTGTTTCGGGGTTAAGGGATTGCTTGATACTAATAAAAGACTCAAAGATGCAATGCTGTTCAACATTCTTTCCTATATGTCCAACAAGTTATTAGGCGAAGGAAACACCGTTGCATCAATAGACGAGCTATATTTGTTCCTTTCAAATCTCACAGCAATTGAGTATATACGCAACGCAATGAAGCGTGTCCGCAAAAAGGATTCAGCCGTGATTTTAGCCAGTCAGAACATAGACGATTTTCTGATTCCCAGCGTTAAGGAGTACACAAAACCCCTGTTCTCAATTCCTACTCATCACTTCTTATTTTTTCCCGGCAATATCAATCCGAAGGACTTTGAAGATGCGCTAATGGTAGAACCAAACGAGTACGCCCTAATCAAATTCGGTGAGCGAGGAACTTGCCTGTATAGGTGCGGTAATGAACGCTATTTGCTTCTCGTTCAGGCTCCTGAATACAAAGCTGAAATTTTCGGTAGTGCAGGCGGAAGATAAAATTAGTTATAGACATTTATATTCAAAATTGATATAATAATTTAAAAATAACTGACTGATAAATCGGAATTTGGTGGGTGGCAGGTTAATATGATAAATAAGTTAAAATTATTTGTGCTACATAGTTTTAATAGAACTACTATGGTAAAAAAGTAAACATAAGGAGATACATTATGAAAAACAAATTATTTGTTATAGGAAATGGATTTGATTTGGCGCATAATCTTCCAACCAGATTTGATCCAGACTTTAAGAATATTGCCAGAAAATATGAACAGGATAATTTTTGGGATTTGTATCAATCCCGTGAAAATGATATTTGGTCTGATTTTGAAAATCTGCTTGGATGTCCAGACTTTAACACTCTTGAGGAAATCTTTGATGCCTATGCGCCAGATTACTTATCAGAGAGAGAAAGTGACCGTGATAGCATTATCTATCAGGTGGAATTGAATGGGAATTTAAAGAATGCATTATATGAATTTGCGGATAAGGCGGATGATTCTTTGTGTAATATACAAGCTAATGATTTATTAGAACAAATTCTTGATTCAGATGGGTATTATATTACTTTCAACTATACGCATACTTTGGAAGAAATTTATGATATACCATGGGAACAGATTTTACATATTCATGGTGAAGTAGGAGAAGACAATCTGGAATTAGGATATCCAAAAGGAAATTTTAAACCTGAAAAATATACTTATGATGCAAGAGGAAAAGGAAGAGGTCCTTATGTTGAAACTGAAATAGAAGAACATATTAACGGCATTGGAGACTATTATGTCAGAACTGCATATACAGAGTTAATTGATAAGTGCAAATCATTTTACAAAGAAATGAGAATTGACTTATTAAAAGACTTTCTGGATAAGAATCAATGTAAAATTGAAGAGATTATTGTTTATGGTCATTCTTGTGCAATTGATTTTGACTATTTTAGTTATCTAAATAAAAGATATTCAAATGCATATTGGAAGTTTTATGTAAGAGGAGCAGAACAGGAAAGTAATGTTCAGTATCTTATAATGGAAAATAGTATTAAAAATCCTGATATCATAAAAGTATAGAATATCTTTACAATTTAAACAAGTAATATAATCCGATTGATGTTCTTAAATGAATCTCAATCGGATTTTTGGTGTTAAGGAGATGAATTTTAATGAGTGCTACCATAGGTGCGGCACTGAAGAAAATAGCAGTTGCTCTGCTCACGGATAAAAAGGTAATAAAAACAATAGGCGGTATAATAATCGGCATAATCATAATTGTGGTTATGCGATTGTTGCTGTTGTTTCCGTTTTTAACGGAAGTATGGATATTGATACCGACAAACTCAATCAGTCTATACAAGAAAACATTTCAGCCGAGCAGATGGAAAATCTACAGCTTATCAACAACACTATGACAGAGGTTGAAAATCAACTCAAAAGCAAGAAACTGTCCGACTATAACATGCAAGCAGAGGTTATCTATCTGTTCTCCCTGCCCGATAAATCAGAGGACAAGGACTTTGTAAAAAACTTTGTATCCTGTTTCAAGAAGAATCAGTCTGATGAGGATTTGATAAAAGCCGTCAATCAGAAATTCGGAACGGAGATTGAGTATGACGAGTTTCAGAAAATGATGCAGTCAATCAAGGGTGCTGAAATCAGCACCGCAGATTTTACCGACAAGACCACGAAGAACAATCTCGACCTTGTCAAGTGGTGCGAGAACGCATACAAAAACGGCTGGGGTTATGTGTACGGCGGTTACGGTCAGGTCTGCACAAAGCAATACCTTGACCAACAGGCAAGTCTGTATCCCGGCAACAACGAGGCAGGCGGTGAAATGCGACAGGTCGGTGAAAAGTGGCTCGGCAAGAGAGTATGCGATTGCATAGGCTTGATAAAATCCTATGCTTGGTACAACGCTGACAGCGGAGAAATTGTCGCAGGCTCAAACGGTTTTACAGACTGCGGAGCAAATTCTATCTGGAGCAATGTAAGCGAGAGCGGACCGATTTCAAATATGCCCAATACACCCGGACTTGCGGTCTGGATGGACGGACATATCGGAGTGTATATCGGCAACGGAGAAGTAATCGAAGCACAAGGCACAGCCTACGGAGTTGTCAAAACAGAGCTTAACGGGCGAGGTTGGACAAAGTGGCTGAAGATACCGAATATAAAATATGTGGAGGTAAAATCAAAATGAAGAAAACAAGCGTAAGCGTTATGTACGATGATGAAAAGCTGAATGCAATTAAGCTGTATATGTCACAGCGTGATTTGGATTTCAAGGAAGAGCTTGAAAAATCAGTTGACTCTCTGTATGCAAAATATGTTCCTGCAAATGTCAGAGAGTTTATTAATATGAAAGGTTCACAGGTGAAAACACCCAAGCCTAAAAAACCAAAGCTACAGGAAGAAAATACCGAGGTGGTAACTTGAAAAATCAAAATTTCGGAATAGAAATTGAAATGACTGGCATCACTCGCAGTACGGCTGCGAAAGTGATTGCCGGTTATTTTTATACGAAGCAACTCATGTCGGCGGTTGTTATGATGCGTATTCTGTTCGTGACAATGACGGGAGAATGTGGAAGATTATGCGTGACGCAAGCGTTCGTTGTGAAAACCGTTCGGGGCAGAATGCAAGCTCTCTGTACTCGGTTGAATTTGTCACTCCGATTTGCAACTATGATGATATAGAAACGATACAAGAACTTGTCAGAAAGCTTCGTGGTGCAGGAGCGAGAGTCAACTCAAGCTGTGGTTTACATTGTCATATTAATGCGGCTCCGCATACCCCGAAAACACTTCGCAACATCGTAAACATTATGGCGGCGAAAGAGGACTTGCTCTACAAGGCATTAAAAGTGAATGTGTCAAGAGAACATTACTGTCAGAAGATGGACACACGCTACCATGCACTGAATCTCCACAGCGTGTTCTACAAGGGTACGATTGAATTTCGTCTTTTCAACTCCACCTTACTCGCTGGCGAGATATGCTCCGCACACAGACAGAAGCAATTGCTAAAAATCTAAAAATACCAATGGAGAATCTTCGTTGGTATGCTGCATTTCATAATGAATCGCACCACCCTCATGTGCATCTGATTGCATATTCAACTGTGGAGAACGAAGGCTATCTCACGCAAAAGGGAGTTGAAAATCTGCGCTCGTCATTTGCAAAAGATATTTTTCAGCAGGATTTATTGTGCATCTATGAAAAGCAAACCGAACACAGAGATAAGCTCCGTGCTGAGGCTCGTGATATTGTAGAGGATTTGGTTTCAAAAATCAACTCTGAAATATATATCAGCGCGTCAATTCAGCATAAGCTGTTAGAGCTTGCCGACAGGCTTTCAAAAACGAAAGGTAAAAAGGTTTACGGTTATCTGAAACCCGATGTAAAAGCAATCGTTGATTCCATTGTTGATGAGCTTGCCAACGACAATAGAATTAAAAAGCTGTATGACCTCTGGTACGAGCAAAAGGAAAATACAATCCGCACCTACACAGATGAAATGCCTGACAGGATTCCTCTTGCCCAAAACAAGGAATTTAAGTCAATCAAGAACGCTGTAATTAAGGAAGCGTTGAAACTAAATCTCACTGAAGATGTGGTTGAGAAAAGCGAAAATTCGGACAATGAATCTGTTTCAAGTCCCTTTAAATATGAAGAAAACACCTCTGCCGAATCAGTTTTTGATTCAGACAAAGGTGTTCTGTATCCTCATTATTCAATTAAAACCAACCGCAACAGTGTTGCAGTTTCTTCTCTTTATCTCCTGCGCTACCTCGGCAATATGATTCAGAATCAACTCCGCTTTGAAGAAAAGCAGAAAGCGCAAAGAACGGATAAAAGCTTCAGCAGAAGATAAATGATAAGAAACAAGCTCAGGGTTTAAAAATGTAATCACAGATTTAATGAATAAAGTTGGCAAAAGGGATTTTCTTTAAATCAATCTAATATCGGTAAATTGTTTAAACATGGAGGTAAATGCATCATATGATGGTCAGTCATTGGAGTTAAAATCATACCTCCATTGTTAACCTTCCCCAAATACTAATAACCATACCGAGCGAAAATCTGTTGTTACTCCACCTTCTTCTAATATTCTCATTACCCATCTTCCGGTACCATTGAATTTATCTGTACTAATGTTAGATTTCCTAATATATTACGTGCGTTTTTACCAACTGCGAGCATATATTCATGAAGAGCTTCAACGTTTATCTCTTTTCCAAACGCTATTGCTTCATCAAGTTCCAAAGCATTGCCTGTATCTGTAATAGGTGAACCAATTTTTCTTTGCCATTCTTCATTGAATATTTGATTTTGATTTGCCATTAAAATATTGCTTACTAAATCTTCAATTCGATATGTATGCCAAAATTGCCAACACAAAGGAACGGTTCTAGTGCCTGCGTAATGTAAATCCACATCATAATCCTCTCTGGGCACTAATTCATTTTGATTGCCTCTTAACATATAATCCAAAACATAATCTGCAATAGTTTTTTCAGTTCTTCCAGAAATTTCAGCAGGATGCACCATAGCATGAACTTCTAAAGTAAGTTCTCTTATTTTATCTATATCTGTTCCTTGTAATGCAAGTTTTAGTTCATTATATTTCTTCGTTATTGGCTCAAATAATTCTTCCTTTGTCATAGGATTAACCTCCTGAAATTTATAATTTTTGATCGATTATTTATAATTATCTTACCATATATATAGGAAATTGTCTATCAAAAATCATCACACCGCCAAGGGGAAACTGCACCCAAAGGTTGATAGGTGCCTCCTGTCACAGTGATAAGAGAAGAACTACCCACTATAAGATATTACAGCAGAAAAGAAAAATATATACAAGGAAGTGATTAAAATATCAACCTACATTCATTTTACAAAAGAACAGCGAGAACAGGCAAGGTGTACTGACCTTGCACAATTTCTTATAAGTCATGGCGAGAAAATCAGGAAATCAGGTTCGGAATACGAATGGCTTGACGGCTCGCAAAAGGTCACAATCAGAGGTCATCTCTGGTATCATCAGTATGAACAGAAAGGCGGTGATGCCGTTGATTTCGTTCGCAGATTTTACAACAAGGACTATGCCGAAGCGGTTCAAATGCTTTTGAATAACGGTGGCAGTCAAATCATAACATCACCGCCCATAGAAAAAGAGCATAAACCCTTTAAATTGCCACCGAGGAATGACAGAATGAGCAGAGTTTTTTCTTATCTGCTGTTGACTCGTGGCGTTGACAAGGATGTGCTCTTTGAATTTATCAGGAACCGAATGATATATGAATCGGCAGATTTTCACAACGCAGTATTTGTCGGCTATGATTCAAGCGGTAAACCTCGCCACGCACACAAGAGAGGAACGGTGACAAGCAATCCGTACAAGGGAAATGTCGCAGGCAGTCAACCTGAGTTCAGCTTCCACTGGCACGGCACAAGCGACAAGATATTTTTATTTGAAGCTCCGATTGATATGCTTTCCTACATTTCAATGCACAAGGAAAACTGGAAAAATCATAGCTTTGCGGCATCCTGCTCCGTTTCGGACAGGGTGCTTTTTCAATGCCTTAAAGATAATCCAAACATCAAAAATGTGTTTCTCTGCTTCGATAATGATGAGGCGGGACAGACAGCAAACAAACGCATAGCCGAAAAATTAAACTCAATGAATATCCAAAATGAAATCCTCATTCCAAACTACAAGGACTGGAACGAGGATTTAATTTTTGAACCGAAAGGAGATGAACGAATATGCCATCAGGCATACTAACTTTGATTATAGTGACAGGCTCAATGTTTGCCCTTTTCATAATAATTTCAACGGTCGGCAATTACTATTCACTCAACCGTATAAAGAATAAGACAGTCGGTCAAGGTCAGCACGGCACGGCTCGTTGGGCGACCAAAAAGGAAGTCAAAAAACATACAAACGAATTGATTTTCAACCTAACGAGTGGAGAAATAATCCAGACAGCAGACCAACGGAGCAAGGTATAGTTGTCGGTTGCAAGAATAAAAAAATGGCACAACAGCAATGGTTGATACAGGTGATGTTCACGCTCTGATGATTGGTGCGGCAGGCGTCGGCAAGACTGCATATTGGCTTTACCCGTGCATTGAGTATGCCTGCGCTACTGGTATGTCATTTTTGTCAACCGACAAAAAGGGTGATGTAGTTCGGAATTATGGAACGATTGCAGAAAAGTATTACGGCTACAAAATTTCAGTAATAGATTTGCGTAACCCAACACGCTCTCACGGCAACAATCTCCTGCATCTTGTGAATAAGTATATGGACTTATACAAAGCCGAGCCCGAACAGCTTGTTTACAAGGTAAGAGCCGAAAAATACGCAAAAATCATTTCAAAAACGATTATTCTTTCAGGTATGGACTCGGCTTCATTCGGACAGAACGCTTACTTTTATGATGCGGCAGAGGGACTTTTAACAGCAACTATTCTGCTTGTTTCGGAATTCTGCGAACACGAAGAACGGCATATTGTTTCGGTATTCAAAATCATTCAGGAGTTACTTGCACCGACCAACAAGAAAGGTAAAAATCAGTTTCAGCTATTAATGGACTATCTTCCGACGATCACAAGGCAAAATGGTTTGCAGGGGCGGCGCTGAACACAGCCGAGCAGAGTATGTCGAGCGTTATGAGTACGGCATTGTCAAGGCTCAACGCTTTTCTTGACAGTGAGCTTGAACAGCTTTTGTGTTTTGATACAGAAATAGACGCTGAAAAATTCTGCAATGAAAAGTGTGCAATCTTCATTGTAATGCCGGAGGAAAATCCCAACACATTCTTTATGGTGTCACTCATAATCCAACAGCTCTACCGTGAAATTCTTTCTGTCGCAGATGAAAACGGCGGTGTACTGAAAAACCGTTGTGTGTTCTTCTGCGATGAGTTCGGAACTTTGCCAAAGATTGATTCGGCAGAGATGATGTTCTCTGCATCCCGTTCAAGGAGGTTGCAGATAGTACCGATAATCCAATCCTTTGCACAGTTGGAGAAGAATTACGGCAAAGAGGGTGCTGATGTTATCATCGACAACACCCAACTTACCATCTTTGGCGGCTTTGCTCCGAATAGTACCTCTGCGGAGATATTATCAAAGGCGTTAGGCAGTAGAACAGTGATGTCAGGCTCTGTAAGCAGAAGCAAAAATGATCCGTCCCAATCATTGCAGATGATAGAAAGACCATTGATGACTCCCGATGAGCTGAAGTCACTTCCAAAAGGCACATTTGTTGTTATGAAAACAGGCTTTTATCCTATGAAAGTAAAACTAAAGCTGTTTTTTAAATGGGGTATTAAATTTGAAGAAAAGTATGAGGTCATGGAAAACGGCAACCGTGAGGTTCACTATGCCAATCGTTCTGAGTTGTTCAACAACATAATTCAGAAATACTATCCTCACTATCTTGAACAGACTGTTACTGATTCGGATTTTGATGAAGCAAGCGGTGAAAAAAAGAA
>ENA-OQCP01001225-OQCP01001225.1-human-gut-metagenome-genome-assembly--contig:-NODE-1225-length-10018-cov-4.560206_pt1 | contig 10018 bp, 16 predicted proteins | sample MGYA00242760_ERZ504583 | MGnify/ENA primary metagenome ERZ504583 (study PRJEB26092, sample SAMD00036308) | human gut metagenome | host: Homo sapiens | study: EMG produced TPA metagenomics assembly of...
CCTGCTTCGATTTATCCTGCCTCGCGGTGGCGGCGATAATGTCGCTCGCGTTTTTCAGGCGCTTCGAGGCATCGGCTGGGGCACGCTCGTTATCGCCTCGATAAACGGTACGATAATCGGCTTCTTCTGCGCCTGTTTGATAAGTATTTCGACTTCCCGCCGCTGTTCAAAAAATTCGCCGCTCATTTTGAGCTCGGGAAAAAGCAGTGACATACTTTCCCGCAGGGGAGTTTTCTTCACAAAAAGTTTGATTTTTTTCCCTTGACTGCACGCCCCGCAGAGTGCATTATATATTTGACGAGATAAAATTAATTCACGGGAGGAGACATAAAATGAGCACATTCCCCGATGTAAAGAAAAATTTCGGCTTCGGCTGCATGAGACTGCCCATGGACGGCGAAAAAGTAGATTACGCCGAATTCACAAAGATGGTTGACGAGTTCATGGCACAGGGCTTCAACTATTTCGACACCGCACGCGTCTACATCGGCGGTCAGGGCGAGACGGCGATACGCGACTGCGTCGTAAAGCGCTATCCCCGCGACAGCTTCATTCTTACTGACAAGCTCTCCGATTCGCTGTTTAACAGCGAGGACGAAATACGCCCGTTGTTTGAAAAGCAGCTCGAGAGCTGCGGAGTGGACTACTTCGACTTCTACCTCCTGCACTCGCAGACGAAGTCGATATTTGAAAAATACAAGAAGCTGCACGCCTATGAGCACGCGTTCGAGCTGAAAAAAGAGGGCAAGGTAAAGCATGTCGGATTCTCGTTCCATGACACCGCCGACGTACTCGACGAGATGCTTAACGAATACCCGGAGATTGAGGTGGTTCAGATCCAGCTCAACTACATCGACTTCGACGATCCAGCCGTTCAGGCGCGGATGTGCTATGAGGTCTGCTGCAAGCACAACAAGCCCGTAATAGTCATGGAGCCTGTCAAGGGCGGAAAACTCGCCGACATTCCCGAGCAGGGCAAGTATATTCGACGCTCTTCACGGCGGCAGCCCGGCGAGCTACGCGATACGCTACGCAGCGGATTTCGACGGCGTATTCATGGTGCTCTCCGGCATGAGCAGCTTAGAGCAGATGAACGACAACCTGTCGTTTATGAAGGACTTTAAGCCCCTGAGCCACGAGGAGAGACGGGCGATAGCGGAGGTCTGCGACGTTATACGCGCGACCCACACCATCCCCTGCACCGCGTGCCGCTACTGCACGGACGGCTGCCCCGAGCATATCCTTATCCCCGACCTGTTCTCGTGCATGAACGCAAAGCAGCTCTGCCGCGACTGGAACTCGGACTGCTACTATGAGGTCTACACCGAGAATCACGGCAAAGCGTCGGACTGCATCGGCTGCGGAAAGTGCGAGCACTCGTGCCTCAGCACCTGCCCATACGCGAGCTGCTCAGGGAGGTTGCAAAAACCTTTGAGGGCGGAGAGACAGAATAAATTCGCTCAATTATATAAAAATAAAACCGACCGCAACGGGAAAACGCCGCGGTCGGTTTTTGTATGCTTCTTTGTTGACAAGTTTTGATTTGCGCCGGAATCTCCAAACAACAACCCCACCTAACGGCAAACCGCAGGTAAGGTTTTGTTCTGTCCACACTCCGCAGGGGAGTGCGTATCATCAGCTGAATATGAGCGTTGTGATGCTCAGACCGGGGATTTCGACCTCCTGTTTATACTCTCCGTCGTAGGTGAGCTTGAGATCGTACTGGTCATTCGTGGTGTATATCTTGAGGTTGTCTCTGCCGCTGATACCCTCGAAGTTGAAGGTGCAGCCCGCATCGTCGTTGACGATGACGACAACTATGCTGCCGTCCGGCGTGATGAAGGACGCGCAGTTGGTCTTGTTGAGGATAACAAAGCCCATCTGATTCTTTATCTTCCACGCGACGCGGTCGTTGACATCCTTTTCGTTGGAGATGACCTTGCTGCCGACAGGAACAAACTTCGAGAAATGCGCAAGCGCATTGTATCGCTTGGCGGTGTAATATTCGTTGCACTCATGGTCGGCGATGATGAGTCCGTCGGAGTTGTCGCCCCATTCGCTGACTGCGACCCACGAGGTCCACGCCGTGGCGTTTGAATACATGATATCCTGGCAGATGGTTCTCGCCATGGTGCGCGCGCCGGATATCGATCTCGTCGTGCTGTGGCAGGGCAGCTCGCACCACTCGTCCATCTCGACCGTCACATCGGGGTAGTATTTTCTCAGATACTGACCCCAGACCTTCTTGAGCAGATAGTTCGTGTCGGACCAGTAGGAGTGATAAGAATATGTCGCCATGACGCTGCTGAGCTCTTCGTCCTTGCTGATTTTCTTTATGTATTCGAATGCGGGGTTGCCTATTTTCGAGACCTCGCACATGGACATTTTGACATTGAGCCCGCGCTCCTTTATGCTCTTGGCAAACATGCGGTAGAGCTTGAACATCTCCTTTTCGTCGTAGTGGCAGCCCTCCTGATAGACGTTGTCGCCGCCCCATGAGACAAGCGGCTCGTTTATCGGACTTATATATTTAACCGGTACGCCGAGCTCAAGGAAATGCTCGGTTATGTCAAGAAAATAGTCGACATATTCCTGATAACATTCGGGCTTGAGGTTGTTCTGATGCTTCTTCAGTCCGCCGCTCGCCTGACCGGAAACGGTCATTGAAAAGTGCGGCGAGTTTGAAAACAGAACGACTGAGTCAATGCAGCCGTAGCTCATGCAGAGTTTGAGCATATTCATTGCGTTCGCGTCCTGCGACCAGTCATATTCATATTTCCCGGTCTTTTCGTTATATACAAGGAAGCTCGCCGTGCTCTTCCACGAATCGGGATCGAGACGGGAGTTGGGGTTCTGCTTTTCGCCCGAGCCGACGTTGTATCTGTATATGTTCAGCCCGAGTCCCTCTTTGCTGTAGAGAAGCTTTGCGATATCGTCGGCGTTTTTGCTTCCTCCTGCGACCTGCGCCCACCATGCCGCGGCGGCGCCCCAGCCGTTCATTTCCTGGAGCGTCTCCGTCTCGTTTACCGTGAGCGTTACGCGGCTTGTATCCTGAGTGCTTTTGATGTTCGAGACGTTTATCGAGCCGGTGATGAACAGCGAGACCAGAAAAACGGCTACATTATAAAGAGCTTTTTTGACATTTGCCATTGTTATCCCTCCTGATACCACAAGTTTATCAGAAGAAATATAAAAGGTCAACTAAAAAATCGAAAAGAGTTGCTGCGGGACAGTATGTTTCGCCGCACCCTACGAAGTGCGCGTCAATAAAATTGTGCAATTTCGCGGGCGAATGAAATCCAACCATACCATGCACTTTTTCACTATTCACTTTTACTTATTACCTTGAGCGAAGCGAACACCCCTGCAGGGAGCCTAAAATCAGGCAAACGGAGTCGCATATAAAACAGAAATCCCCGTATGTCCTGCATACGGGGAGATATTTTAGAGTATGATGAGTTCTTTCGGCGCGTGGGTGAGTCCACGGCTGCCGTCTTCCGTGATGAGTACCATGTCCTCGATTCTGACTCCGAAAAGTCCGGGCAGATATATGCCGGGCTCCGCGGTGACAAGATGTCCGGGGGCGAGAATCTCTTTCGAGCGGGGCGATACGCGCGGCTGCTCGTGAATCTCAACGCCGACTCCGTGACCCGTGCCGTGGCCGAAGAATTCGCCGTAGCCCGCGTCGGTTATGACATCGCGCGCGGCTTTGTCCGCGTCGCGCAGGAGACGCCGGGAGCCATCTTCTCCATCGCGGCGAGCTGCGCTTCGAGGACGGTGTTGTATATCTTCTTCTGCTCTTCGCTTACGGAGCCGACTGCGACGGTTCGCGTCATGTCGCTGTGGTATCCGCCGACGACTGCGCCGTAGTCCATAGTGATGAAGTCGCCGTTTTCAATCTTTTTGTCCGAGGGCACGCCGTGCGGCATCGAGGAGTTGACTCCGCTGACTGCGATCGTCTCAAACGAGAGCGCCTCCGCGCCGTTTCGGAGCATATAGTAGTCGAGTTCGAGCTGAATCTCGCGCTCGGTCACGCCGGGCTTTATAAATTCAAGTATGTGGTCGAATGCGCGCTCGGCTATCGCCTGCGCCTCGCAAACGAGCTTCACTTCGTCGTCGGATTTTACCATTCTGAGCGCGTCTATCGCTCGGTCGGCGTAGTTCTCGGTGCAGATGCCTGTGTCGGGCATCCACTTTGTGAACTCCTCGAACCGGGCGACAGTGAGTCTCGTCGTCTCAACGGCGAGGTTGTTTATTTTGAATTCGCTCATCAGCTGCGGCAGCTCGGTGCTCAGATCTTTTGTGAGTCTGACGGGGCAGACGGTTATCTTCTTCTGCGCCGCCTCGACATAGCGCGAGTCGGTGAGGAATACCGTGCCGTTTCTCGAAATGAGCAGAACGCCGTCCGACGACGGGAACGAGGTGAAATAGCGCCTGTTCTCCTCGGACATTATCAGCGCGCGTCGAGCTCCGACGGCAGAAGCGAAAGAAACTTGTCGAAAATCATTCTCTGTTCCTCCTTAGGGTACTTTGAAAAAAGCGGTGAGAAATCCCTTTCCCACCGCCTTTAAATGTACAGTTGTACAGTGCAGGTACTTATTTGTACTTGCGCTTGCGAGCCGCCTCAGACTTCTTCTTTCTCTTGACCGAAGGCTTCTCATAGTGCTCTCTCTTGCGGACCTCCTGGATAACTCCGTCTCTGGAAGTCTGTCTCTTGAAACGCTTGAGTGCGCTCTCGAGAGATTCGTTCTCTTTAACTTTGACCTGACTCATTAATATTCCCTCCCTCCGCTGCAATTGCAAGGCTAATTAGCATAAGCTTGCCTCTAATTATACAACAGGTGAATTTTATTGTCAACCGCTTGGGGGGATTTTTTATTTTTGATTAAAATATCCTTTTTTACTGCGGCTTTACAACGAGGTTGACAAGCTTGCCGGGGACATAGAGCTCTTTTATAAACGCCATGCCGTCGGTGAACTCCCTGACCTTGTCGAGCTCCTTGGCTCTGGCAATCGCGTCGGCAGCCTCGATATCGGCGGGCACGGTGAAGCGGTCGCGGACTCTGCCGTTGACCTGAACGGCGATCTCGATCTCGTCGTCAACGCATTTGCTCTCGTCGTAGTCGGGCCACTTCGCGGTCGAGCAGAGACCCTCTCCGCCGAGCTGTTCCCACATCTCCTCGCACAGGTGCGGAGCGAACGGGCAGAGCAGACGGATGAATACGGACAGCTCGTCCTTTGTCAGCGTGCCGACATCGTTTATCTCGTTGAGGCAGGTCATCATCGCGGCGATCGCGGTGTTGAACTTCATGTCCTCAATATCCTGCGAGACCTTTTTGACGGTCTTGTTCATTATCGATTCGAGCTTCTTCGTCGTGCCGGTGCCCTCGGCGATATCCGACAGGGACGCGACTCTCTCGAGGAAGCGCTTGCAACCCTTGACGCCGCTCTCTTTCCACGGGGCGGAGGCTGAATAGTCGCTCATGAACATTATATATGTGCGCAGGGTGTCTGCGCCGTATTTTTTGATAACATCGTCGGGGTCAACAACGTTGCCGCGGGACTTCGACATCTTCACGCCGTCCGCGCCGAGCACGAGTCCGAGACCCGAACGCTTCGCATACGGCTCGGGCACGGGACTTCGCCGATATCATAGAGGAAGCGGTGCCAGAAGCGCGAATAGATAAGATGGCGCGTGACGTGCTCCATGCCGCCGTTGTACCAGTCGACGGGGAGCCAGTACTTGAGCTTGTCTTTGTCTGCAAAGCACTTGTCGTTGTGCGGATCGATGTAGCGCAGGAAGTACCAGGACGAACCAGCCCACTGGGGCATTGTGTCCGTCTCGCGCTTCGCGGGCGCGCCGCACTTCGGCAGGTGCAGTTGACGAAGGAATCTATCTTCGCGAGCGGCTTTCGCCGCCCTCGCCGGGCTCAAAGTTCTCAACATCGGGGAGCTTGAGCGGCAGCTCGTTTTCGGGCACTGCTACCATGCCGCAGTTCGGGCAGTGGATAATCGGAATCGGCTCGCCCCAATAGCGCTGGCGGTTGAACGCCCAGTCCTTCATCTTGTACTGGACGCCCTTCTCGCCAATGCCGCGCTCCTTGAGGAACTCGAGCATTTTTTCTATAGACTCTTTCTTGTTGTCCGTTCCGTTGAGGAAATCGGAATTTATCATCTCACCGTCGCCGGTGTATGCTTCTTTTTCAATGTCGCCGCCCTTGATGACCTGGATGATGTCAATGCCGAACGCCTTTGCAAAATCCCAGTCGCGCTGGTCGTGGGCGGGAACAGCCATAATGGCGCCGGTGCCGTAGCCCATCATGACATAGTCGGAGATGAATATCGGGATCTCCTTGCCGTTGACGGGATTGACTGCGGTGAGTCCGCTGAGCTTGACGCCGGTCTTGTCCTTGACAAGCTGAGTGCGCTCGAACTCGGTCTTCTTGCCGCATTCGGTGCGGTAGTTCTCGACCTCGTCCATGTTCGAGATGCGGTCAGCATACTTGTCAATGAGCGGATGCTCGGGAGCCATGACCATGAAGGTGACGCCGAAGAGGGTGTCGGGGCGGGTGGTATATATGCGCAGCGTCTCATCAGTCCCGAGAGGGTGAAGTTGACAAATGCGCCGGTCGAACGGCTATCCAGTTCTCCTGCTGAGCCTTTATATTAGCCGGGAAGTCGACATGCTTGAGTCCGTCAAGCAGCTTGTCGGCGTATTCGGTTATGCGCAGGAACCAGACGTCCTTCGACTTCTGGATAACATCGCTGTGGCAGATGTCGCACTTGCCGCCCTGTGAGTCCTCGTTGGAGAGCACGCATTTGCAGCTCGGGCAGTAGTTGACGAACGCCTTGTCGCGGAAAACGAGTCCGTGCTCGAACATCTTGAGGAATATCCACTGGGTCCACTTGTAGTAGTCGGTGTCGGTCGTATCGACAACGCGGCTCCAATCGAACGCGAAGCCGACGCGCTTGAGCTGACCGGTGAAATTGTGGATGTTCTGATCGGTGACTATGCGTGGATGGGTGCCGGTCTTTATCGCGTAGTTCTCGGCGGGCAGTCCGAATGCGTCGAAGCCTATCGGGAACAGGACGTTGTAGCCTGCATCCTGCGCTTGCGGCAGATGACCTCCATGCCGGAATAAGCCTTGATGTGGCCGACGTGCATGCCTGCGCCGCTCGGATAGGGGAACTCGATGAGCCGTAGAACTTGGGCAGCGAGAAATCATCGATAGCTCTGAAGGTGCCCTCTTTCTCCCAGCGGTCCTGCCACTTCTTTTCAATGGTTTTGAAATCGTAGTTTGCCATGATTTATGTCATTCCTTTCGGATGTTCTCTCTCAGTCGGTCAGCAGGTCGCTTATGTCAAGCTGCTGCGCGTCGTTCCAAAGGCGCTCGAGGTTGTAGTATTCGCGCTGATCCTTCTGGAACAGGTGGACGAGCACGCTGCCGAAGTCGAGCAGAATCCAGCCGGTCGCGCGTCCCTCAATGTGCTCGGGTGCTGCGCCGAGCTTGCCCATCTCGTATTCGAGATCGTCCGCGAGGCTCTTGACATGGGTGTTTGAAGTACCGGTCGCGATGACAAAATAGTCGGAGACTATAGTCAGCTCCTCGGTCTTTATCGCCGTGATGTCCAGCGCCTTTTTCTTGTCGAGTATTTTAACTATTTCGTTTGTCAGTTCTCTGGGGGTCATTTCTCTGAACTCCTCTCGGTTATAAGTTCATTGTAGCAGTCGACGCTCGACGGGTCGATTATCATTCCGTCGGCGAGGAGCTTTGATATGCAGTATCTCTGGGTGTAGAGCATCGCGGATTCTATCGACTGTTCCGAAAGCTCTCGGACTTTGTGACATCCGGATATTTTCTGTCCTCGCTTATGAAATCCGCGAGATAGACTATCTTTTCGAGCTGCGTCATGTTGGCTTTGCCCGTAGTGTGCCAGCGAACCGCGCCGATGATATCCTCGTCGGTGATATGAAGCTCCAGCTTCAAGAATGCCGCTCCGGCTATCGCGTGCCAGAGCTTGCGGTTCAGGCGCTCGGACGGAGATAACATTATATCAGCTTTTTCTATTATTTGCAACTGCTCCTCGGGCGCGGCGTTCTTCATAACGTCGTGCATAAGCCCGCAAAATAAGCCTTTTCAGGGTCTGCGCCGTATAGCTCGGCAAGGTGCCGCGCGCTTTTTGCGACGCCGAGCGAGTGAATGTATCTGTAGTCGTCGAGCTTAGTTTTCAGCAGCTCGTCATATTTTCTGTATTTCTCGGGTACGTTCAAGTGTAAAGCCCTTTCTTTTCGATATAGTCGCGCACGCCGTCGGCGAGAAGTCCCTGCGTGCTCTCTTTTCCGGAGATCCTGCGGCGAATGATGGTCGAGCTTACTTCAAAGACCGGAATCTCGATGAATTTTATCTTTTCTGTTTCCTCCGGCGTGAACTTGCCTCGAGCTCGGGCACGAAGCCGTGCTTGCGCGAGGCGGCGCAGAGGGTGCACATCATGAGTATGTCGTGATAGCGGTACCACTCGTCGAATGTCGCGAGCATATCCGAGCCGACTATCAAAAACAGCTCGGCGTCCGGGTATTCGCGCTTTATCTCGCAGAGTGTGTCATAGGTGTAGCTCTTGCCGACGCGGCGAAGCTCCGTGTCCGAGACGGAAAACCGACGGTCGCCCTCAAAGCTCAGGCGGCACATCTCGAATCTGTCCCTGCTGCGAGCAAGGTTCAAGACGTGCTTGTGCGGCGGAACCGACGCCGGAATAATGAGAACACGGTCGAGCTGCAGCTTGTCCGCGATAGCGGTAACAAGCCTTATGTGCCCATGTGCGGCGGATTGAAGGTGCCGCCGAAAATGCCAAGTCGCATATATCTTTCTCCTTGAAACTGTCAGTATTCGGTGTCGTCCGAGAGCGACGCGCTGCCGCTTATCGGGATAACGTCGCCGAGATAAGTCGGCTCGGGCTTGAAAATGCACATAAAGAAGTCCTTGCACCGGGCGAGGCTCTCGCGCACAAAATTATATACGGGCTTGCCGTAGACGCGCTTGTCCGCCGCAACGCCGTAGGCGTCGATACCCAGGCGGCGCGCATTGTAGACCGCGCGGTAGAGGTGGTATTTCTGCGTGACGACTATTGCGCTCTTGACTTCAAAAACATCGCGTGCGCGGTACATCGACTCATATGTTGAAAAGCCCGCATGGTCGAGGAACACATCGTCGGGGTCAACGCCTCTGCCGACGGCGTATTGTTTCATATGATTGACCTCGTCGTATGAATCCCTGCCGTGGTCGCCGCTCGCGAGGATCTTTTTGCCCGCGCCGGATTGATATAAATCACGCCCGTGCTCATTCTGTCCTCGAGCATATGGCTCAGCGTGCCGTTGGAGTTGACCTTTGCGCCGAGCACCAATACGCAGTCCGCCCCGTGTCCCGCCGCCTCGTCCGCGCTGATTATATACTTGCTCGCGCTGAGCATCACAACGGCGTTTATCGCGCACGGGGTCAATACGGCGAGCGCAAGAAGCACGCAGAGGACGGAAATTATTATCTTTTTCTTTGAACGCGGTTTTTTCATGGCGTTTCTCCTGAAAGAGTTGATTTATATGCGGCAGGCAGTGAGACGGAGTGTGGATGTCGTGGCATTACCGCCGTTGATGTGTCGAGTCGCCGCCCCCTACAATGAAAGGTTTGGCGTTGTAAATTATCAAATACCGCACTTCGAAAAGGTAAAGCAAGCGACTTTATAAATCCCGTTGAACAAGTTTCCAATAGCCGCGCCGCAGTGGAACAGGCTATCTGAGAACTGCGAGGGAACGGCTTGCGCAGCAAGCCGCACGAGCCGCACTCGTCCAAGCTCCAGCGCGTTGCGGGCGAATGTGCCGAGCTGCCTACTGAGTAGCACAAGCTATGTACTGCGGCGCGGCGTTCGCGGGGTCTCGGGGCGAAGCCCTGAGTTTGCTTTTCTTTTGCAGGCGTCTTTTTTCAAATAAAAAGAAAATGCCGAAACGCTGTATAAGATAAAATATTTA
>ENA-OQCP01001226-OQCP01001226.1-human-gut-metagenome-genome-assembly--contig:-NODE-1226-length-10013-cov-1.383168_pt1 | contig 10013 bp, 16 predicted proteins | sample MGYA00242760_ERZ504583 | MGnify/ENA primary metagenome ERZ504583 (study PRJEB26092, sample SAMD00036308) | human gut metagenome | host: Homo sapiens | study: EMG produced TPA metagenomics assembly of...
TTTATTTAAAATACCATCAGCACTATTATTATTTACATTAAAATTTGTATTCATATTTTGCTGATATGACTGATTTACTGGCTGTATTGGTTGATTATTATTTACTACATTAGTATTCATATTATTGACCATTGGTGTCTGATAAAATGCTGGTGTTTTTTCACCACATTTAGGGCAAAATTTATCTGCACTAGTTAAAGCATTTCCACATTTTTGACAAATAATATTATTTACTACTTGTACATTTTGTTTTTCTAATTTATTGCCACAACTTGGACAAAAAAGTACGTTATCATCAAATTGTTTTTGACATTGTCTACAAATATTCATATCTATTCCTCATTTCTGTACGTTTCAATTTTAAATTTACTTTGCATGATATTGAGTTAATATCTTCTTCATTACAGCGATAGCATCAGAATCACGCATATTGTCGCCATTTATCTCAATTGTCCAAAGCTGAAATCTTGTATCATTTAAAATCACAAATTGGACTTTAGCTTTTGCTGGTTTATCCTGCCAACGGCATGTACCTGTGAACTCTACAACTTTTGAATTATCTGTAGCCACAAAATACTCCCATTTACCATCGCTGAAAAATTGGTCAAAAGCCTTACCTATTTTTACATTAGGAACAATTTCCATTGTCCCCTCTTTGACTAAAGTTACATGTTTATCTTCTAATAAACTACAACCTGAAAACATCACACTAGATAAAGTAAGTAACGCTATGAATACCATTAAATATCTCTGTTTTAATCTATGCATAAAAACCGCTCCTCATTTTACTATCAACAACTATTACTCAGTACGTATTTTCTAAAGGGTCATTGCCATATTGATTGACACCTTTTGTACCTGGCATCAAAAATAAATATAAATACAGAAAAGGTGTTATCGCTGGTATAAGTGATAATAAAGCAAAATATCCCGATTTATCCAAATCATGAAATCTTCTCATATCCAGCATAAAATCAGCTAACTATACATAAACATAAAAAGTATAAAGCTCAATAACATCAAGATTAAACTAAAATCATCTGACCTAGTGTCTAATTCATCAATCAGCACAAAAAGTATACATTCTATAACTACTAAAACTAAACTGCGTATAAAATAGATTTTGCGATTTAATCTTCCTGTATACGAAAAATAATCTCGCTTTATCATTTGTATAAAATCTGAATTCATCAGTTTATCTATATCATCTTGTTTTTTATTATTCCCAGAAATATTAGTTCGTATTTTAGCTCCACATTTAGGGCAAAATTTTAAATTAGTATTTCCATTTAAATTTTGACCACATTTAGGGCAATATAAATTTTGCATAATGCTCACCTCTCATTTTGACGACTAATAATCAAAGAAGCTATCTTCATCCTCATCATCAAAATTGCCAAAAGAGTCTTCTTCTGTGTATTCTTCTTCTTCATAATCTGCCGATGTGTCTTCACTATTTGATGTATCATCTTGAGTATTAGTTTCATCATAAGCTTGAATACTATCTACAGGATTTTCTTGTAGCATTTCTTCACTACTTGTCATTTCACTATTATTTTGCATATTATCAGGAATAATATTTTCATCATAAGCTTGGATATTATCCACTACATTTACTATTCATGATTTCAGGTGCTACCACATTATTCATATCTGCACTACTTGCTCACTATAAGCTTGAATATTATCCACTGGATTTGCGTACATTGGGTCAATATAATCTTGAACTGGCTGAGTTACTTCATTTGGAATGTATTCTGTTGATGCTGGTTGTTCTGTACTAGATGAAGAACTATGATGACCACTAGAGCTTCCGCTATTGCATTATGATAAAGAGAACTAGCCATCGCCCCTACAGCAGCAGCTGCTGCATATTTACCAAAAGTTTTTAAACCACTTTCTTGATTGTTTTGGTTATTATTCATATTATTAGGTATTTGTTGATTAGCCATTGCTTGATTGTTTGGCATATTATTCGCTCTATTATTAAAATTATTTGCCATCATATTACCATTTAATCCATTTGCGAAATTATTGCCATAATTTTGCATTTTGCATTGGCTGAGTATAATTCATTCCATTTGTATGTTCTGCTATATACATACTATTTTGTTTTAACATATCAATATTTTGATAAAGATGTGCAATCATCAAATAAATAGAAGCTTCTTTTACTCCCATATTCACTGCTTTTTGCAAATAATTTATAGCTTGCGCATAATTTGGCAATGGCATATTCATTTGCAAATAATTTTTACCTATATTAAATTCGTTCATACCCATTTGATTATTGTTTATTGCTTGATTATTTATCATTTGATTATGTTGTTGCATCTGATTTTGCTGATAATTATTTGCACTTGGATAATTATTCTGTGCTCTCATCTGCATATTAGTATTAACCATTCTATTCGCATTTTGCTGATAATTAGTATTCTGCACTGGAGTAGTAAAATTATTTTGTGAATTTACATTATGATTATTCTCTTGATTAAATTTCATACCACAATTAGTACAAAATAAATTATCCGCTGGCATCTTGCTACCACAATTGTACAATACTTAAACATAAATATTCGCTCCTTTTATAATATGTATTAATCTTTAATAACAATATAATAAAAATAGAACTTCTTTGTTGTCCCATAGGGATAATTTAACTGCTTTTTCGTATTAATAGTAACAATTTAAGCCATTTTACATAAAAAAATAGCCTTTAAGATACTAATATCTAAGGCTATTTATCATAATTTATATTTAGTTATATTCTTTTAAAAACGTCATTATTTCATTGGTCTTGGCTTTTTAAAGCCTCTTTTAATTCTGGTAAATAATATTTAATCAATTACGCCTTCTACATCTTCTTGTAAAAAAGGATTATCTTTAATGATAAAATCAGTGCTTTTCATTAATTCATCAAAAAAACATTGTGCTAAAGTATCAAAATTAAAATGATAGACCTTTTTTTCTTCATTTGTCTTGTCATCAACTATCGTCAATTCTTCTAAGTTTATGTCTTTCTTTAAGTATTGAGTTACATATATAAAATCGCTCAGCATCATAAGCTAGTATTCTATCTATAAATTCTCTTTTTATCTCTTCTACATAATTTGTTTCTTCTAAATGCTTTAACTGACAAAGATGATACATCTGTTCATCTTGTTTTCCTGAAAGTCTAGTAAAACTAGGCACATAATTAAAATGCTTTAAATACTCTGGCAAATCCAATTTAAATCGCTTTACCATTAAATTTATAATACGCTCTATTTCTTTATTTACCTTAAAATAATAATTCTGCTCATTTTCATAGTACGTATAATATTTCTTTACTGATAGATTTTATATGTTTCTAATATATCCTTGATATATTCTTTCATCAACGAAAATACATTGTTCTCAAAGTCCTCTATCATAGCCTTTTGAGCTTCTTCTACACTTTCATAATCTAAATCATCAACCATACTGATTGGAGTATAAAAAGGTATCTTATTAAAATCAAAAGGATAATCTTTTTCTTGTACAGGCATAGGTATTTCAAATAAGTTAAATTTATCATTCAACATTATTTCTATTTGCTTTAAAGTCAATTTATTTTGTTTTTGCTCAAATTTATATTCATCTTCAATTTCATTTAAAATTTCCTCTACATATTGATAGCGATTTTCTGGGTCTAATTGTGTTGCTTTAGCTATTATCTTTTGCAATAAATTAGATTTGGGTTGTAATTTTTTTATTGTCATACCTAAAGCATATATATCTGTTCTAGCATCAGTTGACTAAAACCATATTGTTCTGGCGGTGCAAAACCTTTTGTCCCCAAATATGTCGTGTCAAAATTCTGGTCATACTTAAAAATACGCACCGTATCAAAATCTACTAATTTAACAATACTATCATTTGTAAGCATAATATTATTCAAATTTATATCACGATGAATAATGTCCCTTTGATGTAAATTCTTCAATCCCTTACATAATTGTACTAAAATATCTTGTATTTCTTCATCAGATATATATTTTTTTTGCTCTATCAATCATTTAAAGTTTATACCACAGATATATTCTTCCACTAAAATTATTTCTTCATCGCCATCAAAAATATAATAAATCCTAGGAAGTATCCTATCATCTATTTTTTTAATTCCCGATAAGGAACATCTTTATTTTTTAGATATTTTATAACATATACTTGTCTATCTAACTCATCATATGCCAAAACAATCTTACTCTTATCGCTTTCCTTCCATATATCTATTTGTTTATATTTATCACTTATAAACTGCTTGACAAAATCACTCATATATTAACCTTCTATCAAATAAATTTATAAATATATTTTAACAAAAAAAATAGCAGGTCTTGTATATTATCACCTGCTATTTTATATTAATTTTTATTAACTAACTTATCTAAACTAACCTCTAAAATTTTAGATATTTTATACAATACTGGTAAAGATACACAACCTGTCACTAAACCACTCTCTATTTTTGCCATATAGCTTAGACTGATATTTGTTTTTTGAGCTAATTGCATCTGTGTATATTTTTTCAATTTCCTATAATATGCAATATTTATTCCTATCAATCTATTATCTAATTCATCATTTGTCATAAACATACCTCCTAAAATAATTATCTTACTTTAAAGCATATTTATCTATAAACTATCAAGGTTAATTTATTCATCAATAGTATATATTAAATCTTAAAAAATATTATTTTTATCATGATATGTACTATATATTTTATATCTATAATAAAATCACATTATTTTTATACTATATCTAATATAACTATATAGTATCAAATTCACTCTATAAAATGTAACCTAAAAAATTTTTATCTAAAAGCATTAGAAAGTCTATTCTCATTCTTTCATAATACTTAAACATAATATCCAAGCATTCTGCAATTTAACGATGAATAAATTTCTGTTACTTGATAATCTAAAAATTGCTTTCTGTAAAATCATATTTCACTACTCCAAAAGCACTATCAAAACTATTTCTAAATTCCATTTTTATTTCTCCTTATTTTTCACCTTGATTTTCTTTCTATATATAATATCCATTCACTTTTTCTCCTTTTGGCATTTTGATTAAAAATTTTTCTTAAATTTTTTCTTTTATATTTATAGCTCTTCTTTCTCCAAAGAAGATTTCCTTACATTATTTATATCTGCCTTAATTTATTTATTCTGGCATTTTTACTTAAAAGATTTTTTTATTGACAAAAACTTTTATATCTTTTATCTTAGTTTATAAGTCTTACATTATATATATCTTGCTTAAGATTTTCATTTTGGCATTTATTTATCAAAAATTTTTTACTATAAATATTTTTTATAAATAAATTCCTATATAATTAATATAAAACTTCAACTGAAAATTCTGATAATCTCAGTCGCAAAACTCTTATAACAAAGTATTGCAAATTTTTACATTGTAAAATTTATAAAAATAGGTTATAATATCTTTAGTTGATTGAGTTTTAATGAAGGATACTATATATTTTTTCACTAATATTTATACACGACTTCATTTTTAAAACGTCCAAAATAGCCCTAAATGGCAAAAAAACGGCATTTCCGCCGCACCGCGTCATTACTGGGTTTGTGGCACTTTTTGAAGTGTCTAACACCACTCAATCAATCTAAATCTTGTTCTCAACCGCAAGTGCATTTTCAGCCCAATAACGACGCGGGTTCCAGAGCACAGGTTTAAAACTAACCCCGTTTATAGGGACGGAAACTAGTAATAAATTATATCTATTTAAATATCTCATTATTCTAGTTTAAAACTAACCCCGTTTATAGGGACGAAAATAAAAAAGTTACTAATTATGTTTAGCAACTTTTTTACTTTAGTAGACATTTTTATAGATGTACAAAAATAGCTCTAGTCAAAAGACTAGAGCTATTTCTCATATTTTTTATAAAAATTTTAATTATTGCCTGCCTTAAAAACAAAAAAGCGATATCAGATTTTCTCTGATATCGCTAATGCTTACAAAATGGCGGAGCGAGAGAGATTCGAACTCTCGCACGGCGAAGCCGCCTAACGATTTAGCAAACCGTCCTCTTCAGCCTCTTGAGTATCGCTCCGTAAAATTTATTTTTTATCATTATACAATAAATTACATAATAATTCAATTATCTCATCTTAAATATATCTTTTTAAATCTCCAAATACTTAAGCTTAATACTATGATTGTAAAAAATACCAAAAATAATGTAGGTTGATATAAATATTCCAAACCTATTCCCTTCAAAAAAATTCCACGAGATATCTCTACATAATGAGTCATTGGCAATATCATGCTTATATAATAAAAAAAATCTGGCATAGCTACACGTGGAAACATAAATCCTGATAATAAAATACTTGGCAATAATACGAAAAAAGATAATTGCATAGCTTGCATTTGATTTTGAGCTACTGTTGATATCAATATTCCCAAAGAAAGTATCGCTAACATAAAGATTGTAGTCAATAATATAAATAAAATCAGACTTCCTTTTATAGGAATATTAAAACCAAAATAACCTACACAAATTGCTATTATCATTTGTATATAACCAACGCAAATATACGGTACTATTTTTCCAATTATCAATTCAATCGGTTTTAATGGACTTATCAATAATTGTTCTAATGTTCCTTCTTCTTTTTCTCTAACTATAGAAATACTTGCTACCATGATTAAAGTCATCATCAACACTATGCCAATAATTGAAGGAATTATATAATTGGCACTGATAAAATCAGGATTATACCATGCTCTTATACGTAAATCATATTTACCTACAACTAAATTTGGATTATAAGATAATTGCATTTGCTCTGCTTTTTTATTAATGGCTAATTGAGCCACATTTATAGCTGAGCTAGCTGACATATTATCACTAGCATCTACAATCAATTGGATAGGTACATTATCTCCATGCTTAAAATTTTTCACCATATCTGGCGGAAATATTATACCTACAATAGCCTCACCAGAATTAATTTTTTCATTCACTTCTTTTATACTGCTAGCATAATATATCACATCATAATAATCAGTAGCCACTAATACATCAATGAGCTCTCTACTTTCTTGTTGCCTACATTGATCAAAACAACTGTTGGTATATGTTTTACTTCTGTATTTATAGCTAAACCAAAAATCAAAATTTGAATAATAGGTAACAATATCAGCAATCTTAGCATAGTTGTATCTCTACGCATTTGTTTAAACTCTTTATATAATATTGCATAAATTCTATGCATCACTATTCACCGCCTTTTGTTTGACCAATAAGGCAAAAACTTTATTTAATGAAGTATTTTCATCAGCTACTGATTTTTTTATATTTAAAGGAATATCTTCTATTAACAATTTTCCAGCATGCAAAAATCCTATTTTATGACATAATTCTGCTTCTTCCATAAAATGAGTAGTTACTATTACTGTTATATTTTGCTCAATTAAATCTTCTATTATTTGCCAAAAAATTTTTCTAGCTTTAGGGTCTGCCCCACTTGTAGGTTCATCTAAAAATAATAATTTAGGTTTATGAATAATAGCACACCCTAAAGCTAATCTTTGTTTCCATCCCGCCACTTAATTTGATTTACCCAAATAATCTTTTTTATCTACTATACCAGCCATTTCCATGATTTCTTGCATGCGTATATTTAACAACTCTTTATTTAAACCATATAAATTAGCATAAAATTTTATATTCTCTTTTACTGTTAAACTAGGATATAAAGAAAATTTCTGCGACATATAGCCTATCTTTAATTTCAATTCATCAGTAATATTTTCATTTTGCCATAGATATATTTTTCCTGATGTAGGCTTTAATATGCCACATAACATACGTATTGTTGTACTTTTCCAGAACATTTGAACCTAACAATCCATATATACTGCCCTGTTTTATCTTTAAAGATACATTATTTACTGCAATAAACTCGCCAAATTTCTTAGTTAAATTTTCTGTATAAATTGCGTAATCCATATCATCACTTCATTATAATTAATTTACTCATCAATTAAACTGATAAAAACATCTGCTAAATTTTGTTTATTATATTTCTGTTGTAAAATCTCAAGTTTATCATCTAAATAATTTTACCTTTATTCATATAAACAATATGTTTTGCATACATCACTTCATCAAAATAAGGAGTAGCAACAATAATTGTAATATCTTCTTTATTTATCGTTTGAATTAAATCCCATAATTCTTGACGCGATACAGGATCAACACCAGTTGTTGGTTCATCTAATAAAATAATTTGTGGTCTATAAACTAAAGTTGCCGCTAAAGCTAATTTTTGTTTCATTCCACCAGATAATTTTTCTGCTAAACGATGTTTAAATCTATCTAAACCCACAAAATTTAATATTTCATTACAATTTATCAATGCTTGTTTACTATCAAAACCATGCATCTTAGCAGATAGTATCACATTTTCCTCTACTGTAAGATTTCTATACCAACTAAAATTTTGTGCCATATAACCAATATCTGCTCTTTTTTATAAGGTATTTTTCCATCAATTAATATATAGCCTCTATCAGGATTTAATAAACCTACTATCAATTTTATTAGACTAGTCTTACCAGCACCATCACCGCCAGCAATGATAGTTAATTCTCCTGATTTTATAAGTAAATTACAATCATCTATAATTTTTACATCATTAAAATATTTATCTACATTACTTATTTTAATCATCAAAAATCACATCCGCTATCATACCTGCTTTTAATCTATTATTCTCATTAAAAATCTTAATTTTTACCGCAAAAACCTTATTACTTCTTTCATCTTTAGTCAAAGTTTCCCTCGGTGTAAATTCAGCTTCATCATTTATATTGATTACTTGTCCTTGAAAAACTTCTTGAGGATATGCATCCACTTGTATCTTCACTTTTTGCTGTAGATATACTTTTCCTAAATCTGCAATATCTATATATACAATAACCCAACTATCTGTTAAATCTGCTATAGTCAAAATTGCTTGTCCTTGATTAATATATTCATTATTTTCAAAATTTTTATTTAATATAACTCCTGTAATTGGACTATATACTTTGTATCTGCTAAATACTCTCATTGCATTAGCTTGTGCAATTAATTTTTCAACCTGTTGCTGTTGTGCTTCTATCTGTTTTTGTCTTGTTCCTGCTAAAACTAAATCATAATTTTCTTTAGCAATATATAGTTCCTTTTCTGCTACATCGACAGCTTTTTGCATATCATCTAAAGTTTGCTTACTTATTCCACCTACATCATATAATTCTTTATTTCTTTTTAAATCAGTTTGAGCTTTATCAAAAATGACTTGTGCCTTTTGCAAACTATTTTCTGCCATAGCAATTTCTTGTTTCCTTGCGCCATCTTTTAAATCTTGCAGTTTTGCTTGTGCTTCTTTCACAGCTTGCCAATCACCAATATTTTGAGCTTGTAAATCTTCTCGTTCTATCTCACAAACAAAATCTCCTAAATTTAAATTATCTCCTTCTTCTAATTTAAGATTTCTTATATATCCTGCTAATCTAGGTGTAACATCATATTTTGTTACTTCTATCGTACCTGTTGCTGTCAATTTATCCACTTTATCATAACAAAATAGTACCATCCTATACTCACTAACATAATTAACAATATCACAATTAAAGCAATTTTCTTCTTTGGCATATTATATCACCGCCCTTATGTTAATTATGTCATAGGCGAATTTTCTGTTCAATCGACAATTATTTCTTTACTGTCGATTTTTCAATACAAATATATTATTTATCACCGGTTTTACAATCTCCAAATAATCTTCTATAGATAATCTATCTTTATATTTATACATATATAATAAAGCATTAAGATGTCCATTTATAAAAAACTCGACAGCCAATTCCGCTTTTAAATCATTTTTATCTAAATGAAAAAATTTATAATATATTTTTACGTATTTTTTCTTTCAGTCTAAATTGAAAACTCATAATCTCCATGTTCACC
>ENA-OQCP01001227-OQCP01001227.1-human-gut-metagenome-genome-assembly--contig:-NODE-1227-length-9993-cov-2.614129_pt1 | contig 9993 bp, 15 predicted proteins | sample MGYA00242760_ERZ504583 | MGnify/ENA primary metagenome ERZ504583 (study PRJEB26092, sample SAMD00036308) | human gut metagenome | host: Homo sapiens | study: EMG produced TPA metagenomics assembly of...
GCTTGCAGCCGCTGAACCAGAAGTTTACAACGGTGAACGCATTGTTGGCAAACAGGCTGCTGTCAACGCTGTTGCCGTCAAGGTCCTTACCCTCAAACTGGGGGAAGGTGCTGCCGTTCTCCGCTGCGCTCTGGCTGGCGGCATCCTCCTGAGGAAGGGCTGCGATCTGATTTTCGATCTCCCGGATCTTATCAGCGTCTGCCTTGAGGGAAGCGTACTCCTCCTCAGTGAACTGATCCTTCGCGTTGTCAACGGCACTCATAAGGAACTCGCCGTAATTGTTGCTGAGGGTGGTCTGCGTCACATTCTTGTCCATCGAGGCAAAAACCTTTTCCCACAGTTCATCGTTCGCGCCCAGAATGTCGTTTTCCTCTGCAAGAAGCTGCTCCTCGGTTTTGGTCTGTGCGGTGGAGGCTGCTTCACTGGTCTGTGCGGCGGAGGCTGCTTCACTGCCGGCGGCGGTGCCTGCCTGCTGGCTGCCGCAGGCGGCGAGGGAAAATACCAGAACCATGCTGGTCAAAATTGCTGCAATTCGTTTCATACTCAAATCTCCTTACTGTTATCTGCCTTATCGCCAAAGCCGTACTGATAGTGTATCGCCTTGGTAGGGCAGGATTTTATACACATACCGCAGCGGATACACTCCGCGTGGTTTGGTGTCTTTGTAATATCCACATCCATCTTGCAGGCCCGCGCACAGGCACCGCAGGACACGCATTTGTCGGTGTCTACCCGCATCTGGAAAAGAGATACTCGGTTCATGACCGCGTAAAAGGCCCCCAGCGGGCAGAGCCACTTGCAGAACGGGCGGTAAAACACCACACTGGCAGCAACGACCGCCAGCAGGATGCAGAGCTTCCAGCTGAACAGCTTGCCGAGCGCGGCGCGTATCCCTGCATTGGTCAGCGAGAGGGGGATTGCGCCCTCCAGCACACCCTGCGGGCAGAGATACTTGCAGAAGAACGGATCACCCATTCCCATCTCATTGACAACAAGCGCAGGCAGCAGCACCACCATGATGAGCAGCACTGCGTATTTCAGATAGCGCAGCGGCTTCAGTCGCTTGGTGGAGCACTTGGGCGAGGGGATCTTATGCAAAAGCTCCTGCAGCCAGCCGAACGGGCAGAGAAAGCCGCAGATAAACCGCCCCAGCAGCACCCCCAACAAAATCAGGATGCCGGTAATATAATAGGAAAACCGGAATTTTGACGAGCCGACCACAGCCTGAAACGCGCCGATCGGGCAGGCCCCCGCCGCGCCCGGGCAGGAGTAGCAGTTCAGCCCCGGTACACAAACTGTTTTTCCCTTGCCCTGATACAGAACACCCTTGGCAAAATTCGGCAGGTGGATGTTCGTCAGCAGTGCTGCGCCTGCCTGTATCCAGCCCCGGAAACGGGCCAGAAAAGAACTTTTTTTCTTATCCAATGCCAACACACTCCATACACAACCGGATAGCCTTTGCCATCACCGTATCTGCTCCCCGCGCCAGATGCCGAAGCCGATCATCAAAACGGCAGCCAACAGTAGCGCCGACTGGGCGATTGCTTTTTTGTTTATCACTTTCGGTTGCTCCTTTCTGTTTGATGAGATTAGTATACACCTGCCGGTATAAAATTTCTGCTAAGAAAAATTAACGCAGACTTTATCGAAATCTGCTATAATGACTATTATAAAGGTATCGCTGCAATGCTTTTGCCGTGTGCAGCACCAAAAAGAACCTTATAAATACGGGAGATGATCGCTTATGCGTCTTTTGTTGATAGAGGATGAACCGACCCTGCGGGAAAGCGTAGCTAAAAAGCTGCGCCGCTCCGGCTACGAAACGGATGACTGCGGTGACGGAGAGGCCGCGCTTGAGCTGCTTGCCGCAGAGCGGTACGATCTTGTCCTGCTCGACCTCAATCTGCCGAAGGTGGACGGCATGACCGTTCTGCGCACGCTGCGCAGGACAGACCTTGAAACGCCGGTGCTGATCCTGTCCGCCCGCAGCGAAATTTCCGACAAGGTGGAGGGACTGGACGCAGGTGCCAATGATTATCTGGCCAAGCCGTTCCATCTGGCTGAGCTGGAGGCCCGTGTGCGCAGCCTGACCCGGCGGCAGTTTATCCAGCGTGATGTATGCCTGCGGTGCGGGCGGCTGACCTTTGACACCAAGAGCCGCCTTGCCATGGCAGACGGCCAGCCCATCCCGCTGACCCGCAAGGAGAGCGGCGTGCTGGAATATCTGCTGCTGCATCAGGGGCGTCCTGTCAGTCAGGAGGAGTTGATCGAGCATGTCTGGGATAGCAGTGTCGATGCGTTCAGCAACTCGATCCGCGTGCATATCTCTGCACTGAGAAAAAGCTGCGCACCGCACTGGGGTACGACCCCATCCGGAACCGCATCGGCGAGGGGTATGAGTTGGAGGGAAATGAACCATGAATCGCATATCTTTTCAGTGGCGGATCACGCTGATGACCGCCGTGCTGATTGCAGGAGCCTGCATCTGCCTGAATCTGCTGCTCTACCGCTCCGGCGCCACCGGCATGGACAACCTGAACGGGTATGTCCTGCAATATCAGCAGAGCGATGAGGAAAACCTGACGATTGAAATACCGGACGATCAGATGTCGGACTTTCTTGTACAGTTTTCGCAGGAGGTCTACGATGCCAAGGCTGTTTTCGGGCGCAAGGGCTGGTGCATCACGGCAGCGGTAACGCTGCTGAGCGCAGCGATTGCCTATTTTGTCAGCGGCAAGGCGCTGGAGCCCTTGAAAAAGCTTGCGCAGCAGGCCGAACGCATTGATCAGGACAGCCTTGTGGAGGTTCGCTTAGAGGAAAACACGATCCCGGAATTTCGCAACCTGAGCCAGTCCGTCAACCGTATGCTGGACCGGCTGGCGCAGTCCTTTGACCTGCAGCGTCAGTTTGCCGGCAACGCCGCCCATGAGCTGAAAACACCGCTGGCCATCATGCAGGCCAAGCTGGAAATGTTTGCCGAGGAACACCCCGATGCCGACAGCGAGGTCAATGACCTGCTCCGCTTTCAGACGGATCAGGTGTCCCGTCTGGCAGGCCTTGTCCGCACACTGCTGGAAATGAGCGATCTGCAGTCGATCCCGCGTGAGGATCTTATCGAGCTGGCCCCGCTGGCCGATGAGATCGTGGCCGACCTGACCCCGCTGGCACAGCGCCGTAGCGTCACCCTTTTTCAGGAATGTGAGGAGGTCAGCATCAAGGCAGCGACACCCTGATCTACCGCCTGCTCTTTAATTTGGTCGAAAACGCCATCAAGTACAATACCCCCGGCGGTTCTGTGCATATCACGATCCAACAAAAGAAAAGCAGCGCTGTGCTGCGTGTTGCAGACACAGGCTGCGGCATCCCGGAGGAGTACAGGACGAGTGTGTTCCAGCCATTTTTCCGGGTAGATAAATCCAGAAGCCGGGAGATGGGCGGCGTAGGTCTTGGGCTTGCACTTGTGCGGGAGATTGCCCTGCTGCACAGCGGCACCGTTACAGTTGAACCGGCTGACGGGCAGGGGACGGTGTTCACAGTCACCCTGCCGATTCAGGCTTGACAGCCGTGTCTGCGGTGTCTTATTCCTCTGCCAATTCTACCACCAGCTTTGCCTCACTGGCGGCGATGGCAAGCTGCAGCTTGTTTTCCAGCCCGGTCTTTTGCAGCATATTGATGACATGATATTTAACGGTCGAGGGTTCCACACAAAGCGCCTTGGCGATCCCGCTGTAGGAAAGCCCGCGCACCAACAGGCGCAGCACACGCATCTCAGCAGGGGTAAAGTCGCTGCTCATCGTCATACCGATCTTTACGCTCGGCGGCATATCGGGGAAGATATGCGCCCCCTGCACAGTACTGCGCACGACCTGCATCAGGGTCCTTTCATCCCCGTCCTTATACCACAGGCTGTTTACACCTGCCGCCTTGGCGCGCTTTAAAATTTCATGGTCGATCAGCGAGGTAACGACCACGATTTTGATGCCCGGGTGCGCCTTATGGATCTTTTCGGCGGCGGCCAGACCGTTTTCGCGGTGTTCGGTCTGCACATCCATCAGGACAAGGTCGATGTCCTCGGTATCACACAGGATCGGAGTCTCTGCAGCGCCGGGGATAGACACAGCAAGCTGATACCCGTCCTCGTTCTGAATATAGCTTTCAAGCAGGCTCCGGACCAGCTTTTGGTCCTCAACGATCATAACGCGTATCATAAATGCTCTCCTTATCAGGCAGGGTTACTTCCAGAACAAACACAGGCAGGGAGTGTACGGTTACCGTACCCCCTGCTTTTTCAATACGGCGGCGGAGCGAGGAAAGCCCGCCGCCTTCTTTTATCTTCGCCTTGGGCGTGTGCCGTTGTTCGTTATGCAAAGATGCCATTCCTGCAGCCGATGCTCGGAGTCGGCGTACAATTCCGTGGCGCCCGCATGGCGCACAGCGTTGGAGGTACATTCCCGCAGGATCAGTGCGTAGAGCTCGCGGGCGGCGCGTGCCGCAGGGTACGCACCGCGCAGCTGTACGGCTGCGCCCAGAACAGCCGCCCGCCTTTGCATACAGGTCAGCGGGTCCTCGGCAGCATCCTCCTGCCGGGCGCGGCATAGCAGGGAGATGGAGCTTTCCCACTTTGCAGCTTCGCTCTTGATCCGGGCAAGGTCATGCTCATGCCGCAGTGCGCGCCGTGCGGCAAGCAGGGTATGGCCGATGTCGTCATGCACCCGCATCTTCATTTTCAGGATTTCTTCCTCCCGCACAATGTCGGGCATATTGTCATATAAGCGCTTTGCGCGGCGGTTCGCATCAGCAAGGCGCTCGTTTTCCTGCTGCAGTGCAGCATGTAATGCCGCCAGCTGGGTGACATCGGTGGCCATCACCTCGGTGTACGGTATGCCGTATTTGTCCTGAACAGGGCGCACCGCAAAATGGTACACCGTCCGTCCGGGAATGCGTAGATGCGGGCGGCCTCATCGCGCAGCCGCACACCGCCGCCGGGACTGTGCAGCGCCTGCTCCAGATCCGTAAGGGTCTGCAGATCGCGGCCGCAGAGGACTGCGGAGATTTCCTGCATCCTGTGATTGATCAGGCGCAGTAGGCCGTTGCGGTCAAAGTAGCAAATGGCCGCCGGCAGCGTGTCAAAGCCTTCCTTGACAGCGTTGCGGGAGATTCTGGAAATCATAGGCCGCCTCCTTCTGCCGGAAACATCGTGAAATACAAAAGCCCGTCATCATCGTCAGCTGCATTTGCGGCAGGCCGGGCAGCGCAGCGGGCGCATCGGTGCATTGAACGCTGCAGCGCAGCCCCAGCCCTGCGCCGTATGCTCGGCGCAGAAAAGGATCTCCTGCAATCCCGGCAGGGTCGCTTCTATGATGGCTTCAAAGGCGTCATAGATCGCTACGGCGGACGCAGGGGGAATCTTTGCTGCGTCGGCAATCTGTACAGCGCAGCGTATATCACTTAGGCGCAGGCTCTCGGCCGATTCAAACAGGCTCAGCCGCAGCTCTGTGGTGTCGATATCCTCCGCCTTGTCGCAGACAAAAACAAGGTTGCTGCGCCGCTTGATATAGGTTCCCAAAATGACGATGTGCTTCAGCAGCCGGCGGGCGGTATCGACATCGTCCGTGGCCTTGAGTGTGATCAGATATTCCTGTATCTGTGCCAGCTGGCGGGCTGTGACGGTCTCGATTTTGTCATACAGCCGGTTCTGCTCGCTCAGCTTCAGCCATTGTGCCTTCTGGGCTGTTTCCGCCTGTATGATGTCCCCGATGTCATGCAATTCCTCCTGTGTGAGGCGCAGCTCCTCAAGCAGAGCCACCAATTCGGTGATGTCCTCCTGCCAGAAAACATACCCTTTCCGGATCAGGTGGCCGTGAAGCTGGGTCGTGGCATCCAGCTGGACACTGCCGGTGAGCGCCTGCCGCAGCTGCTCCTCATGGAGCGGCGCCGCCTGCATCGAACATTGTACAGGCACAAACGCCCGGTCGGTGATCAGCCTTTGGCCATAGATACCTCAAACAGCGTGGCATACCCCATATTGGATTGGATAAGCCCGCACCGGATGCACGCCTCAAAGGACGCTGTAAAGGTCAGGCATTGCACCACGGTCATATCACCGGCGATCGCATGCATCCACGGCACATTTAAAATATGCTTGTACAGTAAAGCATAGAGCGCGGCAAAAAAATCGGTACAAGCGGCAGCCAGAGGATGCGCTTTGTATGCGGAATACGGCAGCGCCGTACAAGGTACACCACCGTGAACACGGCACAGGAAAATATCCACAGCAGACAGAGGTAATATACGAACCGATAGGTGTAATCGGGGCTGCCCAGTACCTCCTGACCGGGTGGGAACGCAAACGCAAGCTGATGGCAGTCGTTTGTCAGCACCAGACTGAACAGCACCACCGGGAACACAAAGATCAGATGCCGATATTTGTACAGCGGACCGGACTGCCCCCGATCCAAAAAGAAAAGCGTATAAAGTGCAAGGGTCGGGATCAGCAGCATCGGGATATAGTATGCATACCACAATCGCCGCAGCATCTCCGGTGTCTGGGCAAAGTCATAGCGGATCAGGCGGATATCCAGCCAAAACAGCATCAGGCGGCAGCGCCCAGCAGGCAGCGGCGGGTCTGTGCGTGCAGGATACGCCACCAGACCGATACCGCCCATGAAAAGATCAGGATATTATACAGCACCGTGCGCAAAAAGCCGGAATACGGCATATAAAACGCCCGCATCAGGACAGCGCAGAGAATCACCCCTGCAACCGCAGCGGCTAAACACAGATTGCCAAGCCGTACCTTTGTCATAGCGCCTGTCCTTTCCGAAAGGGTATCGTGCTGTCTTTTTACAGTATTATTATGACGCAATCCGCCTGATTTTGCAATAGTGTTGAAAAAGGCAGAAAAAAGTTCAAAAAAACTATCCAAATGGTGGGGGCAAAAATTCTTCCGATCCTGTATGATGAAATTGACAAATAGTATTCTTTGCAGGGAAGGAGCTGCGCCGTGCGAAGGATCGTTTTGGACGCCCAATACTCTGTGATGACGAGCGCATTGACAATGGCACTGAAACACGGCAGACCGGATTTTCAGGTACAAAACGCCGGCCCTAAGACAAAGGATATTGTAAAGCTATGCCGTTCCTGCAGGGCAGATGTCCTGCTGCTGGAGGTCTGTCCGCATCCGCCGCGCACCCTGCAGGACAGACTGCTGCTGGCAAACGACCTGCGGGATGTCTGCCCGCACTGCAAAACGGTACTGCTTGTGGATGAGGCCGAATATCCCGAACTGGCCACCGCCGTGTGCCTGGCAAAAAAGGATCACATTGTCGATGATTTCGTCTACGCTTCCGTCTCGCCTGCCTATCTGAGCGCTATGATGGACACTTTATGACCAAAAGGAGGACAGCTATGAAAAGAGTACAACGAACGCTCGCTGCCGCATTGGCAGCCATGATGCTTATGGCTTTGGCCGGTTGCTCCAAGGGGGATGTAACCAAAGAGGTCAATTCCGGCTTATCCGACCTGAAAGCGCAGGCCGCCGAACCGGCCGTTGAACCTCAGACGGAGACCCCGGCAGAACCCAAGACCGACGCGGCATCCGAACCTGCATCCGAGCCCGCTGCAGAGCCGGAGCCGGAAGCACCGCCGAACCGGCCCCTGCTTCCGCCCCTGCAGAAAATCCCGATTATCCATCGGCTGCCGGCCTGAACACCCAGACGCTGGAGCATTCGGTTCAGACTACACACTGACACTCAACGTGACCTGCCCCGACACGGGCTGGTACAAGCCTGCCACGAACAGCTTTGGGGATTTTAAGCTGTTCCCGACCGATGACCCCAGCAATATCTTCTCCGGAGACCCGCGCATATTATTTGAGCTGCAAAGAGATCTGGACAGGATCAACTACTATTACGACAAATTTGAAAACGTGGAGGAGCTTGCCCCGCGCACCATCGGCGGCGTGGAGCTGGCCGGACGCACCTACAAAAACGTAGGTATGTTGTGGACGGAATACTACGGCGAAATGCCCACCGGCGGCTGGCTGAGCATTAGAATCTCCGGTGTAGACATCGACCCCGGCACCGAGGGCGACACCGTGCTGAACAGCATTACCTTTGGCTAAGCACAGGCAGCTTGCTGCACTCTCAACCGAAAGGCGGGTGAACCAACCATGAAAAAACGCTGTGCCGTACTATTGGCGGCGGCGATGCTGCTGTCTGCGGCAGGCTGCGCACAGGACAGCAAGCGGCCCGAGCCGACCGAACCGGCCGCAAGCGCAGTGAGCGAGACCTCCGTTAAAAATGTTGAAGCTACGGAGGAGACCCCGCAAAAGCCGCAGTCATCCCGCAGGTTTGATGATTCCCGCATCTCTACGCTGTATGATGTGGAATTCAGCTACACCGACCCCAACGGCAACAAGGACACCTATTTTTACGAGGTCCCGCAGATCGATGATGACACCGAGGGCGCAAGGAACATCAACGAGATGATCGGCTACCGCTTCGGCTATCTGGTAGAGCGCGCCGAGGATGCCCGCTCCCGCAATGATTTTATCGACACAAACTACATCATCTGGATAAGCACCTGGACCGGCCCGGTATTGAGCCTGCAGATCACAAGCGTTGACACAATGTACAACCGCGATGTGGGCGCCTACCATTACAACTTTGAAACCGGCAGGGAGCTTTCCAACACCGAAATGCTCGAATACCTTGGCTACACCGACAACGACCTAACCTTAAAAGCACTGCAGCGCGCCGTGCCCAGCATTTCGATACCTACTACGGCGGCGACGACCCCACCTACGCATCCGAGCTTTGCAAGATGCGCGCACAGAGCCTGAACGGGCTGAGCGATGTATTTACCTACTTTGCCGTCTACCCCTACTACACAGGCGGTCTTATCGTCACCGTGCCGATGTACACCCCTGCCGGAGCCGGCATGATGTGGACGGACATAGATGTTTACCCCGACAAGCGGCAGGCCAGCGGCCAGATCCTGCACGGGCAGGATGAATGGTTTACCTGCGATGTGACTGCCACAGGCGAGGTGACGGTACGCGCTCTGACCGACTATGTTACCCCTGACGGCGCTATGACCTATCAGACCATGAAGGAATGGTACGAGTTGGGCGACAAGACCGAGTTTGCGGTCAGCGGCTGCTACGGCAACTATATAAAGATGCTGATGACCAGCATCGGGCAGGACTACGCCCCCTATGTTTTCCTTCTGACCGAGAACGGCAATGTCGAATACATTGATGTTATCAGCGGCGCACAGTGCGGCACGATGGTCAACGGCGGTCCGCTCTTCGGTATCAACGGCATTGTCCGGTTTGAGACCGGCACGGCCTACGATGCAGAGTACGGAGCCGAGTACACGACCGTGTACGGCGTTTCCCGCGATAACGAAAAATTCAACCTGATGGAGCTGTCTGGAACACCGCCCCGCTGAGCATTCCGAGCATGATCGGCTCCTTTGTGAGTGAGGATACCGGCACCTGGTTTGAAATCTGCGAGGATCAGCCGAACTTCTACACCGGCGCATACACCAACGGCCAGAGGGTTCCGGCCACATGGGACAGCAGCATCTCCTACCTTGGTATGGATGACCGCGGCTGGATCTGCTCCGTTTCGCTGTTCCGTATGGATTCAGGGCGCACGCAGCGCGAAACGCTGGCTATGATGCCCGATGATTACGGCGGCGTCAATGTAATGCACATCGGCGGGGAATCCCTGTTGAACCTGCCGCAGCAGGAAGCTGTATGGTTTGAAATGACATAGGAATAAGCAAGAGTCTGAAATATTACTTTATAAAGGAGGCAGACACTATGGCAACATGTACGCAATGTGGTGCCGAGTTAAAGCCCGGCGCTAAATTCTGCGAAAATTGCGGTGCAAAAGTATCCGCACCGAAGCCCGCCGCACAGCCCACAGCTGTGCCCCAGCCCCCGGTTCAGCCGACTCAGGCTGCACCGCCGCCCCCGCAGCCTGT
>ENA-OQCP01001229-OQCP01001229.1-human-gut-metagenome-genome-assembly--contig:-NODE-1229-length-9980-cov-1.474170_pt1 | contig 9980 bp, 19 predicted proteins | sample MGYA00242760_ERZ504583 | MGnify/ENA primary metagenome ERZ504583 (study PRJEB26092, sample SAMD00036308) | human gut metagenome | host: Homo sapiens | study: EMG produced TPA metagenomics assembly of...
AAAGAATAAAAAAAACAGAAAAAGGGCTGCCGGTAAACCGGCAGCCTCATTCATTATAGCAGCTTATCAACGTTAAATGATGCATTACTCAGCAGAGAATAGCACCAACTGGACAGGCCTCAGCGCATGTTCCGCAGTCAACACAAGCGTCTGCGTCGATTACATAATGCTCGTCTCCCTGAGAAATAGCCTCGTTCGGGCACTCACCCTCACATGTTCCACAGCTAACGCACTCGTCAGAAATTACATATGCCATAATTGATATCCTCCTTTTAAATTGTGTATTGTATGTATCCCCTACCAGGATTCTATTCCCATTCTAATATATCTGCATAAAGAATACAAGTATAAATTTATAAACAAAACTGAAATTCGTAACCCGTTGATTCCATTCCGGATTCGTATTATAATAGCAGAACGGAATGAAATATTTCGATAAAACAGTAAAGGAGAATACAATCATGGCAAAAGTTACAAAGAGCATGCTGATCGGAGAACTGCTCACTGTAGACCCGAATATCGCACCGATCCTGATGAGAGCAGGAATGCATTGTCTTGGCTGCCCGTCTTCACAGATGGAATCTCTGGAAGAAGCAGCAATGGTCCATGGCCTGGACGCAGATGTCCTCGTAGCTCAGATCAATGATTTTCTTGGTGAGTAATAAACAGAAGCTTTTTTGCTGAAACAAAAGGACCGCTGTCGGGAAATGCAGATCATATGGATCGCATTCCGACAGCGGTTTGTTTGTCTGTAGGATATTTGGTTTGTCAGATATTCAGAAGCTTCTGAAGTGCATGATCAGCGATCAGTGCACAGTGCTCTCTGAGGTAGGCTTCACCGGCTGGTGTGAATGCGCGGCCGATGCCATACTCGGAAAGGATATTGCAGACCTTGTTAAATTCTTCAGGTGTACAGTCTGACTGATGAAGTACCAGCTGATAGACACCGTCTTCTCCTTCACGATAGAGAGTATTATCACCGGTAAAGAAACCATTCATACCATGAGCTGCGGCAATAACATCATCCAGCTCCGGGAAAGAGTACAGGCGTATAAGCTTTACAGAACTCTCAGCTGGCTGCTGTGATGCATCCGGAGTTTCTGTTGCCTGAGGGCGGAAGTTTCCGCCCTTTTTTCTTCCGGTTTCTGTGAAAGATCCTTAAGCTTGGATTCACAGAGCTTCTGGAAGATATCGATGATATTGTCAGCGCCATCGATCTCTACGGTATCGGAAGGTTTGTTGCCCTTGAAGGGTGCAATTTGGAAAAACGTGTATCCAGTTCTTCAGGATCTTCCACTTTAGTGATAATGAGGATAACACTTTCGGCATTGACAGGAATAGCTCGATCATCAGAGGAATATTATCTGCTTCAAAACCAAACTGTATCTGTGCCTGCTGCATCATATCACGAAAGAGACGTTTGGCTTTTTCGGTACCGTATGCAAGTTCGCTGATACGGATCTGATGACTGTCCAGATCTTCTTTCGTCAGGGTACAGCGGATCTGATTTTCATTGATTTTTTCTATTTTCATATGATCACATCCTATAGGTAAATAAATTTAATCTTTACATACTGTATTATATAACAGTTATACACAAGATGTAAAGATGTAGAAACCGGAGAAAAAAGAAAATTTCTGATTCTTTTATAAAAGACTTGCATCTGAAGGGAAATCAGGTATAATGAAAAGCAGAAAAGCTGTCTCCTCCCGGAAGCAAGAAGACAGTAACGATAACTTAAAGTCATATTTTTCTGAAGATAAGGATTCTGTGTGAAATTCATCGGCGAGTCTGTCGGTACACAGAGAAATTTTCCCCCATTTTATTATTTATATTTTATTACAAGTATCATCCTAACAGGGAAGTTGCAGCTTTTCGAGAACCATTGCTGGTGTTTTCTGAAAATCTAACCAGGAAAGGAGGTCGGGATACGCCAAATATATCACAGGAAAAAAAGAAATCCGCAAAACCCCTTCGAAGGGAGCTGGAGCTTTATCGTGAGAACGGAGTTTCTCTTTATCTCGATGGAGCACCAAGCACTCCGAAAAAATCGCAAAAGCCTGTCAGATTGCGGAAAACGGGGTCTATATGCGGGATTATACGGAAGATGAAGACGGCCATATCGCCTGTGTAAGCTTTGATCTTATTCGCAAAGAATGACCGTACATAAGAAAAAACGTTCCCCGGATAACGATCATCCCTGCACTCATGCATACCATACGGGGAACCGAAATTCTAAAGAAATTGTGAAAAATTATTAAAAGTCGATTTTTATAACGAAATGTAGACAAGATATGTTATAATGAAACAAATTATGACATTTTATACCGAAAGGAAAAAAAACATGATAAAAAAACACATACCGGTCCTTGTGGTAGGTCTGCTGATCGTTCTGGTCGCTCTTGCCGGAGGGGCTGTTTACGGGATCAATAAGCTTATACCAAGCAGGAAACAGATGGATCTGACAGAATACTACGGCCAGAATGCAGACGGTGAGGCTGCGTTGATACTTGGAACTGAGAAACTGGAAGAGAAGGCACTTATCTTAGGAGAAGATGTATATCTTCCGCTGGATGTAGTGAACGGATATTTGAATCAGAGATATTACTGGGATAGCGAAAACAAGAAGATACTGTATGCAACACCATCCAGTCTCACGGAGGAACCGGCTTCAGATAAGGCAGACGGAAACGTGTGGCTGAAGGATGACACGGTTTATCTGAAACTGGATTATGTAAAAAAAGTATACAGATATCGATTCTTATATAGAGCAGGATCCTGCAAGGGTTGCGATACAGTACAAATTTACCAATGTGGAGACCGTGACCACGAAGAAAGATACCGTGATCCGTTACCGGGGCGGGATCAAGGCGCCGATCCTTTCCAAACTGGCGAAGAATACAGTTCTCCGGCTGATGAATGAAGGAGAGGACTGGGATCAGGTGGCAACCGATGACGGTTACATCGGTTATATTCAGAAGAAAAAAGTAAGTGCTGTGGATACAACGGATTATGAAAGGGATTTTAAAACAGAGTCCTATACATATCTTACCATGGATGAGCCGGTGAACCTGGCATGGCACCAGGTTACCAGCACAGATGCAAACAGCTATTTCGCAGATGCGGTACAGAATATGACAGGCGTGAATGTGATCTCTCCAACCTGGTTTTCTGTAACAGATAACTCCGGAAATATTTCAAGTCTTGCATCTGGGGAGTATGTGATGCAGGCACATGAAAAAGGACTGAAGGTATGGGGACTGGTGGATAATTTTAATGAGAACATGAGTACCACAGAAGTTCTTTCAAAAACCAGTTCAAGGCAGAATCTGGAGAATCAGCTGATCACTTATGCACTGAAAGCAGGACTGGATGGAATCAATGTTGATTTTGAATCTTTGAGCGAAGGAGTAGGAATCCATTTCCTTCAGTTTTTTAAGAGAGCTTTCTATCCAGTGTCACGCCAATAATTTGGTACTGTCTGTAGATTAATCCGGTTCCGGAAGATTTTACCAGTCATTATGACCGTGCGGAGCAGGGCAAGGTTGTGGATTATGTGATCATTATGGGCTATGATGAGCATTACGTAGCTCCGATGCCGGTTCTGTGGCATCTCTGCCATGGGTAGAACAGGGGGTTAAGGATACGCTTTCAGAAGTAGCGGCTCAACGGACGATCCTTGCGATTCCGTTCTACACAAGGCTCTGGAAGACTACAGATGGCGGTGCACTGACAAGTGAGGCCATCGGTATGGATCAGGCACAGCAGACGATCAGTGATAACGGAGCAGAAACATACTGGGACAAGAAGACAAGTCAGAATTATGGAACCTATGAAGGAGACGGTGCCACATACCAGATCTGGCTGGAGGACTCTAAGTCTATTGCGGAAAAGGTTAAACTGATCAAAAAATACAAACTGGCAGGTGTGGCAGAGTGGAAGCTTGGATTCGAGAACAGCGGGATCTGGAGCGTGATCACAGAAAACCTGTCATAAACAGAAGAAAACATTGTGATCTTCACAATGCTAAAAACACTCCCGGCAACATATATTAAAATAAATATGCCGGGGGTGTTTTGTGTTGAAAAAACATTTCATAGAATTGGCAATGGCAGTTCTTATGCTGGTCTGTTTTTATATTCTGTCATGGGAAGCGGCAGAAACTGCAGGCAGACTTATAGATGTATCTGGAAATATAAAAGCAGATCAGGTGATCCTGGTGGATGCCGGTCATGGCGGTGTGGATTCCGGAATGGTGGGAATCGGTGGACTGAAGGAAAAAGGAATCAATCTGGATATTGCCCTGAAGCTAAAAACGATCCTGGAAAAAAAGGCCTTGCCGTAGTAATGACCCGGGAAGAAGATAAAGGTCTTTATGAAAATGGTACAAAAAATATGAAAGCACAGGATCTGCAGAATCGTATTGAACAGATCCGGAAATATGAACCGGTGCTTTCTGTGAGTATCCACCAGAACAGCTACAGTGATCCCGGAGTAAAAGGCCCGCAGGTATTTTATTATGAGGATTCAGAAGGCGGAAAAGAACTGGCACTTGCGATCCAGGAAAACATGAACCGGAAGCTTTCCATTGCACGGCCGCGGGTGGCAAAAGGAAACAGAACCTATTATCTTCTGAAGAGAAGTCCGGGTGTGATCAATATCGTAGAATGTGGATTTCTTACAAATCCGGAGGAAGCCGCCCTGCTTCAGACAGAGAAGTATCAGAGAAGGGTAGCAGAGGCTGTGCTGATGGAATCGTTACATATCTGAAAAAACAGAAGGAAAACGAAAATAATTGAAAAAAATGTGAATAGCCTTTTCATAGGAAGGTGATTCTGCTATACTTTACGTGAATTAAGGAGAATCCTATGCTTGGAATCATTTATCTTATATTATGTATGTTAACAGGAATGGAAATGGCAGGATGTCTGTTTCCGCGTCAAACAACTGAAAGAGGAAACAGGATATGGGTGGTCCTGCCGGCAGCGTTTGGGATGGGAATCCTGATGCTGACCTGGGCAGTCTATATTCTTTCCTGGATGTTCAGCATATGCGCGGGGGCAGAGCATCCTCTTTTTATGGAAATCTGATCGTATTTCTGGTAGATATCCTGCTGCTTTCGGGAATCTTCCGGTGGAAAAAGAAAAAACATCAAAAAAATGTTTGTGATATCCGAACGGATGATCAGCAGAAAATGGATCCTGAAAAAAGAGCTTCTGCTTTTTGGCATTTTGACGGTTTTTGTGACTTGGATGATGTTTTACGTTTTTCATATGAAAGACGGCATTCTGTACTCCGGCTTTTCGGTATACGGAGATTATGCACCCCACACGGCAATGATGCGATCTTTTTCACGGGGAAATAATTTTCCTACCCAGTATCCGCATTATGGCGGGCAGGATGTGAAATATCATTTTATGTTCCAGTTCCTTGTGGGAAATCTGGAGTATCTGGGCCTCGTCTTGATCTGGGATATAATCTGGTAAGCATCCTGTCTTTGGCGGGATTTCTTATGGTGCTTTACGGGATCAGCTACCGGATGTTCAAAAGCTTCTGGGCAGGGGTAGCTGCCATTGTTTTCTTTTTTTTCCGCAGCGGAACAGCGTTCTGGCGTTATCTGTGGGAACATCTTCAGGCGGGGGACCTTGTACGGACTCTGGAAGAAAATACGGCGTTTATCGGTTATACTACCAATGAAAACTGGGGATTATGGAATTTCAATGTATATCTGAACCAGCGTCATCTGGCTTTCGGCCTTCTGATGGCAGCTGTAGCGGTATGGACCTTTATGGATTGGGTGGAAGCCGGATGTAGTCACAAGGAGCAGGGATTTTTGTGGGTCCGTAACCGTTTTTTTACAAAAAAAGCCTGGATCTGCAGAAATGTGGATACGGCGATCCTTCTGGGACTGTTTCTGGGATTAACTGCCTTCTGGAACGGAGCTGCGCTGATCGGCGGACTTCTGATCCTTGCCGGATTGGCAGTGTTTTCTGACGGTAAGCTAGATTATGTGATCTGTGCCGGATTGGCGGTGCTTTTTTTCGGAACTGCAGTCGAAGATCTTTGTGTCGGGAAGTGTTATGAGTCCATCCTTTTATTGGGGCTTTCTGGCAGACAATAAAAGCATTTCCGGTGTACTCTGGTATCTGGTGGAGATCAGTGGATTTTTCTTTGTGGGAATGATCGTGGCAGCAGTATTTCTGAAGAGAGGTCAGCGGGCAGTGCTGATGGGCTGTTTGCTTCCAATGGCATTTGCATTTCTGGTATCTCTGACTCCGGACATCAATGTCAATCATAAATATGTGATGATTTCCTATGCCTTTGTGACAGTTTTCTGGGGATGGATCGTAAGATGTGTTTTCCTTGCAGGGAAAAACAGCTGGAAGAAATGGGCCGGTCGCGCAGCGGCAGCGGTCCTTTGTATCTGTCTTAGTGCAACGGGGATCTATGATTACGTGATCATCTTAAGAGACAACGATTCCGCACACAGGATGACTGTAAATATGGAAAGCAGCCTGACGGACTGGCTCAGTGCAAATCTTAAGAAAAATGATCTTCTGCTGACACCGGAATATACCATGAACGAGGTCACTATGTCCGGTGCCATGCTGTATTGCGGATGGCCTTATTATGCATGGTCTGCAGGGTACGATACGGGCTATCGTGCCGGCCAGGCAGTGCTCATATATACCACGGATGATCCGGAGCTACTGAAAGCTACCGTAAAACAGGAAAAGATCACATATATCCTGTTTGAGGAGGATATGGAATTTGAACAGCAGGAATGTCGTGAGGATATCATCAGGGAGACATATCCACTGGTGTATACCTCAGAGGATGGGAGAATAAGAATCTATGAAACATGACAGCGTATATATCATTATGCCGGCATATAATGAAGAAAAAAATATCGGGACCGTGATCGAGCAATGGTATCCGGTAGTGGAGAGGATCGGCGGGGACAGCCGCCTGGTGATCCTGAATGATGGCAGCAAAGATGCGACCTACCAAAAAATACAGAATTATCAGAAAAATCATGACCGTCTTATCGGAATCGATAAACCGAATGAAGGACATGGAGGAACAATACTCAGGGGATATCGTTACGCAGTAGAAAAAGGTGCCGATTATATTTTTCAGACGGATTCAGACGGCCAGACACTTCCGGAGGATTCTGGCAGTTCTGGGAAAAACGTCAAAAGTGCGGGCTTCTTATCGGTTACCGGCAGAAGAGAGAGGATGGGCTTTCCAGGATTTTTGTGACAAGAATACTGCGGCTTGTGCTTTTCCTTATTTTTGGAACCTGGGTAAAAGATGCAAATACGCCATATCGGCTGATGGAGGGAAAACAGCTCGCCAAAGTACTGAAGCGTATCCCAGGCGGATTTTTCCTTTCCAATGTGCTGATGACCGTGATCTATGAAAAACATCATCTTTATGTGGAATATATCCCCATCACATTCCGACCGAGACAGGCCGGAAAAAACTCTATCAACATGAAACGGATCATAAAGATCGGAAGACAGGCATTTGCGGACTTTATCCGTCTGCGGGGCAGGATCTGATACAGGAGGAACAGAAAAAAGATGAAAAAAAGATCAGAGAATTATTTCCGGAGCTGACTGCAGCAGTGCTCCTGACAGTACTTTCTGCGTATCTCCTGGGAGGAGATGTATGGACATTCTGGACCTGGTGGCTGCTTGCACTGTTCATGGGAATGGTGGCAATGCCGGTCACAGGAAGGCTTTTTGGTGGCTTTGAAGACCGGGGCTGGCTTTTTTCAAAGGTACTTGCCATTGCGGTTACCGGATTTCTCACCTGGCTTCTGGTAGCGGTGGAAATCCTTCCTTTTACAGCAGCAGTGTGTGTAGGAGTATCTGTGGCTGTTGGCATTTTATGTGCAGTACTTTCATGTTCAGCTGAAGCATGGCATTGAATGTTATCCGTCAGGAAAGATGCAGCTGATCTTTCGGGAGGAGCTTTTGTTTTTTGGAATCTTTCTGCTGTGGACTTATCTGGCAGGATTCCGGCCGCAGGCATATGGAACAGAGAAATTTATGGATTATGGCTTCATGGAGGCATGATGCGGAGCAAAACTCTTCCTGCACGTGATCTCTGGTATTCACAGGGAACCATCAATTATTACTATGGCGGGCAGTATTTTGCAGTATTTCTTACGAAGCTTACAGGAAGCAGAGTGGAAGTGACTTATAATCTGATGCGTACCTTTGTGGCAGCGTTTGCCTTTGTATATCCGTTTTCCCTGGTCCGTCAGATGACGAAGGACAGGCTGTATGGACGACTGGATGGAAAGAAGAAATATATTCCTTCACTAGCAGGAGTTACTGCAAGTATTGCAGTATCTACTCGCGGGAAATGTACATTATATCGTCTACCGTTGTGTACTGCCGCTGATCCGGAAGATACAGGGAGTGGCAGAAACAGCCAGCTACTGGTTCCCGGATGCAACTCGTTACATAGGGTATAATCCGGTGAATGACAGTGATAAGACCATACATGAATTCCCATGCTATTCCTTTGTTCTGGGAGATCTTCATGCCCATGTGGTAAATGTGATGTTTGTGACATTTCTGGTGGGAATGCTCTATGCATGGCTGAAAATGATCCGAAAAAGAGGGCCTGAGCCTGAAAAACAGGAACGCAGTGTTTTCTGGCTGAGACAGCTTCTGATGCCGCATATCCTTTTGGCGTCCGTTTTTCTTGGCATGTTCCAGTGGACCAATTACTGGGATTTTGTGATCTATTTTGTAGTGACCGGTGGAGTTGTCCTGATCGCAAATATCATACGATTGAGGGGAAGATAATCAGGATCCTGGCAGTGACGATCGTACAGGCAGTGGAGATCATAGGTCTCTCTTATCTGGTGATCCTGCCCTTTACATTGAAATTTGATACGATGGTACAGGGGGTGGCACTGGCACAGCATCATTCACTGTGTATCAGCTTCTGATCCTCTGGGGACTTCCGGTGCTCCTTACTGTTTTGCTGATCCTGTCTGTCATCACAGAAAAAAATGAAGGGACTGAAGCATAAAAGTCTTTACAGGCTGCTGGTAGGCGATCACAGTTCCGGATCTTTTTGCAGTATCATGGGCTTATGTGCTATCGGACTGGTTTTGATCCCGGAGCTTGTATATGTGCGGGATATTTATGAAAATGGAAATGCCAGAGCCAATACTATGTTCAAGCTGACGTATCAGGCATATATACTTTTCGGAATGACAATGGGATATGGGATTTATCGTATGCTGGTGATATCCAGACAGAAGATCATCCGGATCCTTTCAGGTGTGGGGCTTTTTGTACTGCTCTGGACCGTGGGCTATTTCGGAAATTCCGTACATTCCTGGTTTGGGGATGTCTGGAAGGTTTCGGAGTATCAGGGACTGGATGCAACTACATTTCTTGAGCAGGATTTTCCTCAGGATGCGTCGGCAATCCGCTGGCTGAAGCAGAATATCAAAGGCTCTCCTGTGGTGCTCGAGGCTAACGGGGACAGCTATACCGGATATGAGAGAGTTTCTGCATCTACGGGGCTTCCGACCGTACTGGATGGTATGTGCATGAATGGCTCTGGAGAAATAATGTACCTGACCTCAATGAAAAAAGTGCGGACATCCAGACTATTTATACATCTACAGATGCAGAGACGGTAAAAAAACTGATCAGCCGTTATGATATTTCCTATATCTTTGTAGGAGGACAGGAAAAAGAAAAATACGGAACAGAGCTTAATGACCGTGTTCTTCAGAGTCTGGGAAGCATTGTCTTTGAAGATGATATGTCAGGAACCTACATTGTGAAAGTGGAGCAGGATTGACATTTTTCCATAATAACGCTATAATGTAACTATTATGTAGCTATCTGTTAACGGATATGCTCAGCAGGAGATTTCTGCTGAGCAGTATACAGAAAAAAGTGACAGTTGCAGGATGGCACAGAGAGGAGGATATTATGAA
>ENA-OQCP01001230-OQCP01001230.1-human-gut-metagenome-genome-assembly--contig:-NODE-1230-length-9970-cov-1.684344_pt1 | contig 9970 bp, 15 predicted proteins | sample MGYA00242760_ERZ504583 | MGnify/ENA primary metagenome ERZ504583 (study PRJEB26092, sample SAMD00036308) | human gut metagenome | host: Homo sapiens | study: EMG produced TPA metagenomics assembly of...
GCGTTATTTGTTCAACTTTCTAATCTATGCTAAAATAAGATATAAAAAGATCAATAGATATGGGGTGTGGGTATGAATTTCAAATTTTTGCATAGTAATATATATGTTTAGATTTAGAAAAATCAATTGATTTTTATAATAAAGCCTTAGGCTTGAAAGAAGTAGACCGTTTAGATACACCAGAATTTACTTTAGTTTATATGGGCGATGATGAAACAACTCATCAATTAGAATTATCATGGATAAAAGGTCAAAAAGAAGCTTATAATTTAGGTGATAATACATTCCATATAGCTTTTGAAGTAGACGATTATGAAAAAGCGCATGAACTCCATGAAAAAATGGGTTGCATTTGCTATGAAAATAAAGAAAATGGGTATTTATTTTATCAATGACCCAGATGGAAACTGGATGGAAGTAATTCCTAAAGGAAGATTTTAACTTAATGGGCAAAAATTGCCTAATTTATACAAAATATTGATAAATAAAATGTAAATCAATTATATAAATTCAGGTTAGGGACTAGCCGTAGCGCTTGGCAGATATAGTTAGATTACTAATTATTTCCCAAGAAGCTCTCATTTCTTAATGAAGAGTAGTTCACTTTTAGATAAAAAAGGGGCAAAATAATTCGATGGATAACAAAAAATTTCAAGAAATGATTGATGAATTTACACTTGATAGCGATGCTATAAAAGATGTAGCAGCATCTTTTCGCTATGATATAGAACATGGCGTAAAAGAAACAGGAGAATCTTCTTTACGTATGTTACCATCTTATATCGGTTTACCTACTGGTAAAGAAACAGGAGAATACTTAGCACTTGATTTTGGTGGCACAAATCTTCGTGTAGTTTTAATTCGTTTAGATGGTGAAGGCAAATTCGAAGTTATTAAAAAAGTTGCTAAACCATTAGTAGTGCCAGGCGAATATGATTTTATTTGCGCTGATGCAAATGCTGATGAATTATTTGATTTTATCGCTGATATGGTAGAAGAAGCTGTTGATGGCAATCGCGATAAAAAATACTTATTAGGACATACTTTCTCCTTCCCATCTTCTCAGACAAATATTTATAATGCACGTCTTATCATTTGGACTAAAGAATTTGCTACAAAAGGCGTTGAAGGCGAAGTTGTAAATGATTTATTAAAAGCAGCTTTAGCTCGTAAAAATCTTACAAATGTTGAACCAACAGCAGTTATCAATGATACAGTAGCAGTTTTATTAGCAGCTGCATACAAATTAGGTAATGTAAATATTGGTTCTATCTATGCTACAGGTCATAATACATGCTATTATGAAACATTCACTGGCATGGGTAAACCTGCAATGGTTATAAATATGGAATCTGGCGGATTTAATAAACTCGCTATCAATAAATACGATTACAAATTAGATATGGAATCTGAAAAACCATATGAACAACGTTAGAAAAAATGGTTTCTGGTCGTTATATGGGTGAATTATTGTCTTATTGCTTAGATGATGCTTGGAATATTGGCAAAGTAGAATTCACAAGTATTGATATATCCACTATTTTAGCTGATAACAGCGATAATTTAGATGGAGTATGTGATTTATTAAAAGCAAAAATCAATGCAGATATAACTACAGATGATGCTATTTGGGTAAAAGCTTTAGCTGAAACAATCGCTAGCCGTTCTGCAAGATTAGTAGTTGCTACTTACTGCGGTATTATGTGGCATTTATATCCAAATGGTGGCATTCCAAAACAATTTGTAGCTGTAGATGGTTCTGTATATGAAAAAATGCCTACAATAAAAGACAATATGCAAAAAGCTATTTATGAAATTTTAGGCGAAGAAGCTGACAAATTAGAACTTGTATTAGAAAATGGTGGTTCTGCACTTGGTGCAGCACTCGCTGCAGCTATGGAACCTGTTGAATGCTAATTTAAAGAGGAAAAAACAATGAAGCAGTCATTATCGTTAAATTTAAAACAAAAATTGTTAATGACACCAAAACTTCAGCAATCCATAAATATTTTACAATTATCTGCCTATGAATTAGGCGAACTCATCGAAAAAGAATATATGGAAAATCCGACTTTAGAAATAGACTCAAGCTCAGAACATGAGCTTGAGCCTGCTTCTAACTTTGATAAAACTATGGATTTTTTAGAATACTTAAACAAAGATGATGAAAAGCCTGAACCTGTAGCAAATGACGATGATTTTAAAGTAAAAGAGTTCACGAGAAATAATCAGACATTAGAAGAATATTTATCAGAACAAGTGGATTTTACTTTTAACGATAAACAAGAGATAAAAGTAGCTAGATATATCATTGGATTATTAGATACAGCAGGATATTTAAGAGTGAGTACAGCCGAAATATCATCTTTATTGAAAATAAATGAAAAGATAATAGAAAATGTTTTGGCAAAAATTCAAATATTAGAACCAATAGGAATTGCGGCGAGAGATTTACCAGAGTGTTTAGCTATACAGGCAAAGAAAATTAATGTATATGACGGAATTATAAAAGCTATTATAGATAAATATTTACCAAAAGTAGCTGAGGGAAAAATAAAAGAGATAGCTACATTAGAAAATGTAGAACCTATACAAGTACAAGAAGCGATAGATATAATTCGCACTTTTAACCCAAAACCAGGAGCATCTTTTGGTAAAGAAAATTTAGAATATATTGTACCTGATGTAGTAGTTAGGGATATTAACGGACAGTTAGAAGTAATTATAAATGAAACGAATGTACCTAAATTACGAGTAAATAGTCTTTGCTACAAAAGAGATATATTAGATACGCATAGTAAAAAATATATTGAGCAACATGTAAATTCTGCCATTTGGTTGATTAAAAGTATAGAACAAAGACGTATAACTTTATTGAAAGTAGTAAATGAGATTGTAAAACAACAAGAAATGGTATTTTATAAAGGTTTATCCTATATGAAGCCTTTACTTATGAAAACTGTTGCTGAGAATATTGGTGTACATGAGTCAACTGTTAGTCGAACAGTTGCTAATAAATATATGGAAATGCCTTATGGTATAGTGGCTTTGAAGAAGTTTTTTGCAGGTAGTGTAAGCAAACAAAACGGAGAAGAAGACATAATCGCTGATAAGGTAAAAGCAAAAATAAAAGAACTCATTGAAAATGAAAATAAAGCAAAACCGCTTAGTGACCAACAATTAACAAATATCTTGAATGAAAATGGTATGAAAATATCACGAAGAACAGTTATGAAATATAGGGAACAATTGGGCTTTGCTTCTTCATCTAAACGCAAAAGATATTAGAACTTAAAAATATTTTAAACAGATAGAAGATTGAAGAATTTTCTATCTGTTTTATTTAGTAGGGAGAATAAAGTGAAATTAAAAAAAATTTTTATAAGAAGTGTATTAGCTGTAAGTCTTTTAAATTTTATGAATGTAAATTTAACCTTTGCACAAGTTCCTTCTAAACAAGCTTTAGTGCAAATAAAAGAAGTTAAAATAAAAACAGATAAAATGGATAATACAGGTAATATTGATAAAAATATGGATAAAAAAGAAAAAACTACAATATTAGCTAAAGAAGAAAATATCATACCAAGTAAAACTTTAGATAATGCTACTGAAAATAAAATTGAAAATGTAGAGTTTAAGTCAGCTATTTTAAATTGGCCAGAAATCCCAAATGCTGTTATGTATGAATTAATTGTAAAAAATATAGATACGCAAGAAGTATTATTTACAAAATATAATATCTATGCATCTGGCTATCAATTAGATAATAGTGAAGTGGATTTATCACAGAATTTAAAATGGCAAGTCAGAGGTTAGATGAAAATAAGTGCCAGTATCAGATTATACAAAACCTAGATTATTACACAAGGGGGAAATGTATAAGCTCAATTGGCAAAACAAGGGTGATGAATATAAATTAGAAGATTTTAGCAGACGTGAATATACTACATATTTAGTGGCAAAAGATGTAGAAATATCACCGCTAAAAATCACTACTCATTTGATAAAATGGATTACATGCCAGTTTACCCAGTATATTCATGGGTGCCTGTAAAAAATGCAGACCATTATAAAATAGATGTATTTTATGTACCTAAATATGATTTTAATAATATAGAAAAAATAGCATCATATACTTGCCCACAAGGTATGGATTATTATGATAATAAAGCTTATACAAAAAAAGGACTGTATTTTTTCAATGTGCAGGCATATGACAAAAATAACCATAAATTAGCTGAAGCTAAAAATAGTTATTTCACTGTAAAACAAGATAATGTAAAAGTGGCAGCATTAGGCGATAGTATCACTCATGGAGGGGGAGCTGTAAGCACTCCACCTAGTGCGACTTTATATAATTGGGAAACTTATGCTAATTTGCCTGTATTAAATATTGGTTTTAGTGGAAATTTAACCTCAAATATGTTAAATCGTTTTGATAATGATGTAATATCATTTAATCCTAAGATATTGGTTGTTATGGGGGGTGTAAATGATATACGTACAGGGGTGAAAGCGAAAACTGTAATCAATAATTTAACATCGATAAAACAAAAATGTCAGCAACATAATATTATTCCTGTATTTTTAACAGTAACTTCTGTAAATCCACCAAGAATGAAATCTGTTATAAATTTAGATATCAGTGAAGGGTGGGATAAGGAACGTTTAAAAATAAATGAATGGATAGAAAAACAACCGTATCATGTAGATGTGGCATCAGGTTTGATGGATGAACAAGGTTATTTAGCAGATAATATGACAACTGACGGTCTGCATCCTGATTTTGAAGGTAAAAAACATATCGGAGAATTAGTAGGTGATTATTTACAAGCTAATTTTCCAGATATTGTAAATAATTGATGGAAATTTAATTTAGGAGCAAATATATGGCAACTGTAGAACAAGTAAAAAAAGCTTTAGTAGCTGTAGAAGAATTATGCGGAAAATGTCCAGTTTGTACGCCTGATTGCCCTGTAGCAATAGCGAAAAGAGCTTTGTCTGGTCTAAAATATGATATAGAATCGTATGAACAATATCAAAGTGAATTGGATAATGAAATGAATAATGAATTAAAATGATGGTGAGGATTTTATGAAGAAAATTTGTTGGTTAGCAACAGGCGGTACTATAGCTTCACGTCCTAGTGAAAATGGACTTGTACCAGGATTTACAGCTAAAGAAATGTTAGAGATGGTACCGAATTTAAAAGATTATGGTCATATAGATTGTTATGATATCATGCAGTTAGATAGCACAAATCTACAACCAGAAGATTGGCAATATATCGCAGGTTATGTTGAAAAATTATATGAACAATATGATGGTTTTGTAATAACTCATGGTACAGATACATTGAATTGGACATGTTGTGCACTTCATTATATGTTGGAGAATTTAGCAAAACCTGTAGTGGTAATTGGTTCACAATTAACTATTGAAGAAGAAAATACTGATGCAAAATTTAATTTAAACGCAGCTTTTGCGATGGCAAGTTCAGAAAAAATAGGTGTATTTGCTGTTTGTGGCGGTCAAATAATAGAAGGTTTATGGGCTAAAAAATTATACAGTGAAGATATGCGTTCAATTCAAAGTATAAATAAAATGCCAGTAGCTACTTTTGAAGGAAATAATATAAAATGGAATGAATATGAAAATCCTCAAGTGAATGGAATTTTTAAAGTTCATAGTGATTTAGAATTAAAAGTAGCGCAAATAAAAATCATGCCAGGATTAGATAGTGAACTTTTATTTAATTTAGCTAAAATGGGTTATAAAGGTATAGTTATCGAAGCATATGGTGCAGGTGGAATACCTTTTGCCAAAGATAAACAAAGAGATATTGTAGGCGCTATTGAAGAACTTAGTAAACAAGGTGTGAAAATTGTTTGTACTACACAATGTTTATTTGATGGAGTGCATATGGATAGATATGAAGTTGGTATAAAAGCTTGCAGAGCAGGCGTAATACCAGCAGGAAAATTATCAGTAGAAGCAGCTACAGTAAAATTAATGGTAGTATTTAGCAAAAAAATAAGAGCTATAAAAGACAAATAAAAAAGGAGAAATTGAATTTAAATTCAATTTCTCCTTTTTTATATGATCATTAAATAAATCGTTTTTCAATATAACGAAGTCTAAAAAATAATAATACAGCAGAAGTAGCAACACCAAGTACCATACTTTGCCAATAAGCAAATGCCCCTTGAGTCATGAAATAATCAAGAAACATACCTAAAGGTAAGCAAATACCCCAATAAGCAAGCATACTTACATAAAAGGCAGCTTTTACATCTTTGTAACCACGCAAGATACCTTGGATTGGACAAGCAATCGCGTCGAATAATTGCCATGCTGCCGTATAAATTAAAAAATGAGCAATATATGTCAATAAAGTAGTATCTGTAGCATATAAAAGTGCTATATAATCACGGAAGTAAAATACTAAGCCAACAATTGATAATACGCAAAGGAAGGATACAATTAAACCTAGATAAGCATATTTTTTAGCCTCTAAATATCGTTTAGCCCCTACTTCAATACCAATGATGATTGTTAAAGCTAGAGAAAAGCTCAATGGCAACATATATAAAACACTAGAAAAACTCATAGCCGCTTGATGAGCTGCTATATAATTTGTACCGAATTTACTGATAAAGATGATGATGAAACCAAATAAACTAGCTTCCATAAAAATACCCATGCCATTAGGAATACCAATGCCTAAATATTCTTTGATACTTTTTAAGGAAAATTTAAAATTTAATAAAGCTAGATTTTTAAATTGAGGATTGTTGATAATTATAGCGATAAAAATAAATAGTAAAATATAATAAGTGATTGCAGTTGCCACACCTGCACCAATACCACCTAATTTAGGAGCACCAAAATTACCATAGATGAAACAATAGTTTAAAAAGGCATTGATAGGTAATGCTAATAGATAAATTTTCATGGAAACAGCAGTGCCTGCTACAGTATCTGTTAAAGAACGAAGTGGGAAAGTCAATAAGCCACCACTTAAACCAATGATTAAAGCTAACATATAGTATTTAGCTATATAATATACATCAGGTTCAAGTGTTAAGATAGCTAAAATATCATCAATAAAGAAGAAATAAGCTAAAAGCAAAATTAATTCGATAATAATAGATAAAATCAGTCCGGAATGAATAACGGTAGCTATGCCATCTTTTTCATTTTTACCAATCAAATGGGCGATTATAGGCGTAGCAGCCATTAAAATACCTGTAGAGCTTGCAATAATAGGCATCATAAGGCTTCCACCTATGGACGAACCAGCGAGTTGTTCTGCACCAGCATGACCAGACATTGTAGCATCAAAAAAGTTCATGCCAATGATTGCTAATTGCGTAGCTAATACAGGTAACATAACATTAATAAGTCGGCGTAATCTATACATTGTACGTAAGTTTAACATAGAAAAACCTCGGTTTGAAATATTTTTTTCTATTATAAAGTATAGTGTCGCCCTATAGTCAATCTGTTTTTAGAAAAAGATTTTATCTATTTTTGTACAATAAGTTTAATTCTATAATTAATGATTGTATTATATAAATTTTTAAATGATAAGAGTCTATTAAAAAAGGGGCAAACTTTTTAAAAGCAATGAAAAAAAGGGAAATACTTCAAACTATTAAAAAGCCTTTAAATACTAGATTTATCAAGACTTTGAAACACTTTGAAATATTTCCCTGTATCATTTAATTTTATGGCGGAGAGGGTGGGATTCGAACCCACGGTCCCTTTCGGAATCACTGGTTTTCAAGACCAGCTCCTTAAACCACTCGGACACCTCTCCATTAGTTGCTATATAAGTATAGCAAGTTTTTTTATAGTTGTCAACTATTAATTTAAAAAGTTAAGTGAGAGGAAAAACTATAGTTATTGATATGCTTGATAAGTTATATCATATGAATTATACTTAATTATGCAATATCTTAAATTACAAAGGTTGGTGAATAATTATGGACGAGTATCCGGAGAGTAACAAGTTAAATTATCAAGAAAATAAATATAGAGGATACCTACCCGATTATTTATCAAAGATATTACAAAATTTTTAGTTAAATAATAAATTGTGGTAGGTTTTTTAGAGAAGGGAGAAATCTATCGCAATGTTGAAAATCTATAAATCCATGGAAACAGGTCCTTTAAAGGAATTGACATTAAAATCATTGGAAAAAGGAGCATGGATAAATATAGTTGCACCTACTCCTTATGAATTAAAAGTAGTAGGTAATTTAACTCAAGTAGAACCAGATTTTTTGCGTTCAGCACTAGATAATGAGGAACGTTCACATACAGATATAGAAGATAATTCGATTATGATTTTGACTAATGTGCCAGTGATGAGAACCTTTGAATCTTATGATACTTTGCCATTAGCGATTATCTTGACTCCAGATTATATTATCACTGTATGCTTAGAAGATACGCCTGTGATTTCAGATTTTAATGAAAGAACATATCGTTCTTTTCGCACCTTCAAGAAAACACGCTTTTTATTTCAAATTTTGTACAAATCTGTTACATATTATTTGAAATATCTTCGTCAAATAGATAAACTTTCTGATGAAATTGAAGCTAGATTGCGTGAGTCCACTGAAAATAGAGAGATTTTACGTTTATTGGAATTACAAAAAGCACTTACTTATTTTAATGCTTCTTTGCGTTCTAATGGTGCAGTGCTTGAAAACTCATGCGCTTGCGCTCTAATCACAGTTTGCAAAATATTATAAGTTATACGAAGAAGATGAAGATTTACTAGAAGATGTAATTATTGAAAATAAACAGGCTCGTGAAATGGTTGAGATGTATAGTACAATTTTGGCTAGGCTTGCTGATACCTTTTCTTCGATAATGTCGAATAACTTGAACTTAGTAATGCGTTTTTTAGCTGCTATGACAATTATTTTAGCTATACCGACTGTAATCTCTAGCTTTTTTGGTATGAATGTGGAAGTACCTATGTCAGAAAATCCATTGGCATTTTTGGATATTTGTATTTTAGCCGTGCTTTTAGCTGGTATCTGTGCGACAGTATTGTGGCGAAAGAATATGTTTTAGAGTAAAGAGGTTTTATGAGAACTTTGATTGAAGCTAATTTATGTGATGGCGTTATCTATGGAGATAATGTCAATTTAGAATATGTATATATGCCAGCTTCAGAGATAGGTGTGAAAAATCCTATTTGTGTTTTTGAAGAAAATTCTTCACGAGAAGATATTTCCATGAGTGAGGCTTTAACGATTATTCGCAAACGCAGTTTAAAACCTGTGAAGCACCCTAGATTGGGAATTTCTTCTTGTTAATATAAATTGTGTTATATTTTATTATTTTAGTTGGAAAGGATGTGATATATATGATGGCTATATCATCTTCTGATTTATTAAATGAATTTACTATTTATGCTGATAAAGTTGTTGATGAAAAAGAAACATTGATTGTACAGCGCAGTAGTGGTAAAAACATTGTAGTAATGTCTATGGAACAATTTAACGAATTACAAAAAGAGATTTTTTTGGCAAAGAATGCTCAAGAAAAAAAGTGAGGTTTTTGCTAAATGGAAATAAATGATAATGATAAGGAAATAAATTCAGCTTGGCATGTTCATGAAGACGGAACGGTACATGCTCATCATGGACATACACATACGCATACGCAGACAAAAGCTGTATTAAATCGCTTATCAAGAGCTATTGGTCATTTAAGTGCAGTAAAACGTATGGTGGAGCAAAATAGAGATTGTAGTGATGTATTAATCCAATTATCAGCTGTTAATTCTGCGATAAAAAATGTTTCTAAGATAATTTTGCAGGACCATATAGAACATTGTTTAGTAGAAGCGGTAAAAGAAAATGACCAAGAGGCAATTGATAAATTAAAAGAAGCGATTGATAAATTTGTAAAATAAGCAAGGGCAAGTATTTATGAAGGTAAATATTTG
>ENA-OQCP01001231-OQCP01001231.1-human-gut-metagenome-genome-assembly--contig:-NODE-1231-length-9966-cov-6.826405_pt1 | contig 9966 bp, 10 predicted proteins | sample MGYA00242760_ERZ504583 | MGnify/ENA primary metagenome ERZ504583 (study PRJEB26092, sample SAMD00036308) | human gut metagenome | host: Homo sapiens | study: EMG produced TPA metagenomics assembly of...
TCCTTCGGATAATCCCTACATAAATAATGCAGTTATCGCTGTGGCGATCAGAAAGATCACTCCACCCATTGTAGGTGTTCCTGCTTTCTTTAATGGGACTGTACGCCCTCTGTTCTTTCTGTCTGGCCCATCTTCAGTCTCCGGAGAAAAGGATGATGACCGGTCCTAATACAACGCTGATTGCAAAAGAAATCAGCACAGGGATTACAACTTGAAATTCCATCTTACACCTCGTTCATTCTTTCGTTTTTTCCTGAAAGTTTTTTACTTTCAGATTTCTTTTAGTATAAGGCTTTTTTGCTTATTTATCAACCCTGCCTGCGGAATTTCCCTAATTGCCTTCTGCAGAAAAATCAGAAACATCACTTTTTTCAATTCCAAGATATGGCAGGATATTCTCAAAAATACCACGTATCACAGGTGCAGCTACTGTCCCTCCATAATAGATTCCTTTCGGATCATGAATAATACACAGTCCCAGTATCTGCGGATCTTCTGCAGGTGCAAATCCCAAAAAAGAGGAAATATAACGATTTGCACTTCTTGGCAGTGTCTGGGAAGTGGCAGTTTTCCCTCCGATGGCATATCCTTCAATTTTTGCATTTTTCCGGAGCCCTGAGATACTACTGTTTCCAGGATTTCTCTTATTTCCTTCGAAGTATCTTCAGAGACAATTCCTCCTTTACCGGAAAATCAGTTTCTCACCCTCTGTTCTGTCAGGATTTAACACTGCGACTCCAAAATGCGGTGTCACCCGTCTGCCTCCGTTTATAAGTGAACTTACTGTTGCAGCCAGCTGAACAGGCGTAATCTGAAAAGACTGTCCAAAAGAAACCGTTGCCAGTTCCACTTCTCCCATATTTTTCTTCTGATGCATAATAGTTCCTGCCTCTCCCGGAAGATCTGTCCCGGTTTTATCCAGAAGTCCAAACTGTCTGAAATACTTATAATAACGTTCTATCCCAAGTCGAAGCCCCACCTCTATAAACACAGGGTTACAGGAATTCTGTGCACCTTCCACAAAATTCTGGGATCCATGTCCTGTTCTTTTTGCACAGTGGATTCTGCGATCCTCCACCACTTTATATCCGGGACAATAAAAACGGTCCCCAGGTGAAACAACACCAGCCTCCAGTCCGGCTGCCATGGTGATGATTTTAAATGTGGAGCCCGGTTCATAAGTATCATTCAGGCAGGGATTTCTCCACATCTGATTCAGTAATTCCTGCTTTCTTTCTGTATTTGTTTTTCCTGATGCTGTCTGCACTGCCAGTTCACTTTGTTTATTGTGATCTTCCGACGGTATTGTTATCCCGGATTCATTTAACTGCATATTCAGATCATCTGTCAGGGTAAAAGGATCATTCAGGTCAAATTCCGGCACATTGACACATGCATATATTTCGCCGTTCTGTGGATTCATCAGCAGGATAGATACACGTTCTGCCTGCTTTTCCTCCATTACTTTCAAAGCTGACTGCTGCGCAAATTCCTGAATATTTACATCAAGGCTGATCATCAGGCTTTTCCCCTCTATCGGTTTTTCCCTTGTCTCACCCAATTTATCAATTTCCACACCCCTGGCATCTGTTGTTGTCAGGATTTTACCCGGCTGTCCCCTCAGGATTTCTTCATATTTCACTTCCAGACCGATAATTCCCTGATTATCGCCTCCTGTAAAGCCAATGACTTTTGAAGCCAGACTTCCACATGGATAGTAACGCTTATAATCCTCATCAACTTTCACCCCTGCCAGACTGCACTCTCTTATCTCATCACCTGTACTTTTTTCCACATTTGTCTTTACTATTTCTATGGAAGAGATTTTCTCCACTCTTTTTCTCACTTCTGCCTCATCTATTTTCAGTTTTTCAGACAGCAGGGCGATTACTTTTTCAGGTTCTTTAATCTGACTGTGGATCACAGAGATTGTACATACCGTCCTGTTTGATGCCAGAACTTTTCCCCTTGCATCCAGAATCTCCCTCTGGCCGCTTTGATCTCTCTCTCTCTTCGTGAAGTTCTTTTGCTTCTTATAATAATAGTCTGATCTGAAACACATAAGATATACCAGTCTTCCGATAAGGCCTGTCATCATTAAAATACAGCAGAGTAATACCACCCATATTTTTCTCTTGTGAAACGTCATATTTTTTTTCATAAAAAAAGCTCCGCAGAGATTGTCATAACAATATATGACCATTCTCTGCGGAGCTATAACTATACGTTTTTATTCCAGACCTGCTTCTTCATTGGTAATACCGTCTGTCTCTTCGTCATTATCCTCAGTCGTCTCAGCTTCATCATCCTCCAGAGGTGCAGGTGCATCAGGATTGGATACTGCATCTCCTGAAGAATCTGCATCCGTACTTCCCGAAGCACTGACAAGATTTGTAGACATCTTATAATTGCCTTCCTCATCCAATATGTGATCTCCATTGGCATCCAGCAGATATCCGTTTTCATCAATCCGGTTTCCATCCCAGTCTATCAGATTGCCATCTGCATCCACCAGATTACCGTCACTGTCAAGTTCGCTGTCCGATATGGAAGTACTCTTTAAATGTCCCTTAAACCCTTCCCACAATTCTGTCTCCGGCACTGTTCCATCTTCAGATTCATCCGGCACTACATTCAGATACGGAAGAAGCTCCGAAAGGATTCCCTGTGCAATATACTGCGGATAAGTACTGTTTGCCTGATCCTCTACATTCGGTTCATCTACAACTACATAAATTACCACAGCCGGGTCATCTACAGGAGCAAATCCAATAAAAGAAACCAGATATTTTCCGTTTCCTCGCGGGTATTTCTCCGCTGTACCTGTTTTACCGCCTGAACTGTAACCCTGCACTTTGGAATGACGGCTGGTACCCTGCTGTACACTCAATGCCATATAGCTTCTGATATCACTGGAAATCCTGGAGGAAATCGTCTGCTTCAGAAGTATCGGCGAGATTGTTTTTACAGTTCCGCCATTACTGTCAAGAACCTTTGTCACAAGATGCGGCTGATAATAATATCCGCCATTGATAACGGAACTCATCGCATTGATTTCCTGGATCATGGTACAGGTAAAACCCTGTCCAAAAGCAGAACATGCAAGTTCTGTTCCCCACTACTGTCCTTAGTATCGGATAATACCTGCACCTTCATTCGGCAGGTCAATCCCTGTCCTTGTTCCGAAATTAAACAGACTCTGTGCTTTGATAAACTGAGTAGCTCCCATCTTGGCACCAATCTGCATCATTGCATCATTACAGGAGTTTGCAATTACCTCTCCCAGTGTCTCTGTGCCATGTGCACTCGGATAAACCGCACACTTGATCATAGTATCTCCAAAAGTCTGCGATCCACCGCATACAAATGTATCTGTTTCCTGTATCGCACCCTTTTCCAATGCAGAAGCCATGACGATCGGCTTTACAACAGATCCCGGCTCATAGGCATCTGTGACGCAGAAATTACTCCACATACCATTCAGAGCCTCCACTGTTTCCACATCATTCATCGCTTTGATTTCATCTTCTGTATATACAGTGGAAAGATCTCTCGGATTATTCAGATCATAACGGTCACCACCATCCATGGCAATAATCTCACCGGTGGACGGATTTTCAACAATGACACCTATATTCTTGGCCCCCATTGCCTCTTTAAATCCATTAACATATTTCTCAACAATCTGCTGTGCACCGATGTCAATGCTGGTCTGAATGCTTTTTCCATTCACCGCAGCAATAATGGTCTGCTCCACATCTGAATCATCATTGATATACCCATACTGTCTTCCGTCTACGCCTGTCAGTGTGCTGTTATAGTACCCTTCCAGTCCGATATCTGCCACATCTCTGTCCAGTGCAAAACCAATTGTATCGCATGCTGTTTCATTAAACGGGTAACTTCTCAGATAATCCTCTTCAAACCAGACGCCTTTGATATTTGCCCGTTCCTTTGCCTGCGCTTTAGTAAGACCGGAATCTTCATCCTCTGCCTTATATTTTTCAAATTCTTTCTTTTTGTCCATAGACAGCTGTTTTGTCAGTACCTGATACTGACTCTGGCTGGTTCTTGAATCGGCCAAAAGAGAACGCACTGTTTCTTCATCAATCCCCAGCACCTCATTTAAGGCACGTATTGTTGGCTCTACATAGTCTCATCTGAATTTACAGTTTTACAGTCCAGGATCACATTATAAACTTTATTGCTGGTAGCCAGTATATTTCCGTTCTTGTCATAAATATCGCCTCTCTTTGCCGGCAGTACCTGGCTCTCATATTTCTGCTGTGCCTGGCTTAACACCTGTTTTTTGTATTTGCTTCCACTGGTAGCATTAATATAAGTAATTCTCAACACTAATATTACCAGAAGCAGTAACACAATTCCAAACAATATCAGCAGCTTTTCTTTCATGTTTTGATTTATTTTTCTCTGTGGTCTTCTTCGACTCTTTCTTCCCGTATTGCTCAATTAATCACCTACTTTGAATCTGGTATATCCTGATACTGTCTTACATAGCTGTTACCCGATGTAGAATAGGTTACTGTCTGATCATCTGACGGATATTTCATCCCCAGTCTCCCCAATGCAGTCTGCTTGATCTTATTCAGATCCACATTTGATGTCACCTGGCTGTAATATGCATCATTGTCTTCTTTTAAATCTGCCAGTTCTTCCTCAAGAGATGCAACTGTACTCATCTTTGCGGTAATCTCTGATTTGTAACGAAGATATTTCACAGAGCAGAATAATATCGCCACACATACAACTGCCAGAAACGCTACAAATCCCCAGTTCATTGCAGTCGCCTTCTGCCTGTTCTTCTGTGCTTCTTTACTCAACTGATGTTTCTGCCTTGGTACCTGCGCAGGACTCGCCTGCACTCTTCGGTTTCGATTGGTCTGCTGCCTTCCCGGATTCTGTCTTCCCGGCTGCCTCTTTCTCTCCGGAACTTCTGCAAGACGTCTGACCGTATTTCCGTCAACATACATTCCTCTGTTTGTTCTGGCACTGGTTCTGCTTCTTCTTGCTGTTTCACTCCTGGTCGTTCTCGCCATTTCATGCCTCTCTAATTATAATACTCTCTCAAAAATCCGAAGCTTTGCACTTTTGGAACGCGGATTCTCTTCCATCTCTGTCTCCCCCGGAAGAATCGGCTTTCTTGTGATCACTTTTCCTTTGGATTTCTTCCCGCATACGCATACAGGAAAATCTGAAGGGCAGGTACACGGATTCTCATTTTTTCTGAAAATCGTCTTTACAATTCTGTCCTCCAGAGAATGAAAAGTGATAATGCAAAGTCTTCCGCCATCATCAAGATATCGATCATTCCATCCAGAGAATCCCGCAGCACATCGAGCTCTCTGTTAAGCTCAATACGGATTGCCTGAAAAGTTCTCTTGGCCGGATGTCCTGACTTCACCTGCATCTTCATGGGAATGGATTCTCTGATAATCTCTGTCAGTTCTCCGGTGGTTGTGATCGGTTTCACCTGTCTGGCGGCAACAATATGTTTTGCAATATTTTTTGCAAATTTATCTTCACCGTAATCACGAATAATACGGTATAATTCTTTTTCTTCATAGCCATTGACAATATCGCCGGCTGTCTGCGTCTGGCGCTGGTCCATGCGCATATCGAGCGGTGCATCTACCCTGTAGGTAAAACCGCGTTCTTCATTGTCAAGCTGATAGGAAGATACTCCAAGATCAAGGAGAATCCCGTCGACTTTATAGATGCCTCTTGCTGCCAGTTCCTGTACCATGTAACAATAATTGCTGCGAATGATCGTCGCCTGTTTATAGGGGGCTAACCTCTCACTCGCAGCAATTATCGCATCCTGGTCTTGATCTATGCCAATAAATCTCCCCTTGGCAGAAAGTTTCCTGCATACCTCACCGGCATGCCCTGCACCTCCTAAAGTACCATCCACGTAGATTCCGTCCGGTTTGATATCCAAACCTTCAATGGTCTCTTCCAGTAATACAGATTTGTGTTTAAATTCCATCTCCGTCTCCTGTCTGGATTTACTTTGCAAGATACTTCAAACGAGACCTGTCAGATTGTGATTCCCATGTCCTGCATGCTCTCTGCAATGCTGTCCATGTCATCATAATCACAGATCTCATTCCATTTTTCTTTGCTCCAAACTTCAATTCTGTTCAGATTACCTGTCAGAACCACATCTTTCTCCAGACCGGCAAATTCGCGCAGTGTCTGCGGTACAAGGATTCGTCCCTGCCTGTCCAGTTCACATGTAGTTGCTCCAGCTACAAAGAATCGTGAAAAAGTTCTGGCATTTTTATTTGTAAGTGGTAAAGATCTGAGCTTCATTTCAAAGGATTCCCATTCATCCATCGGATAAATGTAAAGACAGCCATCAAGCCCTCTTGTCAGAACAAACTCTTCCCCTAAGAGCTCCCTGAATTTAGAAGGAATGATCAGACGCCCCTTCGCGTCGATCGTGTGGTTATACTCTCCCATGAACATGTTACTCACCTACTCTCGCAAAATCTGAATCTCCCCTTCAGATTTCTCAGGTGGTAATGGACTCTGCCGTTATTCCCCACTCACCACCACTATTCACCACTTTCTACCACTTATGTGCTTATTCTAAACTATTTAGGCTGAAAAAACAAGGGGGAGAAAAAGATTTTTAAAATTTAGAACTCTGTTAACATTTATGAAACAACCTTATTTTTGTATAAAAAATTGGGATATTATGTACAAAAAATGGGTTGAAATTCCACTTTCAACCACTTGTGTTTCATATATATAATTTTTTACAGTTCTTCCTTTGAATTTGTGGGAGAATTTCCCACATCTTGTTTCCACTGTTCAGGAATATGTGTATACTCTGAATTTTCCCAGTTCACATTTTGCTCCGGTTTTTTCATATTTTCCTGTTTCTCATCTGATTCCACCTGTTTACCGTCTTCAGTCCGGGCTTCCTCTTCTGTTTTCACCACGGCTTCCATATCCGGATTGTCCTTCTTGTTCCTGCTTTCTTTCTCAGCCTCATCCAGAAATCGCTTTCTTCTTTGTCTGCGTATAATAGCTCTTTTCTGTACCATCACCCTGCGGACGATCACTGTTGGCATAAAGATCACAAACAATACAGCCGAGATCACCAGAGAAATTCCTATTTTAGTTCCCGGAATACAAAGCTTATCTGTTCTGATCCATTCAAAGAAAAATCTTCCAAGACCATATCCTGCCAGATAAATCATAAACAGTTCACCTTCATATTTTTTCTTCCTGCGTATAGCCAGCAATAACAGTAACAGAAACAGACACCACAGACTTTCATAAAGAAAAACCGGCTGAACCTGAATATATGAGATCCCATTTATAGTCAGCAGCTTATCTCTCATTGTTCCTGAAACCTCTCCTGAACGTACTGCAGAAACAGGTATCTGCATTGCCCACGGCAGATCTGCATATTCGCCAAAAGACTCCCTGTTAAAAAAATTACCCCAGCGTCCTATGATCTGTCCCAGAAGTATTCCAAGACTTGCAGAATCAGCACACTGCCAGAATGACATTTTTGTGATCCTGCAAAATATTGCAGCAGCCAGAAATCCCAGAAGCAGCCCACCATAAAAAGCATATCCGCCATTTCGGAAATCCAGTACTGCATTTAAATTTTCTTTATAAAATTCCCATGAAAAAGCCACATAAAACAGTCTGGAACCAACCACTGAAAATAGCAGTGAAATAAGCATCATATCCAGATATCTGTTCTGATCTTCCCCGTTTCTTTTCGCTTCAAGTGTCACAAGACCCATGCCCAAAAGAGCACCAATTGCGATAAGTACACCATATATGGTAAATTCCATCCCAAATATCTCAAATGAACGCGGTACATAATCAAAAATCAGATCCAGTCCCGGAAAACGTATCGACATTTCCATATATCACCTGTTTATCATACATTGAAGCGGAATAAGATCACATCACCATCCTGTACAATGTATTCTTTTCCTTCCATTCTTACAAGACCTTTTCTCTCTGGCACCTGCATAGGAACCACAGTCCAGAAGATCCTGATAATTTACAACCTCAGCCTTAATAAATCCTCTCTCAAAATCTGTATGGATCTTACCTGCTGCCTGGGGAGCTTTTGTTCCGATCTTAATTGTCCAGGCTCTTGTCTCGTCCTCACCTGAAGTAAGGAAACTCATCAGTCCAAGGAGATGATAGCTTGCTTTTACAAGTTTCTCAAGTCCTGATTCTGTCAGTCCCAGATCCTCCAGAAACATTTTCTTCTCATCATCATCCAGTTCAGAGATCTCTTCTTCGATTTCTGCACAGATAACGAAGATCTCACTGTTCTGCTCTGCCGCATATTTGCGCACTGCCTGTACATGGCTGTTGCTTTCACCGTCATCAGCCAAATCTCCTTCAGCTACGTTTGCTGCATAGATTACCGGCTTCCATGTAAGCAGATTATAAGTAGACATCCAGACTTCTTCATCTTCATTTTCCATTTCCATAGTGATGGCCATTTTACCGTCTTCCAGATGTGTTTTTACCTTCTGAAGGAAATCAAGCTCCTTGGCAGCCTCTTTGTCCATACGTGCTGTTTTTGTAACTTTTGCAATTCTTCTCTCAAGGATCTCAAGGTCTGAGAAGATCAGTTCCAGATTAATAGTTTCAATATCACGGATCGGATCAATACTTCCATCTACATGGATAACATTGGAGTCTTCAAAGCAGCGTACTACATGGACGATTGCATCTACCTCACGGATATTTGCAAGGAACTGGTTTCCAAGACCTTCTCCTTTGGATGCTCCCTTTACAAGTCCTGCAATATCTACGAATTCAATTACAGCAGGTGTCACTTTCTTAGAATGATAAAAGTCTCCGAGAAGCTTCAGTCTCTCATCCGGCACTGTAACAACACCTACATTAGGGTCGATCGTACAGAATGGATAGTTTGCTGATTCTGCTCCTGCTTTTGTAAGTGAATTAAATAATGTACTTTTTCCAACGTTCGGTAACCCAACGATTCCTAATTTCATTTCTTTCTATATCTCCTTTAAGTGTATTGATTTTACATTTCAAAATCTCTTCCTATTATAATCGCGCTCCTTTTCATAAAAAAGCCCCGATACGCATGAATTATATCACATCAGGATTCTTTTGTACACCTCTTGTCTATGTATTTCCACCCGACATAAAACAGGGCTGTCGCCCTGTGAATTTATCTGCAGATGCAACAGCCCTCCAAAAACCTCAATTATCCCCCAAAATCAGTTTTTAAGTTCCCATTTTTTTATTTTGTTTTTAAATTACAGTCAGAAATGCTGCTTTCTGACAGCTTCAAAATGCGCAAACAGACCTTCTGCCATTACAGGTCGATAACCGGCAGACCTGTTTCTCTCTCCAGATCGCCTGCGATCCCAATAGTAGCCAGTCCTGTACATGCCAGAGCCAGCACTTCCGCGCCCTGCTCCTTTAACTTCATTCCTGCTTCCAGAATGTTCTTTCGTCCCTCAGGAGTCATAAGATCCAGTGTACTGTGGACACCCTCAGGTCTTGCAAGAATGATCTTATCAGGTACCATCCTGCGATATGCCTGAGGTGCATAATCTGTGATACCAAGAACTCCGATCCTGCTGCCGTACTTCAGTGCAAGAGCACTGTTGTCTCACCGCCACCTGTAACAGGAATACCAGGAAAGACTTTCTGAGCTCTTCCACACCTGGATCATCTGCACAGCTTACAATAAACATATCCACATCATGAAAAGATTTTGCAGTTTCAATGATCTTTGGCAATGCCTGATCAGAAAGTTCCGGACTATGGATTCCGTCATACTGATCAGGAATACATTTTGTCTCTACTTCCAGATCAGGAAATATTTCATAATCTGTCTTTCATGAGCCAGAAGAACGTCCTGATCTTCAGTAGTAAGAACACGGATCAGTCCGACTTTGAATTTTTTATCCATTATCACTT